>Ga0187892_10002918_pt1 | contig 32614 bp, 28 predicted proteins | sample MA1701073metaG_FD_139345 | JGI IMG/M metagenome (GOLD analysis project Ga0187892, IMG submission 139345) | Bio-ooze microbial communities from a basaltic lava cave in the Kipuka Kanohina Cave System on the Island of Hawaii, USA - MA170107-3 metaG ...
GCGTCATGCGATCAACGAACTGCACAAATTGCTGCCGCAGGAAATCGCAAGGACTGAACAGGCCAAGCGGCTCTATGCATTCGGCTGCGTCACCGAGATGGACATCGTCCAGCTCATCTTTCGCCCGTTCGAACCTCAAGGCGCGTCGAAGGACTATGAGTTCAGCCGAGGCACGATGAACGCCCGCTGGGAGCAGGGAATTTCCGATGCCTCCACCACACTGCGCGCCGCGCCATGGCTCGCGCCAAAACCGAGAGAAGTCGGCGTGCGCGTGTTCGATGTGATGCACGACGCCCTTGTCAAAAAGAGCCGAGCAACGACTGAAGCAATGCCGACGGATGGCGATCGAACGAACACGCGGCCAACGAAAAGAAGCTCGTCAAAAGACCCGCTGGTCGAACAGGAATCAGCGTGACAGGAGCCAAAGTCCGCGGACTCCTGACGTGATCGAGAACGCCTTCGCGGAGCAGTATGCTGAATACGACACAGAGTAGCGAACAGGGGTATAGAAAAAGGTTAATGAAGCTAGTGATGCCGGTTGCAGCGAGCAGCCGGTTGGGCAATCGATGGCACTTTGCCTCAGAGTGCGTTTGTCGAAAAAAGTATCTCTCGGCGCGAGCGAAATGCGCAACTAGCCCGTTTACACAAGAGGAGAAATCATGAGCACTACAATGCTACAGCCCGAAAAAGAGCTAGAGATTGCCGCCGATCCGCGTCTTTCAAGCGGCGTGAAGGCATTTTTGAAAGCGCTGAATTCGGGAGACGGCCCACCCTTAGAGACATTACCCCCGCTAGAAGCGCGTGAGGTGCTGGTTAACGCGCAAGCGTCCGTTCAAGTCGATCTTTCAGGCATTGAGGAGTCAGAGAAGACCATCACCATCGATGGCTACGCCATCAAATTGAACGTCGTGCGCCCCAAGGGCGTCAAAGGAAAACTCCCGGTCTTCATCTTCATCCACGGCGGCGGTTGGGTACTCGGAGATTATCCAACACACAAGCGGATGGTTCGCGACCTCGTCGTCCTTTCCGGTTTGGCTGGAGTCTTCGTCAACTACACACGCACGCCCGACGCCAGGTATCCACAAGCAGTCAACGAAATCTACGCCGCAACGAAGTGGGTGGCCGAGCACGGCGAGGAGATTCAGTGCCTGGACGCTTGAGCGCGAAAGGCTTGGCGGACGCCCTGTATTTTGATGATCCCGGACATATTATCAAAATACGCGCTTATGAGAGTGACAGAAACTATCCGTCCTTGACAACAAACAATGGTCATTTATGATGAGGTTATGACCATAACGATCACCGAGTTCAAAGCCAAATGCCTTCATCTGATCCGTCAGGTAGAGGCGCAAGGCAAACCTATCGACATCACCCGTCGCGGGCGAGTGGTGGCACGCTTAGTCTCCGCCGTTCCAGTCGGCGCGCCCCATGACAAGCCTTGGCAGCGCCTGCGCGGCAGCGGTCGGCTGGAGTGCGCACCCGGCGAATCGGCGTTGGCCGACAGCGACTTCAAAGCGCTGCGAGGTTGTGAATAAATCGTCGCGAGCAGCCCTGAGCGCCAGGAGCCGCGGAGGGCGCGACGAGACATATCAACTCGATAGGCGAGGAGCGAACGAGCACGCGACGCCGCGATCGGGATGCGCAGCAGATTTATTCGCAACCCCTGCGTCGAGCATCCTGCTCGATACCCACGCCTGGATCTGGTGGCTGACCGGCCAGCCAGATCTGCTCCGCAGACAGGCCGAAGCGCTCGATCGGCTGGCTGAGCGCCAATTGCCGTATCTGTCAGCTATAAGCCTTTGGGAAGCGCAGATGCTGAACGCCAAGGGCAGGCTGAAACTCGATTTGCCCTTTGATCGCTGGTTGCGCGAAGCCGCGAGCCCGGAGGTGGTCCGCATACTACAGCTCGACGTCGAAGTGGTTTTGGAGCTGAACGCGCTACCCCCGCGCTTTCGCGGCGATCCGGCCGATCGCATTATCGTAGCCACGGCGCGGGTGTTTAACCTCCCGCTACTCTCATTCGATGCGGCGATCCGCAAGGCGCGGGTCGTACGATTGTGGAAGGCCCCTTAGGGCCCGGTCGCCATCGACCGAGACCAGCTCGGCGCTTGCCGTAACCATGGCGATCCTGATCGCATATCTAGCACTCGGCACGCTCGCCGGGATGCTTGCCGGGCTGTTTGGGATCGGAGGCGGCATCGTGATCGTGCCCGGTCTGTATTTCCTGTTTCTGGCGCAGGGGTTCTCGGAGCAGGTTTGCATGCACCTCGCCGTCGGCAGCTCGCTCGCGAGCGTGGTCTTTACCTCGATGTCCTCGGCTTCGGCGCATCATCGCCAGGGTTCCGTGCATTGGACCGCGGTGCGGGGATTAACGCCCGGGATCTTGGTCGGGGCCGCGCTCGGGGCCGCGCTTGCCGATTTCATCTCCGAGCGGGGCTTGCGGCTGGCGTTCGGCCTCTTCGAGATCGTCGTCGCCGTGCAATTGTTGTATGGTTTCAAACCGGCTCCGCACCGCGAGTTACCTGGGCGAGGGGTGCTCGGCCTTATGGGCGTCGTGATCGGTATGGTATCCGCGCTCCTCGGGATCGGCGGCGGCACGCTGACCGTACCGGTCTTGTTATGGTGTAATGTATCGATGCATCCAGCCGTGGGCACGTCGGCAGCCTGCGGTTTACCGATCGCGCTCGCGGGTGCGCTTGGATTTCTGATCACGGGCTGGGACGGGGCCGGTTTGCCGCACTGGAGCAGCGGTTATCTGTACTGGCCGGCCGTGACGGCGGTGGCCGGGGGAAGTGTCTTGTTCGCCCCGCTCGGTGCGCGCCTCGCCCACACCCTGCCGGTCGTGAGCCTGAAGCGGTTATTCGCGCTGGTGGTGGCGGCCATCGGTATACGCATCCTTATTTAGTCTTAACGTGGGCGTTTTTTAGGCTTCTAACGGCTTACACGAGCGATAACCCAGTGTCCAAGATCCTACTGTCGATATTGATTTTCTTAGTCCTGCTGCTTGGGCTCCTGGCCGGCGCACTGGCGGGAAACCGTTTGCCGTGGTTGGAACCGCCCGGTCCGTGGGTGAGGCTCATGACCTATCTCGGTTCCAACGTGGCGCGGACGGATGCGGCCAGCACCTTTACTGAGCTACGCCCCCGTCTCTATCGAGCGGCGCCTGCAGAGGTCTTTGCCAGGGCGCGGGAGGCGATGACGCAGCTCGGTTGGGAAGTCGTAGGGCAAGATCGAGACCGGCTTCGGCTCGACGCGGTAGTGACCACGCGGCTCTTGCGTTTCAAGGACGATCTCGTCGTGCGGCTGGTACCGACGGAGGGCCAAACCGCTGTCCACGCCGAATCGCGCTCGCGTGTGGGCCGTGGCGATCTCGGTGCCAATACGCGCCATATCCTCGATTTATACGAGCGCTTGGACCAGGTGCGATGATGGAGGTTGGGCCTAGACGGATTCCGGGCCACGCCCCCCTGGCGGTGGCGACGCGCGGGGTGGCGGTCGAGAGCATTCACTACGGGTCGATTGCCGCGGTTGATTCCAAGGGCCGGCTCATCGCCAGCGCGGGCGATCCGCGTGCGTTGACATTTACGCGCTCGGCCTGCAAACCGCTGCAAATAGTGCCCTTGCTCGCTCATGATGGCGTAGATCGGTTTGCGTTCACGCCTGAGGAGATCGCGCTCATGTGCGCGAGCCATTCCGGCGAACCCAAGCACGTCGATGCGGTGCTTGGGATCCTCTCGAAGATCCGCTGCAGCCGGCGTGATCTCCAGTGCGGGGTGCATGTCCCGCTGCTGTATCAAGCGCTCGGCCGGCAGCCGAAAGCAGGCGAGGCGTTTAACGCGCTCCACCATAACTGCTCCGGGAAGCATGCGGCGATGCTGGCGCTCGCCCGCTTGCTCGAGGCCCCGATCGAAGACTATCTCAAGGTCGAGCACCCGGTCCAACAACGGATCTTGGCGGCTATCGCGAGCATGGCGGATGTACCTCTCGGCGACCTCGTCGTCGGAATCGACGGCTGCAGCGCGCCCAACGCGGCCATCCCCCTGCGGGCGCTGGCGCTGGCCTATGCGCGGCTTGCGGGCGGGGAGGGGATGCACCCCGAGGTGCGCGGGGCCGTTTTCTCCGCCATCGCCGCTCATCCCGGTATGGTGTCCGGGAGCGGCCGGTTTGACCATGCATTGACCCAAAGCGGCCACGGGAAGTGGGTAAGCAAAGGAGGGGCGGAAGGCGTCGAGGGCGTTGGCATCACGGGTCGTGGCGGCTGGGGGATCGCCATCAAGATCGCGGACGGCACGCCACGCGCGCTGCAGGTGGTCACGATCGAGGTCTTGCGCCAGCTCGGAGTGCTGAAACCACCGATCGCTAAGGTGCTCATCCCCTACCGCCGGGTGTCGCTTCCGAATGCGCGCGGGGTGGAGACCGGCGAGGTGATGCCGGTGTTTAAACTAAGGAAACTCTGAATAAGCTACTGCGCCGCCCATCTGCTTTGTCCCGTGCTCGCTCGCCGCTCGCCTATCTACATGATATGTCTCGCGTCTCGCTGCGGCTTCGCGCAGCTGGGCGTGCTCATAACACTTATTCAGAGTTTCCCTAAGCTAGGGATGTGATCGAGCCCTTCTAGTTAGCTCGCGAACTCTTGAGCGGGCCAAAGCTAGGGATAAGCATGCTTTACTTGAGCCCGCAATGAAATATCTCACAATCCCAATGTGAAAAAATGCACAAACACGGAGCATCCAAATCCTGATTCTAAACGTATACAGCCAGGAATACTTGCTCGGAAAGGGAATTGCCAGCATTAACCCGAGGGACGGCTACGAGGAAGTATTCAGGTGGACGAGTCACCCGTCTTCGGGTGATTCTCTTTGAATGAAATTGCAAATTGCATGTATACCATTAGGTATTAGGAGAACGACGATGAATACAATCTCGAAGCTGTCTAAAACCACGGCTATTGCGCTATGCGCATTGGCTCTGGGGATCACGGAAAACGCGCTGGCCACGAGCGGCACGGGTCAAAGTGCGAATTCCCTTAAGGTCATCGGCCTGACTGACGATGGTCGGCTGGTTAGATTCCAAAGCGATAAACCTGGGCGTAGCAGAGAAATCGGCTTTGTCACCGGGCTTGTCGGTAACGATGTGGCGCTGGTCGGCATCGATTTCCGGGTTCAAGATGGCAAGCTTTACGGCGTTGGCAATGGCGGAGGTGTCTACACCATAGACCCGCGGACTGGGGTGGCGAGTTTCGTGAATTCGCTCAATTTCAACGGCAATCCAGTCGCACTATCCGGGACCTTTTTTGGCGTGGACTTCAATCCCGCGGCCGACCGTTTGAGAATCGTTAGCGATACCGGCCAAAATCTTGCCCACAATGTCAATGCGGGCGGCACGACGTCGGATCCGAACGTGGGCATGCTCAATAACGGGGCGAATCCTCCGGTGCTCGTGCTCGGTGTTAGCGGTGCCGCGTACACCAACAACGATCTCCAGCCGAATACGGCGACGACGCTCTTCGACATCAATGCGATGAGTGATCAGGTCGTGATTCAGTCACCCCCTGCCAGCGGCGCACTCACGCCGACCGGATCGCTCGGGGTAGATGCGGGTTCCTGGGTGGGCTTCGATATTTATAGCACCTTGGTAGGCGGTGTGACCGTAAACAACCGCGCCTTTGCGTCACTCGTTGTAGGCGGCAAATACGGTTTCTACCAGATTAACCCACTGACCGGTGCGGCCAAGCGAGTCGGCAAATTTAACGACACAGTGGTCGACATTGCCGTTCGCCTGAATCAGTAACTTCGGGAGTAAACCGCTCGTCCGATCGGGCCCTCGGGCGAGCGGTTCATCCGCCTATGGCGAGCGTCGCGGCGCCCTTCACGAGCACCTGCCCGAACCTCCGGGCCACCTGCCGTGGACGTTACCTCACCCGGTCATTACCTCATCCGGGGTGTACATGTGCTGAGCCTGGACGTCAGATCAGAGAACCTGTAGGAAATTCGCCGCCGTTACGGGCAACGCATTGCCAACCGCAAAAATCGCTAATCCTCCTGTTGGGGTGAAAAGGATCCCAATTAGGCAAACGCCTCCTGGTGTACCCGAGTCCGCCGTCACGCTAATCGCCCCGGCAATTACCGTGCAGACCGCGCCCCCTTCTGTGGCGGCCAAGGCCTCATCAGGGAGGGGAGTGGGAGCAGTTCCTTGTAATCCGGCAAGGGCATGGAAGTCAACTGCCATAGCGGGGGCGGCCGACAGCGCGACGGCCAACGCACAAGCTAACAACGTGTTTCTTATCATTGTAATCCTCCTAATCAATGCCGAGTTGGAATCCATGACTCAATCTCATTCGGTGGTTTCGGACCACCTGGTTCGATTGGCCCGGTTCGCGCCTCTCGGGACGCTGCTAACTACCGGTTCCGAACCAACTGCCGCCGGACCGTGGATGTCGCTCTCCACGCGCATCACCTCCCCTCTCCTTAGGGGTAGGAAATCTATTTCCAAGTGGATTGGAGTTTATCACATGGGGAGCAAGCCGTCAGGCCCTCAAACTCTGGGGGAGCCGGGGCTTTCACAAGTCATGAAAAAAAGGTAGGGGAAAACGTCCTTCAAGCCCGAACGGTACATTGATCCCCACCAAGAAATCGGGAGCCTCGTCAGTCAGACCAAAGCCTACAACGGGCTCCAGATACAAGCGCTTCGCCAACTGCACGGTGGTCGAAAACTGGAGGCTATTGATCTCTAGTCCGGAAACGCTGATCTCTCCTCCGTTGATTTCTGTCCGGCTAGTCACCGCGCCAACCATACCCATGGAAAGGCTTACTCGGTCATTGAGTGAGAACCCCATGCCGATAGAGTAGAGAATGTGGTCCCCGGGATCGACATCCCCTGAAATCGACCTCCCCAAATCGACATCTTCTTCTTCCAGGGCCCAGGTGTATCCCAATGAGCCGAAGAACACCACGGGATCGATGGTCTTGACCAGCGACACCCCGGTCCCCACGTGCCAGAACCCGGTACCCAATCCCCGGTCCAGATCGCCCGTGTCAGATTTGGCAAACACGGTCAGGGTCACCTCGGGGATCGGCCCCTTTTCATGTATGGCTCCATATCTGAGTGCCCAGTCGATGTCCCCTAATCCCACAGCAGACTCCCGGGTGGATTGGAAGCGAGTAGTTCCCACAGTTAGCTGGTCAAATGGTCCAAGGTCACTCTCTAGTTCCGTATAGACCAATGGGACGTCAAAATCGAATTCCAGGTCCTCTGCAAGACCATACCGAATCAGGAAATTTGCGCTTGCGGACCGAAGTCTAAGCACGGGAAACACTGGAGTCACCGCATCATCGTGGGCGTAAAAGGCCCCAAACTCTAACTGGACCTCTCCAGGCTTGAATAAAACCTTTTGGCCGCGTAAAAACTGGTCCAATTCCCTTTTGGCCTCCTCCGCCTCCTTGCGGCGGTCCCCTTTTTCGGCTTCAAATTCTTCCTGGTCAGACCGGCCAACTCTCTCGTTAGATGGCGCACTAGTGACCGGTTTTCTCTCTCTTTTAGTTTCTGCAACGGCAGGCCTTGATTTCGGCGGAGCGGGTTCCGCGGCGGCAGGTTTTGATTCCGGCCTAGCGGGCGCTGCTTCTAAGAGCCGCTGCATTTGGCTTTTGAGGGTTTCCACCTCCCGTTTAAGTTTCTCATAATCCGCCTTGGCGACATAGCCATCCACTCGGCTGTCTGTCGCGGACGAAACCTCCTTGACGCTTACTCCGATGACCGGCCTTCCGCCATCGATATCCGGCCTCCTATCTCCGCTCCCAGAAGCAGCGCCCGCGTCAGTCCCTTCGCCCAGATGGATCAAGATCAGACCCGCCAAGACAAAGACGATAAGCACTTGAAAGACGGTCAAAATCGTATGTCTTTTTCCTCCTGCGTCTCGGCGGGCTGGCAAATGGCGAGAAACTCGTGCGCATCTAGCGAGAGTCCTGTTGTTCTTTTTCATTCGTTCCTCCCTTCGCTGAGTAGCGTTCTTCAGCTTTCGGATGATATTGCTACCCTAACCCCCTGTGATTCTAAATCTGAAAATGGAAGATTGCACTTAGAAGTTCGCAAGGGTACCACTTCCTCTCGGCGGGAATGGAAGAAAAAAGCCGGCGGGAATGGAAGAAAAAAGCAACAAAGCGGAGGAGAAGAACAGGGTAGGCGAGCTAATTTCCTACCCTTCCAAGTTCCAACCCAGCAGGACGCGCTCGTAAAACAAGGTTTACCGCGGACGACGCTGCCTGGTCCCCCTGGCGGGCTGCTTGGCGCAAGCCGGGCGAAGGATAATCGATGCCCCGAGACAACGCTAAGGGATAATGGGTGATCTTCTCTTCTCCCGCTTTGCCGAGGACAAACACAACTCCGTGCCACTCATCCAAAAAACGCTCTATGCTCATGCGCAGATTGCCGCGTCCCGGATCGGCCAAATAGACACGATCCCCAGCCACTCCCCGGAGCACGGCAAAATGATAGTAGCCGAGCGGCCGGACGTGAACTATCACAGGAGCAAGGAGCTGTTGCAGTTGGTCAGCGGTCAGCTTAAAGCCCGCGGCCCGATAACCCTTCTGTTGAGCCACAATTTTGAGATCGAGGAGCGAAAACCCAACTCTGGTTTTGCGGGCTTGTTCCTCTTTAGTCATCGTTTCAAGCCGGGTGTTAAGCAGCTTTAGGATCTCCTTTTCTGAGGTATCCTCCCCATAATAATAAACCATGAGAGTAGCCAGCGCCGCGGCACCGCACGAGTAGTCCAGTTGCTGTCTAACGACATATTGGTCGCGAAGCTCTTTCAGGGTATGACGCTTCCCGATCGTCTCCTTGACGGTGGTGGGAACATTCCAGGTGGTCTCTTCGGCCTCACTCACGCCATTTATGAAAGGCTGCAGGATCAGTACACACCCGAGAAATCGCCCTACCTTTATCATCCGCTACCCGCTTTTCAAAATGCGTTTATTATGGATAAACTCAATCGCGCCGAAGGCGCGCTAACGCCCTCGACAGGGTGGCCTTCTACCGTGTCTCCGGCACCATCGCCGCGTGGTGCCCGCCCTCTTGCAGCCATCGCTAGTAGCTTGCGGGAAGGGCAAAAAAGACCGTGCATCCCCGAAGCGGGGCAGCCCCCAGGGCGGGCCAATGGCCGGTGAGAGCACCTGCCACTGACCCGCCACGACGCCCGTCCGAAGGCTAGGTGATGAGCCTGAACGTCAACTCAGAACCCTACAACCTGCAGGAACTGCGCGGCTGTTACAGGTGCCGCATTGAAAACCGAAAAATTAGCGAAGTTAGTGCCTCCTGCTGTGGGGAGAGAGGCGCACAGGGCAACCCCTATGTTATCTATCAGGCCGCCTGCGGCAGAGCCGTTAGCGACACATGCCGCCCCTCCTTCCGTGGTGGCCAACACCCCGTCCTGCAGGGGGGCTGGAGCAGCTCCTTGTAATCCTTTAAGGGCATGGAAATCCGCCGCCATGGCGGGAGCCGACAGCGCGACGGCCAACGCACCACCTAACAATATGGATTTGTTCATCAGTATTCCCTCCTCCTAACTGAGGCCGAGTTGGGGCAAGCTATGACACCCCCTGGGGCCACGCCGTTCCCCTCATCGGCGCATTTAAGATATTGTATGTTGAGGCTATTCTCCCCCTCCTTGCCTCTGTTTGTCCCGTCCCTCGAAGCAATATACCCTAGCCAGGAATCGTGCACAATAGTTTGTAACAAATTTAATAATTAACGGGGCCGCAGCGGCTCAGAGCTAAGTTACTGGCGTTAAACTCACCACTGAAGATACTGAGTTCTTAACGTTCGCTTATGGCGGGGCTCTAAAAAGCGTATCGACCGGCTCGGCGTCTTCGTCCCGGAAGACCGCGGCCGCGCTCCTATTGCCGCGACGATTGCGGGCCAGCGTCGTGAGGTCCTCGGTCACTTGTTAGGGAACCTCTGCGAAAGTCCACGATAGTTTGATTTCATCACGAGCCGTGCCACGGTAAATTCGTTTCGAATTGATCTCAGTGCGTTTGTGTCACAATGCGCTAAATGGGACCAAAAAGGTTGACGCGCCCGCGATAATTTGCACAATGGTGGCCCCAATTGGGGGGGCAATTCTTGAGTCATGCACGCGATCGAAGTCAAGCATCTCAGTAAAGATTTTGGCATGTTGCAGGCGGTCACCGATGTGTCTTTCACGGTTGACCGCGGCGATGTTCTCGGCTTTCTCGGACCCAATGGGGCGGGTAAATCCACGGCCATGAAGATGATCGCGGGGTTCCTCGAGCCGAGCGCGGGGACCGTGACGGTGTGCGGTCACGATGTGGTCGAAAAGCCCGTCGCCGTCAAATCCAAGATCGGTTATTTACCCGAGGGCGCGCCGCTCTATGGCGAGATGACCCCGGCGGGCTTTCTCGAGTTCATCGCCGAGGTGCGGGGGCTGTCCCCCCGGCAGAGAGAGGAGGGAATTGCCGATGTCGTGCAGAAGATCCACCTTGAAGGCGTGCTCCAGCAACGCATCGAGACGCTTTCCAAAGGCTATAAGCGCCGCGTCGGTCTCGCCCAAGCCCTGCTGCATGATCCGGAGGTTTTGATCCTGGACGAGCCGACCGATGGCCTCGATCCGAATCAAAAGCACGAGGTCCGCACGCTCATCAAGGAAATGGCCCCTCATAAGGCGATCATCATCTCGACGCATATTCTCGAGGAGGTCGATGCGGTCTGCACCCGCGCCATTATCATCGGGCGCGGCCGGGTGCTCTTTGCCGGGACGCCGGCCGAGCTCGAAGCGCGCTCACGGTATTACAACGCGGTCGCCCTGGTCCTGAACCATGGCGCGGCGGGCAATGCCAAGAAGCGCTTGCTGACCTTGAGCAACGTTGAGGACATCGAGGAGCTCCCGGTGCGCGATGGGTTGGTGCGCCTGCTGGTGCTGCCGAAAAAGAGCCGCTCGATTATCGCCGAGATCGGCGAGACCGTGCGCGGAAACGGCTGGGAGGTGGACGAGCTGCGCGTGGAGACCGGGCACCTCGATGAGGTGTTCCGCACCATCACCGCGGATTTTAACGAGGGCGCGCGCACATGAGGACCACCCTCGCGATTTTCAAGCGCGAGCTTCATGCCTATTTCGCGACGCCCGTCGCTTATGTCTTTATCGTGATCTTCTTGTTGTTGACCGGGGTCTTTACCTTTTATCTCGGCGGCTTCTACGAAAGCAATCAAGCCGATCTCGATGCCTTTTTCCAGTTCCATCCGTGGCTGTATTTATTTTTAATTCCGGCGATCTCGATGCGCCTTTTGGCCGAAGAGCGTAAGGCGGGAACAATCGAGCTGTTGATGACCTTGCCGGTGTCGTTGACGCAAGCAGTATTGGGTAAGTACCTGGCGGCCTGGTGTTTCACCGCCTTGGCGCTGGCCTTGACGTTTCCGATCTGGATCACCGTGAACTACTTGGGCGATCCAGACAATGGTGTCATCCTGGCCGGATATCTCGGGAGTTTGATCATGGCCGGCGGGTTTCTCGCCATCGGGGGGTGCTTCTCGGCGCTGACGAAGAGTCAGGTCGTTGCCTTCGTGCTCAGCATGGCCGTCTGCTTCTGCTTCGTGCTCAGCGGTTTCCCCATCGTGCTCGATTTGTTCCAGGCCTGGATGCCGCAAGCGCTGGTCGATGCCATCGGTTCCTTCAGCTTCCTCACGCATTTTTCGGCGATTCGCAAGGGTGTCATCGATGTGCGGAGTCTAGTCTATTTTCTTAGCCTGATCGCCTTTTGGTTATACGCCACGACGGTCGCGATCGATGCGCGTAAAGCCAGTTAAGCCCACCTACGGAAGGAGGCGACAGTTATGAGCCGCAAGTGGCTCTCGGGAGGGGGACTGATGCTGGCGGCGGCGTTATTCGTGGCCGTCAACATTGTGACCGCCGAGACCTTAAGCTCATGGCGATTGGACGTGACCGAGAGCCGGTTGTTTACGCTCTCGAAGGGCACCCGCAACATCCTCAAGTCACTCGAGGAACCGATCACCCTCAGATTCTATTTTTCCGAGAAACTGTTCTCGGGGATCCCGGCGCTGAAAAACTACGGTAACCGTATCCGCGACTTATTGGAAGAATATGTCGCGGTGTCCAACGGTCAACTGGTCTTGAACGTCATCGATCCCGAAGCCTTTTCCGAGGCCGAGGACCGAGCGGTGGCCTATGGCATCACCCAGTTGCCGATCAGCACCACAGGCGATCGCGGGTATTTAGGACTTGTCGGGACCAACTCGACCGACGACGAGCAAGCCATCGCCTTTTTCCAACCGGAAAAAGAGCAGTCTCTGGAGTATGAGATCACGAAGCTTATCTATGCCCTCGCGCATCCCAAGAAACGCGTGATCGGCGTCCTCAGTTCGTTGCCGCTGTTCGGGGGAGCGGCGCAGCAGGAGTCGCAGTGGGCGCTCGCGACGATGTTGCGCGAAGCATTCGAGATCAGGGAGATCGGGCAGGAGGCGACGGAGATCGGCGCGGACGTGGACACCTTGCTTGTGATCCATCCCAAGACGCTGTCCGAGCAGATGCGCTACGCGATCGATCAGTTCGTGCTCAAGGGCGGTAAGGCGATGGTCTTCGTCGATCCGTTCGCCGAGGAAGATCGCTCCGCGCCGCCCCCGGAGAATCCCGGTGCCTTGCCGCAATTCGATTCCAACCTGCCCGATCTTTTCGAGAAATGGGGGGTGAAGCTCGTCGCGGGCAAAGTGGCCGGCGATTTGGAGTCGGCGCTGCGCGTCTCCTTCAACGGTCCCGCCGGGCCCCAGCAAATCGAATATCTGCCCTGGCTGCGCCTCGGCCGCGAGCATTTCAACCGCGAGGATTTCGTGACCAACGAGCTCAAAACCATCAATGTCGGCACCGCCGGTGTGTTGGAGAAAGTCGCTGCCGCCGGCACACGCTTCACGCCGCTCATCTCCACCGGTCAGCGCGCCGCGCTCTTGGAGCGGGAGATGGTGATGTTCAACCGCGATCCGGCGGCGCTGCTCCAGGGCTTTACCCCGGGCGATAAAGCACTGACCTTGGCCGCGCGTATCAGCGGTAAAGTCAAAACCGCCTTTCCCAAGGGCCGGCCAAAAAAGCTCGAGACGGATGCCAGCGATGCCGGTTTCATCGCGGAATCCAAGAGTCCCGTCAATCTGATCGTGGTGGCCGACACCGATCTCTTGAGCGACCGCTTCTGGGTGCAGGTACAGAACTTCTTAGGGCTTCGGGTGCCTTCGGCGTTCGCGGACAACGCCAATTTCGTGATCAATGCCCTCGACAACCTGGGCGGTAACGATGACCTCATCAGCTTGCGCAGCCGCGGCGAGTATGCGCGACCGTTCACGCGCGTCGAAGCCGTTCAACGGGAGGCCGAGGCGCGTTTCCGCGACCGCGAGCGAGCGCTCCAAACCAAGCTCGAGGAGACGGAGCGCAAGATCCAAGAGCTGCAAAGCAAGAAAGAGGAGGGCAGCGCCTTGCTTCTTAGCCCGGAGCAAAAACAGGCAATCGAGGCGTTTCGCGGCGAGCAGATCGCGACGCGCAAGGAGCTACGCGCCGTGCAGCACGATCTGCGTAAGAATATCGAACGTTTGGGCGACCAATTGCGCTTTATCAACATCGGCTTGGTGCCGATCTTGATCGGGTTGTTCGGAATCGGTCTGGGGATGGTGCGCGCACGGCGCCACCCCTGAGAGGTTCTGAATAAATAGTCGCGAGCAGCCCCGAGCGCAAGGACCGTTTCGCCGGGAGCGAAACGGCGCGCAAGTCCCGAAGGGGCGAGTCTCAAGGATGAGACGAGCAACCGCGGAGCGAGCGACGAGACATATCAACCAGATAGGCGAGAAGCGAGCGAGCACGCGACGCAGCGATCGGGATGCACAGAGACTAAACGCATAGCCCGCGGTCTTGCCGCGGCTACCTTAGCGATGGGGTTTCCAAAGGGGAGATGCGCAGCTCTCTCCTTTGGTCAAGGGCGGGGTATATACCCCGCCCGCGAAGTATATTGACTTCTTCACAAGCTCAGAGCAATGCGAAAGAATGCCTTTTATGTCCTTGCCCTGATCACCTTGGCGGTGGTGGCCGCCGCGTTTTTTGCCCAGGAGAGGAACGCGCCAGAGACTGAAATCCGGACCACGCCGGTATTTACGGATCTGCTCGATCGCGTGAACGACGTTTCTAGAATCGAGATCAAGTCCAAGACCGAGCAGACGGTCTTAGCCGAACGAGGCGCTGGCTGGGAGGTCGAGAATCACGGTCACTTCCCGGCGCTGTTTGAAAAGGTGAAGGGCGCTGTGGTGGCTCTGGCCGAGCTGCAAGTGATCGAGCGCAAGACCGCGAATAAAGAGCTATACGCAAAACTCGGTGTCGAGGATCCTGCTGGCGAAGTCGCCGTCTCGAAGCTTGTGACGTTGCTGGGCCGGGATGGCCAAGCGCTGGCGTCATTGATTATCGGCAATCCGAGTACCGGTAAAACTGCCGGAACCTATGTGCGGCTTCCGGATGAAGCGCAAGCGCTGCTGGTCAAGGGCAGTCTGGATGTTCCGGCTAATCCGATGGAGTGGCTGGTCAAGGATGTCGCCCATATCCCCTCGGAGCGGATACGGGAAGTCGTTATTCAAAAGCCGGGGCAGGCGCTAGTGCGCGTCTACAAGAACGATCCCAAGGATGCGGACTACACGCTGGACGCGCTCCCGAAAGGGCACAAAGTAAAATCCCAGTTAACCGTGAACAGCCTGGCGACGCCTCTGGAGTACCTGCGCTTCGATGATGTCGCGCCGCGGGCGGATCTCAAGTTATCGGCGGACCGAACGGTGACGACCTTGCGCACCTTCGATGGGTTGGTGGCAATCGTTAAAAGCGCGATCGTGAAGGATAAGACATGGGCTAAGGTGGAATTTTCTTTTGATTCCGAGGCGGCCAAGAAGGCGGCTGTGAACACCGGGAACCCAGCCTCCGGGGATGGCAAGGTGGGCACGAATACCGAGAGCAAGGCAAAACCACCCGCTCCATCGGTTGCCGAGGAGGTTAAAGCGCTGAGCGAAAAAACCGCGCATTGGGCCTACGTGCTGCCAAGTTACAAAGGCGAATTGTTAACCACGACCGCGGCCGAGCTTACGACCAAGGAAGGAAAAAACAAGCCGTCATCCGCGCCTAAGAAAACCCCCGAGTCGTAGCCCGAAAATCGCACCCGGCGCGGAAACGGATCTATCAGCCAAATTGGCTGGGCCGTCCCAACGTCCAATCAACCGCCTTGATCCTACCAACCACAAGCTAGCCCACCGCGACGAGACGTGGACTTAGAGTCATGTTTGGGTCCTCCATGAAGGTTGGCCGCTAGAGTCTGCCGAGGGCGGCACAAAAACTGCCTTATCGACGCTCACCGTGCCTACTTGGCAGGAGTTTCTGGGGGGGGGAAAGAGTTGAAAGTTCACTGCCTTCTTGTAGGTCTTTTTGCCGCCTCGACCGCCGTTTCGGCTCTCGCCTCGCAGCCACCGCGGGCGCTCGCCGCACCCGGACTCGATCCGGCGGTGCTGGAGCTGGCGCTGCGCGCGGCCGATGCGGCGCGCGCAGCGCTCGTGGTCGCGAAACCCGAGATCCTGACAGTCATCGACTACTCGTTGCCCTCGACCGAGCCTCGATTCTGGGTGCTCGACCGAAACACGGGCGCCGTGCTCTGGCACGAGCTGGTGGCGCACGGCTCGGGCACGGGCGAGAACCTAGCCACGTCCTTTTCGAACCGTTCCGGCAGCAAGCAGTCGAGTCTCGGGCTCTTCTTGACCGAGGAGACTTACCAGGGGCGCAACGGCGAGTCTATGCGCCTGCGGGGCCTCGATCAGGGGGTCAACGATCTGGCGCGCGAGCGCGCCATCGTGATCCACGGCGCGCCATACGTCAGCCGCGATTTCATCAAGGCCCACGGACGCCTCGGCCGCAGCTGGGGCTGCCCGGCCCTGCGGCGCGGAGTGGCGCACGGCGTGATCGATCAAATCCGGGGCGGCTCGCTCGTCTTCATCTACTATCCGAACGAGTCCTGGCTTCGGCATTCCCGCTTCCTCGGGGCTGCGGCCGTCCTCACGGTGAAGGATGGCTCAGGTCTTCCGGTAGCTGTAGCAGGACCGCTTCGCTGACCGTGATCAAGCCGCGGCGCGGGCGGTCGCGATCCCCAATCACCACCAACGTCGCCGCGACCACGATGGCGATCAGCCCGCCTAGTTCAATCTACTAGCGCTTCGCCGGCGGTGGTTCGTTGGTGACAACCGCTAGCATCGTGCCGGTGGTCGACTCGAGCACGGCTGCGTCGGTCACCATCATCGTGGTGCCGGGGATGAGCAGCGGATAGACCGCCTTGGCGAACTCGGGCGGAATCGAGACGCGTGCGGCGGCCGCCGGATCCAGCGGGTGCTTGTCGTCGCTGGCGTAGCCCGGAATGCCGACCGCGATCCAGCGCGGCGTCGGCGCGCCAGGTACCGCGGTGTTCGGGCCCTCGGCCTGGCCCATCACCACAAACACATGGGTGCCGAGCGGCTCCTCGGGCTTGGCGATACGGATCTTTGCACGCCCGATCTCTATCCCGTTGCGCAACACCAGCACCCGCTGGTCTGCAGCGCTCATGAGCACCGAGACCGGTCCTTCGGGCGCCTTCTCCGGCTCCCAGCGAAAGGCCTCGGTCGTCGACAAGCGCCGCATCTCGCTGTCCGTGCCCGTCTTAGCGTCGACCGGCGACAGCGCCGCCGGGTGCACCACGTCGGCCGGTGCGCTCGCGGCATTGGCGACGACGACGGTCATGCCCATTGGGCTCGCGTCGAACAGGAGCTGGGCGAAATCGGACGGTAGGTGCACACAGCCATGCGAGGATGGATAGCCCGGCAGCCCGCCCGCATGAAGGGATACGCCGCTCCAGGTCAGTCGCTGTGTGTAGGGCATCGGCGCGTTGTGGTAGATCGAGGAGCGATGGTCCTTGTCCTTTTGCAAGGTCGTGAACACCCCGGTCGGCGTTTCGTGGCCAGGCTTCCCAGTGCTGACCGTCGTGTAGCCGATCCGGAGGCCGTTCCGGTATACGTAGGCGATCTGCTCGGTGAGGCTGACCACGACCACGATCGGGCCACTGGGCGCGGCGGCGGGATCCCACACGAACTGGCCTTGCTTGAGCGCGGTGGGCGCGGTGTCGGCCGGCATCGAAGCCTTATCGCCCCAGAACGGCACCGCGTGCGCGGCGTTGACCAGGAATAACGCGGCGAGCATCATCGAAAGTCGCCGCATAAGGTTGTCTTCCACGACGATGATGTCGCCAACGACACCGAAGCCGCTGCCCTTCATGAGCACGCCGGCCAACCATCCTGCAATCAATCCGATTACGATGCACCCGATGATCTCCATGATATTCCTCTCTCTTGGTGTTGTATGGATAGGGCATTCCCGGAAGCTTGCACCGGACGCCCGCCCTCGGCTAACACAGTACTGACTATGTGACTAGTAGTGCTCGGCGACCTGGTGAGCATGAAAGGCCTCGAAAACAACTCCACACCATGGGAAGGACTGTATGGCAAGATGCTGCCGGAGTGCCGCATCCCACCTTCAGGGCTTCCGGGGGCCGCACCGTTGGGCTGCATAGACTTCACGTCCCTCGATCGATGTCCTGGGGTGGACGAAGCTGATCTCAGGGCCTAGTATACAAGAGGTCAAGGACACAGAAAACGCTAAGTCGATGCCGAGGCCTCCAGGGATAACCTATCCCGGTGCGCGCAACGGGCGCGCCTACGATCGTTGATAGATGGTTAACGACGTCGCCCATATCCCCTCGGAGCGGATCCGGGAAGTCGTTATCCAAAAGCCGGGGCAGGCGCTAGTGCGCGTCTACAAGAGCGATCCCGAGGATGCGGACTACACGCTGGACCGGCTCACCTAGCCAAGCATGGGCGTTCGGGTCGAACAAAAATGAAACGGCTCGTTCAGTGGGCACGGAATCCCTGGGTGCTTGGTATTGCCGCGGCGCTGGCGGTATACACTCTCGCCGGGTTTCTGCTCATCCCCTATCTGGTGCGGCATTATGTTCCGAAGCTGGCTGCCGAGCAGCTCCGCTGTCAGGCCGCTGTCGCCGAAGTACGGTTTAACCCCTTCCTCTTTGAGCTCGAGGCGAAGGACTTTTCCTTCAAAGACGCGGCCGGGGAAGCGATATTTGGTTTTCAGCGCCTGTTCGTCGATTTCGAGGTGGAAAGCCTGTTCCGCTGGGCATGGACGTTTGCGGATATACGGCTTGAGGGTTGGTCTGCTGATTTGGTGATCGATCGGGAAGGCCGGCTGAACCTGGCCAAAGTCGCCGCTCGGCTTCCGGAATCCGACGAGGAATCGAAGCCCGATGACAGCCCGCCACGGCTCTTGCTCAAGCACATAGCGCTCACAGGTGGCTCGGTGAAATTCACGGATCGCTCGAAGTCTTCTCCGGTCACGGAAACGGTTAGTCCGATCGACGTGGAGTTCGACGCAATCTCGACGCTTCCTGAGCACCGCGGGTCTCACGTAGTCAGCGCAAAACTGGCGAACGGCGGGGTAGTGGAATGGAAGGGCCATGTCTCGTTGAACCCAATGCTATCGGAGGGTGAAGTGCGACTCGAGGGCTTCAAGCTAGCGACGCCTTGGAACTTCATCCGTGACCAGTTGGACCTGGCTGAACCGTTAGGGGACGTGGGGGCAACAGCCCGTTACCGCTTCCGATATGATCAAGCCAGAGCCGACCTGACTTTGAACGATGTGGGCGTCAAATTGAAGGGATTGCGGCTGTCTACCCCCTCTGCTCCGAAGCCGATCCTGGTCCTCGACACTATCGAGGTCGCGGGGGCTCGCTTTGACCTTGCGAGCCGGGAGCTGACCGTGCCGGCATTCAACGTGCGCAACGGGCACATCGCCGTGTCCGTCGACGAGAAGGGCATCGCCAATTGGGAGACCTTGGTGAAGACGGGAGCTACCACCGATGCGCCGCAGCCCGCTCCGCCCGCGACTTCGGCCGGCGTTCCCGAAGCGCCTTGGCGGGTTAAACTCGGAGCATTCAAGGTAGCGGACATCGGGATCGCTTATGCCGACGCGAGTCACGCCAGACCTTCCGTGGTCTCCGTTGGAGCTTTAACGCTGGGGCTGGGCGCGGAAGCGGAAACCGGCGCTGCTGCACCGAAGGCGCGGATCCGGGACTTGACCGTCAGTCTTGAGCGCATTGCCATCGCCGAACGAAATAAGAGCGATTCGCTCGCGACCTTGGATTCCGTTAAGGTCGAGGGCGGAGCAATGGATCTCGAGAAACGGGAAGTCACGATCCAACAGGTGGCCTTACAGGGAGGCGGCGCCAAGATAGCCCGAGATGCGAATCAATCAATCGGTTTGCTTGAATTATTCGGGCCTCGAGACCAGGAAAATGTCCGAAGCGATGTCACCGAAACGCAGAAAAAAGACGAAGGCAAGCCGTGGCGCTTCGCGCTCAAGGCGTTCGACCTCCAGGGGTTTCGCATGGCGCTTACCGACCAAAGCGTATCGCCCGAGCTTGCGTACGACATAGAAGACATGAAAGTCGCGCTCACGGACATCAGCAATGACGGCCAGACACCCGTCGCGTTCGATGCGCGGCTCAAGATCAAACAAGGCGGTGCATTGAGCACGACGGGACAACTGTCACAAAAGGCTGATCGCGCGGAGGCGCAGGTCAAGATCGAGGGGGTGAATCTCGCGCCGCTGAAGTCGTTGGTGGCACAGGTCGCGGCGCTCACACTCGAGAGCGCCGCTGTCTCCGCCAATATGCGGATCGATTATAGCCAAGCCAAAACGGGTCCCTCACTCAAGGCGGCGGGTGCGTTTAGCCTCGATAAACTGCTCCTAAAACTATCCAAGAGCGCCGAGCCCTTCCTGTTCTGGAAGGCGCTGTCTGCCGATGGCCTCGACTTCAGCCTCGGCCCCGACAAGATCTCCATCAAGGAAGTACGACTCGTCGAACCGGGCACGAAGATCGTAATATTTAAGGATCAAACCCTTAACCTCGCCGCTGCCTTCCAACGCGCGCCATCTTCCAGGCCGCCGGCAAAGACGGAAAGGCCGAAGAGCGATCGCGCCAATCCGATTCCAGTGACCGTGGAGCGCGTCCGGATCGAGCGGGCGGACGTCGACTTCGCCGACTTGAGTCTGGTCCTTCCGTTCGCCGCCCGCATCCACGAATTATCCGGCGCGGTGACCGGCATCTCCTCGGCTCCTACCAACCGAACCAGGCTCAAGCTTGAGGGCCGTGTGGACGAATACGGCCAGGTCAACGTGGAGGGATCGTTAAGCCCGCTGCAGCTTACGGCGTTTAGCGATGTTAAAGTGGTATTCCGCAACGTTGCGATGTCACCGCTTTCACCCTACAGCGGCACGTTTGCCGGGCGTAGGATCCAATCCGGAAAGCTGAACCTGGATCTGGAATACAAGGTTGAGGATCGCAGGTTGAAGAGCAACAACACCATCATCCTCGATCAATTTACCTTGGGTGAGCGGGTCGAGAGTCAGAAAGCGGTGAGCTTGCCCCTCGACCTCGCGATCGCGCTGCTCACCGACGGCGAGGGCAAGATCAACGCGTCCGTGCCCATCACAGGCGACGTGGACCATCCTGAATTCAGCGTTGGGCACTTGGTCTGGGAGGCGATCGTCACCTTCATCACCACTGCCGTCACCGCGCCTTTCAAGGCACTCGGCGCCATCGTCGGGGGGGAGGAGGGCATCGACGCGATCCTGTTCCCGCCGGGTATCGATACGATCCCGCCGCCTGAGCGCGAAAAGCTCGCAAAACTAGCGGAGGCATTGACCAAGCGGCCAATGATCGCGCTAACGGTACGCGGGGCGTACGACCCCGCGGCCGATGGCGCAGCGCTCAGGTCATTGCAGGTGCGGCGCGCCCTGGCGCAAGAGCTCGATGTTGACTTGCAACCGGGCGAGGACCCGGGTCCGGTGGCCGTCGACAACCCCGAGACGCAACGCGCGTTGGAGGCGTTGTCCGACGAACGCCACGGCGAAGATGCCGTCGAGGAGTTTGAGGCGAGCTACGAAAAATCTCAAGGCAAGAAGCCAAAAAGAGTCAGCGCAATCTTGTCACTGATGGGCCGGGCTAGCGAGGACGTCGATTTCTACGAAAAATTATTTCAGCACCTTATCGAAAAGGCTCCGTTGGCAACTGACGAGCTTAAAGCTTTGGCCGTACGGCGCGCTACGGCGGTTACCAAGGAACTGACGAGTCGGGCAGGATTCGATCCATCTCGTGCCAGCGCCGGGGAAATCGAGCAGGTCCAAGATGCTCAGGCGGACAGCGTCCCGACGAAACTCGAGCTCGGGGCGCTTGAACGCATGGAAAAACCGCGGCATTAGGTGTAGTTTAATTAGGGAAGCTCTGCGAAAGTGTTGCGAGCAAGCCCAGACGCGCGAGCACGCGAAGACGCGGGGAGCGGCCCAGGGACGGCCGCGCTTTGAGGAGCGAGGAAAGTAGATGGGCTGCACAGTAACTTTTGCAGAGCTTCCTTAAGAGATTGGGCGCTTCTGAGGGGCACATGCCGCAAAAGCTCTATATAAAAACCTTTGGTTGTCAGATGAATGAATACGATTCCTCCCGGATCGTCGCTGCCTTGGAGAAATCGCACGGGTTGTCCAAGACCCAGGACCCTGCGGAGGCCGATGTTCTCATCGTCAATACCTGCTCCGTGCGAGAGAAGGCGCAAGAAAAGCTATTCTCGCAGTTAGGCCTCTGGCGCCAGTGGAAAAAGGCCCGGCCCGAGCTCGTCATCGGCGTGGGCGGTTGCGTGGCCAGCCAGGAAGGAGCGGCGATTTGGGAGCGCGCCCCCGATGTCGACGTGATTTTTGGACCTCAGACCCTCCACCGGCTGCCGGAGATGTTGGACGCTGCGGCAGGGACGGGGCGCCGGATGATCGATATCAGCTTTCCGGAAATCGAGAAATTCGACCGCCTGCCCGAGGTGCGGGCGCAGGGCCCGACCGCATTCGTTTCCATTATGGAGGGTTGCAGCAAGTATTGTTCGTTTTGTGTCGTGCCTTATACGCGTGGGGAGGAGTTCAGCCGGCCTTTTGACGATGTGATCACCGAGATCGCCGGGCTCGGCGAGCAAGGCGTGCGCGAGGTGACGCTCCTCGGTCAGAACGTCAATGCTTACCGCGGAGCGATGCACGACGGCAGAATTGCCGATCTCGCCGTATTGCTGCATTATGTGGCCGACATCGATGGCATCGAACGCATCCGCTTTACAACCTCGCATCCGCTGGAATGTTCCGATCGCTTGATCGGGGCCTACGCGGACATTCCGCAACTTGCGGATCACCTGCATCTGCCGGTGCAGAGCGGATCGGACCGCGTCCTCGCACGGATGAAGCGCGGTTACACCGCGCTCGAATACCGCGCCAAGATCCGCAAGCTGCGCGAGGTCCGGCCGGCCATCAGCGTGTCCTCGGATTTTATCGTCGGTTTTCCGGGCGAGACCGAGGAGGATTTCGAGAAAACCCTCACTCTCGTCGACACCATAGGATTTGATCAATCGTTTAGCTTTATCTATAGCAAGCGCCCGGGCACGCCAGCCGCGAGTCTCCCCGATGAGGTTCCGGAGGAGGTTAAGAAAGAGCGGCTACGGATCCTGCAAACGCGCATCGACGAAAACGCCCGAAACATCAGTCTGTCCATGGTGGGCAAGGTGGAACGCATCTTGGTGGAAGGCCCGTCGCGCAAGAACCCAGAGGAGCTCTGCGGCCGAACCGGCAACAACCGGGTGGTGAACGTGGCCGCGCGCCCGCGCCTCGCCGGCCATTTTACCGAGGTGCGGATCACCGCAGCCTTAGCGCATTCGTTGCGCGGCGAGCTCATCGGGTGCGCGAACGAATCTACTGATCGCCCAGCGCTCGCTTGAGTACGACCAAGAAGCTGCCGCCCGCACTTGCGAGCGACATTGTTTTAGCGCCGCTCGATAACCAGCGTTTGGCTAACCTATGCGGCCAGTTCGATGAGCACCTGCGGCTGCTGGAACGCCGCTTGGGGGTCGAGATCAACAACCGAGGCAATGCCTTCCGGGTGATCGGCCTGCCGCGCTCGGTAGCAGCGGCCGGCCGTATCATCGAACAGTTGTATGCGGCGACTGTTGAGGAGATGCTCTGTCCGGAGCGCATCCATCTGCATCTGCAGGAAGCCGGCATCGAAGAGATTTTGGAGGAGGCTGAGCACGACGATCACCTTATCCAAACGCCGCGCTGTGTCGTGAAAGCCCGCGGCGCGAACCAGCGCCGTTATGTCGATAACATTCGCCAGTGCGACATTAATTTTGGCATCGGCCCCGCGGGAACCGGTAAGACCTACTTGGCCGTTGCCTGCGCGGTCGAGTCCTTGGAACGCGAAGCGGTGCGGCGCGTGGTATTAACCCGGCCCGCGGTGGAGGCGGGCGAGCGCTTAGGGTTCCTGCCCGGGGACATCGTCCAGAAGGTGGATCCCTATTTGCGGCCCTTGTACGATGCCCTCTACGAGATGCTGGGGTTCGACAAAGTCTCGAAATATATCGAGCGTCACATCATCGAAGTCGCGCCGCTTGCTTTCATGCGCGGGAGGACCTTGAATGACTCCGTGATCATACTGGACGAAGCGCAAAACGCCACCTCGGAACAGATGAAGATGTTTCTCACGCGCATCGGGTTTGGGTCGACCGCGGTCGTCAATGGCGATATCACGCAAGTAGATCTCCCGGCGGGCCGGCTGTCGGGACTGCGGCATGTCATCGACGTGCTACGACAGACGCGGGGCGTGAGCTTTACTTTTTTCCAAGCCAAGGATGTGGTAAGACATCCGCTCGTGGCGCGGGTGGTCGAAGCTTACGAAACCTACGAAGCCGGAAGCCGGAGCGCGGCTGAGCCCTGTTGATGGCGATCCGACTGGCGCTGCAGTATGCCTGCGGATCTGCGGACCTGCCCACGCGCCGGGCCGTGAACAAGTGGATACGCGCGGCTCTGGCCCGCCGGCGCGCGAGCGCCGAGGTCACGGTGCGCATTGTCGGCGAAGCGGAGGGCGCGGATTTGAATCGGCGTTGGCGCAAGCGGCGCGCCGCGACCAATGTACTATCTTTCCCGAACGAGGGTCACGCAGCCCCCGCGTTCCTGGGCGATATCGTGATCTGCGCCCCCGTGGTCGTGCGCGAAGCTCATGAGCAATTAAAATCTCCCGAGGCTCATTGGGCACATCTCATCGTTCACGGCGTTTTGCATCTGCTTGGATACGACCATAAAACGCAGCGTGATGCCGAAGCGATGGAAACGCTAGAGCAGGACATTCTCAAGAGACTCGGGTATCCGAATCCTTACAGAAATGTGCCCGGTGCATGAACGAAGACCCTCCTAGTAAAACACGAAAGAGTTCGTGGCTTGGAAGGACTAGGGAATTTCTGCGCCTGTATCCGCGGGACACGCAAGAGATCACGGACTTACTGCGTGAGCTCGAGCAACGCAATCTGATTTATCCCGAGGTCTTGGCGATGATCGAGGGCGCGCTGCTGGTCTCCGAGATGCAGGTGAGAGACATCATGTTACCGCGCGCGCAGATGGTCGTGGTCCCGGCGGACGCGGGGGTGAAGGAGTTTCTGCCGCGGGTGATCCGTTCCGGGCACTCGCGGTTTCCGGTGGTCGATGACAAACGTGATGAGGTGCTCGGGATCTTGCTCGCGAAAGACTTGCTTGCTTACCTGGCGCAGAGCGAATCCACCCCCTTCGACCTTTGGGATGTGTTGCGTCCAGCGGTGTTCGTACCGGAAAGCAAGCGCTTGAACGTGCTGCTGCGAGAATTTCGCAGTAGCCGTAACCATATGGCCATCGTGGTCGATGAGTACGGACGGGTGTCGGGGCTGGTGACCATCGAGGATGTCATCGAACAGATCGTGGGTGACATCAGCGACGAGCACGACGTCGGCGAGGAAGGCTATATCAGGAAGCACCGTGATGATCGCTACACCGTTCGGGCCCGCACGCCAATTCACGAATTCAACGCTTATTTTCAAACCGACTTCGCGGACGAAGAATTCGACACCATCGGCGGCGTCATCCTCAAGGCCTTGGGTCATATGCCGGCGCGTGGTGAGGCGATCGAGTACGGGGGTTGGAAATTTACCATACTCCGCGCCGATCCACGCCGCATCCATTTGATGCGTGTCGGCCGGGCACCGGAATGGGCCGGCGAGCAGCCGAAGGCTGGAGTTGGCTAAGGTTTGGAGCAAAATGCGTGATCGCCGGGCCGTGGCGCTCGCCGCAGAGTGGCGGGAAGGTTTGGCGAATAAAGGCCTACTTAGTCTTGCCGGGGATTTAGCAAGCCTGGCCGCGGGCGCGATTCTGCCATTGGCATTCGCGCCCTTCGAGCTGGCGCCGCTCGCCGTGCTGTCACTCGCGGCGCTTTTCTACCTCTGGGACGAGATCTCGCCGCGGCGGGCGTTTTTGCGCGGCTGGCTTTATGGCCTCGGAATGCTTGGAACGGGTGTTTCTTGGGTGCAAATCAGCATCCATCAATTCGGGATGCCCGTCTTGGCCTTTTCAGTCACCGTGACCGTCGGGTTTATCGCCTTTGTCGCCCTTTATCCCGGGCTGATCGGAGCGCTCGCCAACCGTTGGTTTCGCGTGTCCGCCGAGGCGCGCTTTCTGGTCGTGCTCCCGGCTCTCTGGACGCTCATGGAATGGTTCAAGGGGTGGGTTTTGACCGGTTTCCCGTGGCTGAACGTTGGTTATAGCCAGGTGGATACTCCGCTCGCCGGCCTCGCCCCGGTGTTCGGTGTATACGGAGTAAGTTTCGCGGTGGCGCTAAGCGCAGGGCTCCTCTGCGCGATGCTCCGGAGTCCCTCGCGCTTAGGCTACGCTGTGTTGCTATCGGTCCTCTGGATAGCCGCACTTGTGTTAGGCCGGGTGACATGGACCGAAGCACAGGCGACTAAATCGCTCTCGGTGGCGCTCATTCAGGGCAACGTTGCGCAGGCGATGAAATGGTTGCCCGCCGAAAGGCAGGCAACCATCGATCGCTACCTCGGTCTGACGGCGTCCTCTTGGGGCAAGGTCGATGTTGTCGTGTGGCCGGAGACCGCCATACCGGAGTTTTATACAGAGACTACGCCGTATGTTCGCGTACTTACCGAACAAGCACGGCAAACGGGGACCGAGCTCCTCCTCGGCGTGCCCTATCGAGACCCTGACGGAAAGCGGTATTACAACGCGGTCGCAACTATCGGGCGCCACGCGGGGATCTATCGAAAGCGCCACTTGGTGCCCTTCGGCGAGTACTTGCCGTTCCCGGTGCTACTGGGGAAACTCCTCGATTTCTTGGATATCCCCATGTCGAGCTTCAGCGCCGGTAGCCGGGGCCAAGCACCGCTTGTGGTCGCCGATGTCCCGGTCGGCGTTTCCATTTGCTACGAAGATGCATTCGGCGAAGAAGTCATCGACCAGCTTCCGGTGGCCCGGCTTTTGGTTAATGTCAGCAACGATGCCTGGTTCGGAGACTCAATTGCGCCCCACCAGCATTTGGAAATGGCGCGCATGCGTGCTCTGGAGGGCGGCCGGGTTCTCTTGCGGGCCACCAACAATGGGATTTCTGCCGTTGTCGACCACCGGGGAAAGGTGGTGGCTCAGGCGCCACAGTTTCGGCCCTATACACTCAAGGCACGGGTTCGCGCACGCACGGGCGCGACACCTTACGTTATGTTCGGGAACGGCCCGATGGTTGTCCTCGCCGCAGGTTTGCTTGCCGCGGCTCTCGTCTTTTGCCGCGTGCGAAGTTAGCGGCGCCCCTTGAAGTGATGAGGACCTTGACCCGCTACATCGCGAGGATCGTAATGGGCTCGATCGCGAGTGTGTTGGTGGTTCTGGTCGCGGTGTTTTCTTTCTTTAGGTTTATCGATGACCTGGAAGAGGTGGGCCGTGGCGGGTATGGGATCCTCGCCATCGTTGAGTTTGTCTTTTTCAGCATCCCGCGCTTGACCTACGAGCTGTTCCCGATCGCCGCCTTGATCGGCACTTTAATCGGTCTGGGAACGCTGGTTCGCAATAGCGAAATGATCGTGATTCGAACCTCCGGGGTGTCGCTGACGCGGATCGTTTTTTCGGTAATGAAGCTGGGATCCGTTTTGGTGCTCGCCTCCCTCGTGGTAGGCGAGTTTATCGCCCCGCCCGGCGAAGAGTTGGCGCAAAACAGAAAGTCGATTGCGACGACCAATCAGGTCGCGCCCAAGTTCCCGGGCGGTTTTTGGGCTCGGGACGGGCGGAGTTATATCAACATTCGCCGGGTGTTGCCCGACAATCGCGTGGAGGAGGTTTACATCTATGAATTCGACGACCAGAATCGTCTCCGCGTAAGCACTTCCGCGCGGCAGGCCTATTATAAGCAAGGCCGATGGGTTCTCGAAAATATCGATCAGACCGTTTTCGACGCGGATCGCGTGCGCACGCGGCGAATGGAGCATGCACCATGGGATTCGTTGTTGGATCCCAAGCTTATCAATCTGGTCGCGATCGACCCCCAGCACTTGTCGATGATCAATCTGTTTAACTACATCCGCTTTCGAGAGGCTAACCGGCAAAACAGCCGCTACTACCGACACGCACTGTGGGCGAAGTTGTCATATCCGTTGGCCACGGGCGTCATGGTTTTTCTTGCCATTCCGATTGTGTTGGTCACGGCGCAAAAAACGGGTATTGGGCAAAGGGTCGTCATCGGGTCATGCATCGGCCTGGTTTTCCATATCGTCAACAAGGCGGCGGGGTCATTGGGCGTATTATTCGATCTATCGCCGGTGCTCAGCGCGATGTTTCCAACGGCCGCCACGTTCATGGCTGCCGTTTTACTCATGCGCCGAGTGCACTGATCAATCCAAGGAGTTGGCTTATAAAAATCTATTCCCCGCGGTCTTGCCGCGGGGACCTTAGCGATGGGGTATCCAAAGAGGAGAGGCGCAGCTCTCCCCTTTGGTCGCCCCACGGGGTTGCATACCCCGTGGTGGCGAAATCTATATTGACTTCATCATCCTTGATATCATGTCCGTCGAGTAAATTCAGTGGGAGAGACGGCGCGTATGACGTGGAAAGAGGTGCTGGCTGCCAGGATACCGCCTGGGCTAGGGCGCGAAATCGACATCTTCGAGACCCAGATCGAGCTGAAACGTCAAGGAAAGGTCGAGGATAAGCTGTTCGCGGAGACCCGGTTGCGACGTGGGGTCTATGGGCAGCGCTACGATAACGGTCAACGCCACGACGGTATCGCGCATCGAACTCTCGCGTTCCCGGACAACGCCTTAACCAAAGGCCCCGACACGCTGTGGGATGCCCCCGGGATGCAACGTATCAAGCTTCCCTATGGCGGATTAACCCCGGATCAAATGGACGTGTTCGCGGATCTGGCGGAGGAATATTCGGACGGCATCAGTCACGTTACGACACGCCAGGACATACAGCTCCATTTCGTGCACATCGAGGATACTCCGGACCTTATGCGGCGCCTCGCCGCCGTGGGTATCACCACGCGCGAAGCCTGCGGGAACAGCGTGCGCAACGTCACCGCGTGTCCGTTGGCGGGGACTTGCCGCGATGAAGCCTTCGATGTCACTCCTTATGCCCAGGCCACGGCGCGATTCCTTCTTGGTCACCCGGACACTCAAGATTTCGGGCGCAAGTTTAAAGTGGCGTTTTCAGGATGTAAGCAACGCGCCTGTGCCCTGGTGAACATGCATGATCTCGGATTTATCGCGCACGTTGCTTCGGGAACCGGGCAGCGAGGCTTCGCGATGTATGTGGGGGGAGGATTGGGTGCGGTGCCCTATCAGGCGAAGCTTTTCGACAACTTCGTGCCGGAGACCGAGATCCTGCCGCTTGCCCAAGCGATCTCGCGGGTTTTCGCGCGCCTCGGCGAAAAGAGAAACCGCGGCCGGGCGCGTATTAAGTTCTTGATTGATAAGCTCGGTATAGATCGATTTAGGGAATTGGTGTTAGCGGAACGCGCCACCTTACCGCAGGATGCGGCCTGGACCTCCTATCTCCCGGAGGTTCTAAGTTACCGCGAACATTCGGCCAGAGCACCGCAACCGCTGAACGGCGCCGCGCGCGACAGTGCGTTCGGGCGCTGGCGCGCCTCAAACGCCTACCAGCAAAAGCAAACCGGGTATGCCGTCGCGGCGGTGACACTTCCCATAGGGGACATTACGTCCTGGCAAATGCGGCGGCTTGCCGATCTCGCCAGGCGCTATTCGGGGGACAACGTGCGTACGACGGTGGAGCAGAATATCGTCCTCCGATGGGTTGCCGAGGCGGATTTGCCGGGCTTATACGAAGGCTTGTACGCGATCGGGCTGGGGACGCCCGGCGCCGGCACGGTGAGTGATGTGGTCGCATGCCCGGGGACCGATACCTGCAAGCTCGGCATTGCGTCCTCACGCGGCTTAGCGGGCGAATTGAGTCAGCGGCTCGCGGGAATTGCGCCCGGTCTCGATGCTGTGGTGAATGCGCTGCATATCAAGATCAGCGGTTGTTTCAATGCCTGTGGCCAACATCATCTCGCGGACTTGGGTTTCTACGGGGTAAGCCGGAAAGTCGGCGGCACCACGGTGCCCCACTTCCGGGTGGTCTTGGGCGGCGAATGGGAGCACAACGCAGGCGCCTTTGGGCTGACTATCGGGGCGATTCCCTCGAAACGGGTGCCCGATTTTGTCGAGCGTATCACCGCCAAATATCTGCAAGAACGAAACGCGGGAGAAGCGTTCCGCAAGTACATCGAGCGTGTCGGCAAGCAAGAGATCAAGGCCTTGGTCGATGAGCTGTCCGTCGTTCCGCCCTATGAGCGCGACCGCAGCTATTACTCCGACTGGCGCGATCCGCGGGAGTTTACCGTGAGTGACATCGGTACCGGGGAATGCGCCGGAGAGGTCGTCTCACGCGCCGAATTCGACCTGCACTCGGCCGAACGGCAGTACTTCGAAGCGCAATTGCACTTCGATCGCGGCGATTACAGATTAGCTGACAATACAGCCTACAACGCCATGCTTGAGGCGGCAAAGGCGCTTATCCGCACCCAATATCTGGATATTTCAAATAATTCGGATGCGATCGCGAGCGAATTCAAGCGGCGTTTTTGCGACACTGAAGTTTTTCATGACCGCTACGCCGGGGGGAAATTCGCGCAATATCTCTTCAATCGCCATGCGGATACGGATCGCAAGTACACCCCGGAGCAAGCGCGCTATCTCATCGAAGAAGCCCAGCTCTTTATCGAGGCGGCCTATGCCTGCCACGGCCGGCTGCTAGAGCAAGGTAATTTGGCGTCACGCGAAACCGCGATTTTGCTGGAGCGTTCCTAAGCCAAAACCATGGAGATCTCCAAGATCGGCGTGAAGTTTTTTATCGAAGAACAGGATCCCCTCGGGCTGGTCGAGTTTATTCCTGTCTTGCATCGCTGGATCCAGAACCGTGCATTGCCAGATCTGCTCATTGATGTGGCCGACTATAGTCATGTCAACCAAGGCCCGGGGATCGTTCTTTTGGCCTACGAGGGAAACTACGCTATTGACGAGCACCGGGGCCGCAGAGGCGTGGTCTACTATCGAAAACGCCCGTTCAGCGGCGGCCTTTCGGATTGCCTCGCCGCCGTGTCCGAGCTGGCATTGCTTGCGTGTCAACGTCTCGAGCAAGAGCCCGGGCTCGCGGGACGGCTGCGGATCCGTGCCAACGAGATCCAGGTGTTTGCCAACGACCGGTTGGCCGCGCCGAATACCGATCAGACGCTCGAGACGTTTTCACCGGCCTTAGAGCAGTTATTGGGAAAGCTCTACCCGGGTGAGGAGTACACTCTGGCTAGCGATCCCGATCCGAAAGAGCGCTTTTCCGTTACCGCTGGCGTCACCGGCCCGCAATCGACAACAAGCTTGCTCGGTCGCTTGGCGTCTTAGGGGATCCGACGACGATCCAATGGGCTCACGCGCTGAGAGCTTGCGAGATCGGTTTTTCACACTCCCTCATTGGGCCGACTCCGAAGCTCATCCCTAAGGGATCGATACTCACCCAAGACCTTTTCCAGCGCTATCTCTCCCACTGTCGCACCTTCGTTCGCAGCCCGCACACAGCGTGAGTGTTCCGAGAGGGGCCGGTACTTGGTGTACTCGCGGTAGATATTGGCGTGCAACGACACAATAGCCTTGTTGAAGGCCGAGGCGACATGCACGATCGAGGTGTCCACGGTCAGAACCAGATCGGCGCGCGCCACCGCCGCTACCGCTTCGATGATTGAAGGGGTCTCATAGAGACGGGCGTTTGCGGTGGATTGAATAATTTGCCGAGCTTGTTCGCGATCTCTTGCCAAACAGCAGATGAGAAAATGACAGTTACTCTCCCTTGCAATCGTGTTGATGAAACCTATCCATTTTTCGGTCTGCCAAGTTCGATCGGGGATCGCGCCCGAGATATTCACCAAGCAATAGGCGGAGATGGCGTGTTCTTTGAGAAACGCGCATAAGCGTTGCGCCGCCTGCGGATCGACGCCGAGCACAGGTCTCGCGTCCTGGGCATAGATCCCCAGGGGCTCCAGGGCGCGCAAAGCGCGGCTGCTCAGATGGACCCCCAGTTGTTCCGTGTGCGGGATCACCGAATGGGTGAATACCCGCGGTTTACCGGGCCTGTTAAAACCGACGGCGGTGCGAAAGCGACCGATCCTAGCGAAATGCCGACTTTCCCTCGAAGGGTGATCCTTGGGATCGATCCAGAGATCGAAACAGGTAGTGCGCAAGGTGTAGATAAGCTGCAAAGTGCTCCAAGGCTTCTTGGTGTAAACATGCACCTTATCGACAAAGGGATGAGCCTGGACAGTTCGATGATTATTTTGCCCGGCGAGTAGGTGGACTTCGGGGGTGGGATCAAGCTGCTTTAGGGCTCTGAAGATCGGCGTGACCAGCACTAGGTCCCCGATCCGTCCTAAAGCAACTACCAAGATCCTTTGCCGTTTCATACGTGATTGACTCTGAATACCCCGCCGTTTACGGCGGGCACTCTAGCATTGGGGTTTCCAAAGGGGAGTAGTGCAACTCTCCCCTTTGGTCAAGGGCGGGGTTCATGCCCCGCCCGCGAAGTAAAATTGATTTGTTCTCGCGGCCAGTTATCACCTCCGAGCAGAGCTAGCAGGCGCCGCTCGACGGTTTTCCAGCTAAATGCCTCGGCGGCAACCAGATTATAGATAACCGCACCCGGTGACGCGCCTATTACGCCCGTTCGACGCGGATCGGTAGCACAGTAAAATGCAAGCCCTGGACACCCTAAGGCGGCTGCTACATGCATAAGCCCCGTATCCACACCTATAACCGCCACGGCGTGAACCAACACCGCTGCTAGGGCATTGAGATCCAGCCTAGGCAACACATGGACGCCAGATGCCACACTGGCGATATGCTCAGCCCGTTTGCGTTCCGCCCAACTGCCCCAAGGCAGGAGCAGGCTGACACTTTGAGCATCGAGCCAGCGCGCAAGCTGCAGCCAGTGGTTCAGCGGCCATGCCTTCTGCGGTCGCGAAGTGCCATGCAGTCCGACAAGGTAGGGCTGAGGCAGATCGCTTTGGCA
>Ga0187892_10002919_pt1 | contig 32605 bp, 26 predicted proteins | sample MA1701073metaG_FD_139345 | JGI IMG/M metagenome (GOLD analysis project Ga0187892, IMG submission 139345) | Bio-ooze microbial communities from a basaltic lava cave in the Kipuka Kanohina Cave System on the Island of Hawaii, USA - MA170107-3 metaG ...
CACCCTTATCCTTTGCGTCGCCTTGACGTCATTACCTAAGGCAGGAGCCGGATGCGTTAGTAGCGCACGTCCGGATCTGTGGAGGGGGTGGCCAGCAATGGTCATTCCTACTCCGACCAGCAGACGGCAAAGCCGTGTCGCTAACAGCTTATGACTTTTTAAGGCAAAGTCCCACGATGCGGAACGTGCGCGATTTACCAGCCTGATCCCGCGGTGCTTTGTGAGAACGCTCGAAAGTGTTTAGACTTAAACCGAGAGCCGGGTTGCAGAACTGTTGGGACGAATTGTGGACAAAGATGGCTAAGACAGTAAAAGGAAGAGTTGGTTGGGCAGTCGTGAAGAAACTGCTGAAGGCAATTCCCATCATCGGCCCTGTCGTCACGGTTGGCTTTGCGGGCCACGATATCAAAAAGAAGGGTATCGTGCCGGGCGCCGTTCACGTTGGGTTGGATGTTACTCCCGTCGTAGGCACAGCCAAGAACCTCGTTGAGATTTTCACTGGCGACTTAATTCCGGATAAACCACCAAAGCAATCTGGTCCTCCAAAGCCCGAGAACTCTGCACCAAGCGAGGGTAAACCACCCTTCCCGACCAAGAGCTAGAAGTCCAGCAGCTCACGCTCAACGATCGTGTCTTGGTTTACTTCTCTGCGTTTCGTTTGCATTCTCGGTTTGCCTTAAAGTCATGTGCTACGAGCGTCACGGCTTTGCCGCCTGATGTGAGGCGGTGGCTCCGCCCCGCCGTAAGATCATCACTAGATCCTGGGGCTATGCCCCGCGTAGGCGTCTTAGGCTATGGGAACTCGGGGGCAAATTCTGAACAAGGGGCGTAGCCCAAAATCAAAGAGAGCGAAGTAGGGCGGGGCAGAGCCACCGCCTCACATCAGGCGGCAAAGCCGTAGCGCCAGCGGCTTATTACTTTGCGACAAAGCCGTTCTCGGGTCTCTGAGGTGAGACGCAGCGAGGTGCGGAGTTTCACAAGGAAGAAACCAGCCTAGGTGACACTCTCGGCCCCCAATCGTAATATTTGCGAAAAGTTGCCTTACTGAGTCCGCACAGGTGGTCTGGCAGTGAAGGGGCGTGCTCGTTCGTACGCTTCAGCGATTCGGAATAACGTGGGTTCAGACCAGTATGGACCGAGCAGTTGGAAACCAATCGGCAATTGCTCAGACGAAAGTCCGCACGGAACATTCATCCCCGGCACACCGGCCAGATTCGCCGTGACGGTGTAGACGTCGTTGAGATACATCGCCAGCGGGTCGTCTACCTTTTCGCCGAGGGCAAACGCCGGTGTTGGAGCGGTGGGAGTGACGATCGCATCACAACTCTCGAACGCTTTGCGAAAGTCTTCTTTCAAGAGCGCGCGCACCTGCTGGGCCTTGCGATAGTACGCGTCGTAGTAACCCGCCGATAGAACATACGTCCCAAGCATTATTCGTCGCTTGACCTCGGGTCCAAATCCCTCGTCACGAGTCTTCCGGTACATCTGACGCAGCTCAGGCGCATCTTCCGCGCGGAAGCCATATCGAACTCCATCGTAACGCGCCAGGTTTGAAGAAGCCTCAGCGGTAGCAATGATGTAGTAAACAGCGATGCAGTATTTTGCATTCGGAAGGTCAACATCCACGATTTCAGCGCCCATCTCCCGGCAAGCATCAATTGCGCTTTCGACCGAAGCGCGTACCTCAGAATCCAGGCCCTCCCCAAAAAGCGCTCGAGGAAATCCGATCCGCAAGCCTTTGACGTCGCCGGTTAGTTCCGTTTGGTAATCCGGGACTGGAACGTTTGCGGTGGTGGAATCATGAACATCCCGGCCGGCAATTGTGCCAAGGACGATCGCGACGTCACGAACTGTGCGACCAAAGATCCCCACTTGATCCAGCGACGAAGCAAAAGCTACGAGACCGTAGCGTGAGTTACGTCCGTAGGTAGGTTTCAATCCGATCACGCCACATAGGGAGGCGGGTTGACGCACAGAACCGCCGGTGTCAGAGCCTAACGCGACCGGCACGATGCCGGCGGCCACAGCCGCAGCCGAACCTCCTGATGATCCACCCGGCACGCGCGAGGTGTCCCAGGGATTCTTGACTGGGCCAAAAGCGGAGTTTTCGTTTGACGAGCCCATGGCAAACTCGTCGCAGTTGGTCTTGCCAATGATCACCGCGCCGGCGTTCATCAACCTTTCAATGACTGTGGCGTTGTAGGGAGGATGATAGTCACCCAGAATCCGCGAACCGCAAGAGGCTTGCATTCCAAGCACGCAGATATTGTCTTTAACAGCAATTGGCACACCGGCGAGTGTGCCTTGTTGACCAATGGAGTCTGCCCTTTTCACGGCACCGCTGCGGTCGATTTCGAGAAACGCGTTCAGTGTCGGATTGAGTTTTTCGGCCGCGTCCAGTGACCAGTCGACTGTGCGGCGCGGCGTTGCCTCGCCATTCCTGACGAATTGAGCAAGGTCCGTGGCAGAAGCGTTTCCGAACTTCATCGCAGAGGTTTAGAAAAAGAACTTAATTTGTAGTAGAAGACAACTCTTGCTTCAAACGTTTCCCCCAAACGGCTTGCTCTGGGGTCTCAGGAACTCGAAGCCCGCGGGCGGCGCCGACCGTTTGATAAGCTTCCTCGGCGCTCTTGCCTGACAACATCAGGACGCATGAGGCTATGAGTGGTGATCGTCCGAGGCCGCCGCGACAGTGAAAGCCTATGTTCTTGCCGCTCGACAGCAGTTCGTGGCAGCTTCTAACCAATTCAAGCGTCTCGGTTCTGGATTCTGGAACGCTACAGTCTTCTATCGGAAAGTTTCGGAACTCTATTTCATACTGGCTGCAGAATTGGCCTTCATCCTTCAATCCTAAATCCGCAACTTCAGATGCGGTCAACAGCGACACTACGACGTCAATACCAGCATCTCGCCAACTCTGAATCTCGCTTTCCAACCATTCGTCTCCTCTCGGTCGTGCCAACACGGCGAGACGACCGGAAGAGTTATGGTTATCAATCCAATAGATTGACGCGATCATGGTTTACAAAACCTTCGGTACCCGGAAGTGGCCCGCAGCAGCATCGGGTGCTTCCGACAGCGCAACTTTCTGACCGAGCGAAGGCACTACCGCATCGTCACGAGCAGAATCCGTTTGTTCCCCTTCGGGCGTCAGGCCTCCTAATGCAGGTTCAACCTCGCTGGTGTCCAGAGCATTTAACTGATCGACATAAGTGACAATCTCCGCGATTTGAGGAGCGAAGACCTTCAGCTCGTCTTCAGTGATTTCCAGATGCGCTAATTGAGCGATCTTCTCGATGTCGGATTCGTTTATCGGCATAAGATCTCTTCTGTTTCAGATCTTCGTTTCAATTCTCTTTAAGCAACTGATGGCAGCTCCCAGAAACGCTCTTCGCAAATCTTTGTCTTCAATACCCGCGGCCGCAGCCACCAACTCCATGGGAACGACCTGGTCCAACTGCATGACGTCGAGCTCTCCCCTTTGCCCGGCTGGCTGCTTTAAGCGGCTGCACGCATCGGTCACAACCTTTGGTTCTACCCTGAACTCGAGAAACGTCACGAGCGACTGACCGAGAATTGAGTTAACACGCGCCAGCAGCTGACCACTCAATGATTGCAATTGTTTTTGCCAGGTCTCGTCAATCACTGCGACGACCAGAGTCTTCTGGCCAAACCGAAGCGGCACCGCCAGCTCGCGCAAAGCCTCACCGGCTGCATGTTTCCAGGCTGCAAAGCACGCGGCTTCCGCTACCTCGGCGGAATCACCGGCGGCGCGGAGGATCGTGGGCAGGGATTTGAGCAGACCATCCATTACCAAATCCGATTCGATGTTTGCGAATCGGCTGTTTCAATCTAGAATCGCCAACCAATTTCAAGTGAACCGGCAGTGTAGCGGACAAGGTTGTGCAGCGACAAGCGAAGTGTTCTCAAGAGAGGATTTCGCACAAAGACGCAAAGGAACAAAGCCGCCAAGCTTGGTCTGGTTCCTCTTTGCGTCTTTTGCTCCTTTGCGTCTTTGCGTGAAACTGTTTTCCGCTCGAACGACTGAAAAGATAGAAACGTGGTCACCTTTTGTTAAAAGAAAAACTCATCCTGGCTTCGCGCAGTCCGCGCCGGGCAGAAATCCTCAAGGCTGTGGGATGGCCCTTCGAGGTCAGGCCGGCCAACATTGACGAGACACGTCGCGAATCGGAGGACGCGATTACCTACGTGAAGCGGCTGGCTACGGAAAAGGCGCGCGCTGTTGCAAACCAGCATGCATCCGGTCTCGTGCTGGGAGCTGACACAATTGTTCTCGTGGATGACGAGATTCTGGGTCAGCCCCGTGACGCCGAAGCCGCTCGCAGGATGCTGAAACTGTTAAGTGGCAGATGGCACGAGGTACTGACGGGAGTCGCCCTCCTGCGAGCACCCGGTAATCAGCCGATCATCGATCACGAAACCACTCGGGTTCGATTCGCCGAAATGACAGCGCAAGAAATTGACTGGTACGTGGGTACGGGAGAGCCGATGGATAAGGCAGGAGCTTATGGGATCCAGGGAGGAGCGGCGATGTTCATCGAAGAGATTCAGGGGGACTATTTCAACATCGTCGGATTGCCGATAAGGCTGGTTTACGAACTTGCTTCACGGATTTGAGTGTGAACACAAGCCCGAGAAGCGAGAGACAATAACGTTGATTGACGGCTGAGTCGTCACTTTGTCGAAAGGCGCGAGTATCCCAATCCGTCCGGTTCTTTACCGGCGGTCAGACGGTCGACGATTTCCCAGGTCTTGAGATTAATCACGGTTACGATATCGGCATTTGTGTTGGCGACGAAAGCGTGATCCAATCCTGGCGCCACGAGTATTCCAACCGGGACCGGACTCTGGCCGAACTGATTAAAGATGCGACCTGACGAGTTGCTGGCCTCGCTGGCCTTCACCTGCATCGGGATGCGCCGGATTTCCTTTCTGGCGGCAGCGTCAAATACCGCAACATCACCCGAACGCGCGTTAGATACCAGGACATGCTTTCCGCCGGGAATAAACTTCACGCGAATGGGAAAATCCTTCGACTCGATCGAGTTGGTGACTTTCAAGGAGACGACGTCGATTACTGACACGGTGTTTGCCGCTCGGTTCGTCACCCAGACTTCCTTTTCATCTTTCGAGATGTCTATGCCTTCCGCGCCGGCGCCAGTTTGAATGTCACTGATGCGTTTCTTTTCCTTGAGATCGAGGACTGTTACGGAACCAGAGCCGATGTTTGCTACAAACGCGCGCTGGTGTTTCGGCGAAACGACGACCATGTGCGAAACATTTTGATCGGTCGCAATCGCCGCCAGAACCTTTGCTGCCTTGATGTCTACCACCAGCAGCGCCTTGCTCCCTTCGGCTGTGACTGCCACTTCATTGCCGCGAAGCCAGGTGATTCCGTGAGGCCGACGGTATTCTCCGAGGTCTACTGTTCGAAGTTGTTTTTTGGCAGCGATGTCAATAACAGTAAGCGTGCTTCCTGGTTGTTGCCCTGTGCCATAGTTGGCGATAACAGCGAGCTTGCCGTTGGGCGAAACCGCAACTTCATGCGGGCCGAAGCCGGTTGGTATTGTCGCTACAGATTTTTTCGATGCTAGATCAATCAGCGAAACCGTGTTGTCACTCTTGTTGAGTACCAGGAGAGTGCCTGAGTCATTGGCTGCCACGGGAACATTCGCAAAAAGTAAAATGAAGAACGTTGTGATAATCAGTTTCATAGATGCTCCAAAATCATCGAACACCAGCAAGTTTTTACGGGGATGAGTTCTCCGATCAAGCACGATCCACGAAACAACACGAAATATCACTAACTCTTTCTTCGGGTTCGTTCGTCTTTATTCGTGGATCGTTTTCTAACCTCAAAACCCTGAGCAGTTCAAAATAACACCGTGCCACCGTCTACGTTGATTGCCTGACCGTTGATCCCACGACCTTCGTCAGAGGCGAGCAACAAAGCCAAGGCCGCAACTTCTTCGGATGTGACCAGCCGATTTTGGGGGCTCATTCGCTTAATTGCTTCCAACGCAGCATCGGCTGTCTGGCCGGTCTTCGCCGTGATGTTTTCGATTCCCCGCGACGTCATATCAGTGTCGACATAACCCGGACAAATAGCGTTGACGGTGATTCCCCTGGCTGCAACCTCAAGAGCCACGGAACGTGTCAATCCCAACACCCCGTGCTTCGAAGCAGAATAGGCAGCGATGTAGGGCGCACCAGTCTTTCCCGCAATTGAAGCGATGTTAATAACTCGACCCCAACCCTGTTCAAGCATTGACCACAAGGCCGCGCGAGTGCAGTAGAAAGTGCCCGAGAGATTGATCGCCAGATGCCGGCGCCATAGTTCATCGTCGGTCTTCAAGAGTGGAGCGCTTTCTGCGATCCCCGCATTGTTGACCAGAATGTCCGGCCCCCGACCAAATGTCTTTTGAGCGCTATCAAACATAGCCTTAACGCTTTCAACATCCGAAACATCGCAAACCGTGGCGATCGCTTGAACGCCAGTCTCTTTGCCGATTTCACGGACTGCGTCTTCGACTTGAGTCGCAGTGCGTGCCGCCAGCACCAACTGCGAACCCTCACGTGCGAAGGCGAGAGCGATCGCGCGGCCAATGCCGCGACCGCCGCCGGTTATTAGAGTGATGCGACTGGAGAGTTTCATCGAGAGCTCTTATGTCCGACACACTTTAGTTTGTCGTTGAGCCACGCCTCCGATAGCTCAATGAAATCCGCGCAACTCTTTGGAGTGCGCTGATCTGTCAGCGCTTTGGTCATACGCGACCTGTCGCGGCTATCGCGGTTCATTCTAGCGAAACAACGGCGGCAAGCCGCCTCGGACCAAAGCGGCGACGAGGCGCCGCACTCCAAAAGGGTGCGCGGCTCCGTTGAGATACACGCAGGCGCCGCCAACGACAAACTAATAAAGTGTGTCCGACATCATTCGTTCAATGCCCACTGAATCGAGGCGCGCGCTTTTCGAGAAATGCTCGGATTCCCTCGCGACCGTCCTCTGATTCGAAGCATCTTAACTGCGCCTCAGTTTCATAACGCAGCATTTCTTCCAGTTCCGCATGTTGGCTTAGATACACCGCTTGTTTTGCCGCGGCTATTGAAAGCGGCGGCCCTTCCTGTAGCCTTGCGGCAAGGTAGCGGGTTGCTTGCTCCAGCTCTTCTGGTGCTACGACCCAGTTCACAATCCCCAAACCCAAAGCTTCGTCAGCCCGGATGATTTCGCCGAGGAAGAACATCTCACAGGCTTTGTTTGGGGTTACGAGATGAGGCAGAAAGTATGTGCCACCCCAATCCGGATGCAGTCCGAGTTTTACGAACGACTGGCTGAAAGTTGCACTTGTTGAAGCGATACGAAGATCGCACGCCAAAGCGAGATTGCAACCTGCGCCCGACGCCGGACCGTTGACCGCTGCGATCACCGGCTTGGTCATGTGTCTGATTGTGGTCACTACTCGCCGAGCCGATCCCAGCAGCCGTGAGAACTCTTCCGTATCATGCCGCTCGATCAAGTCGGCCATGAACGAAACATCGCCGCCGGCGCAGAACGCCCGTCCGGCACCGGTGATCACCACCACGCGAATGGCACGATCGCTACCTGCCTCTTCGAGCGCTTCCGCCAGATCACGACGCATGTGGCCCACAAACGCGTTGAGCTTGTCGGGACGATTAAGCGTGATCGTAACGATCCCGGAATCTTCAGTGACTTCGATGTGTTCGTACATCTTCGGAGTGCGCCGCAGAGCGAAGCGGCGACGGCGCTTGGATTATTGTCCGACACACTTTAGTTTGTCGTTGCGTACGTCAAGTTCAACGTTCCAGAGAAACTTCAAGGTTGAACTTAGCGCGCGCATCGACAAACTAAAGTGTGTCGGACATTAGGCTCACTTTCCCTTAAACACCGGCTTGCGCTTGTCAACGTAGGCGTCGATGCCCTCGCGCGCGTCTTCCGATTGGAACAGTTGCTGTTGCAGTTCGCGCTCGAGCGCCAACCCTGATTCGAACGGAATTTCAGCGCCGGTTTGGACGCTGCGTTTTAGAAGACCAACTGCGTGTGCAGCGCGCTTGGGGGAGGTGAACTGCCGCGCGTAATCCAAAACATGATTCATGAAGGCGTCCACTTCACCTTCGAAAATCCGATTAACGATGCCTAGCTCGAGTCCGCGCTCAAAGTCGAACAGTTCGGCACCAGCCATCAATTCGATTGCCTTTGATTTACCAACAAGGCGAGCCAGCCGCTGCGTGCCACCGGTTCCCGGCAACACGCCCAAAGAAACTTCCGGAAGACCCATCTTTCCGGCACCCTTGCGTGCGATGCGAATGTCAGCCGCCATCGCGATTTCCAGTCCACCGCCGACGCAGTGTCCGTTGATGGCCGCGATGACGAGTTTTGGCGTGTGCTCTAAACGATTCAGGGTTTCGTTAGCGTGAAGACAGAAATAGTATTTGAACGTCGGCGTCATCGCGCCGAGCATTTGAATATTTGCTCCGGCGGAAAAGAACTTCTCGCCTTGACCGGTGATGACAATGACCTGGACGCTTTCGTCCATGCGGGCGGCGAGTATTAGCTCGTCCAGCGTCTGCATCATCTCGTATGAGTAGGCGTTGGCCGGAGGATCATTGAGCGCTAGCACCGCAATCCCGCCTTCAACCTGATACCTCACGGGATTAGGCTGTATCTGAATATCAAAGTGGTCTGCTGCTGATTCTGTCATCATTGGCTTCTACTCTCTAGTCGTTTGAATTACCCCGGAAACTTAGCACAAGGGTGCAAAACACTCGATCCACGAAACCACACTAAATGACACTAACTATTCGTGTTGGTTCGTGTGACTTCGTGGATCGGATCTCTCAGCCTAGCCTTTGCTCAAGAATTACTAAACTACCATTCGCGTGCTTTAGCGAGTGCCCTCAGCGGCACGCTCGTAAACAGAGATGTGCTTTCCGCTTTCGGAGCTGAATGCCTCCCGCCGCCAATTGCTCCATCGATTACGCAATCGAAGTCCGGCCAGCTGGGCCATCAGGTCGAGCTCAGAAGGCCAGGCATAACGAATCTGCACCGGATAAAGTCGAACGCTGCCGTCTGTCATGACGACTTTCTGACTAGTCACATGTTGTCTGACCGAATCATGCTGCGAGATGTCGAGTTCTACGCGATCGACAGTTACTTTTGTAGCGCGATTAGTTTGGCCGCCATCGAACCGCTTCATATCTGGAACGAATGCCTCGATTACAAAACAGCCGTCAGGCGTCAGATGCGCCGCGACATTGCGAAATAGGCGAACCTGATCCTCCTGCGAAAGCAGCGCGAAGATTGTGTTGAAGACGACGTAGACAAGTTTGAATTCGCCCTCCACTTCGACGTCAGCGAAGTTCCCGAGACTCACAGATATCGCGTCGCCACCGGGCTTAGCCCTGAGTCGTTCAACCATGGCAGGAGCGGCATCGATGCCGTGAACCTCTACACCCTTCTCACTGAGTGGTAACGCGAATCTGCCTGTGCCAACGCCCAGTTCCAACGCTCTACCACCGCGCGCCAATTCCGCTAACGTGGCCATGGCTTCGGGCTCGTAGTCGGGGAACCAATCGTCGAACACGCCGGCCACGCGCTCACCGTAGGTTTCGTCTTTGTACCACGTCATGTGTTATGAACCGTTCCAGGTGCTCGCCAGACGCTAAGTCTCTCGGTCTTATCAATCCGGGGCGGCGAATCGAGGTTGCTCCCAGGCCCGTTCCCGAGAAAACCACCCAGGAACAGACGCGTTACGTTATCAACGAGATCGCTCACGTCGAGTTTACCCGAGGGATCGTACCAGTTGTAGATCCAGTTCATCATTCCGAAAAGCGCGTACGTCGCCGCAGTTAGATCAATGCGGCGCGCATCCGACTGTTGCTGTTGCAAGTCGCTGAGAATCTCGCGCGCCAACTTCGTATATTTTTGCTTCTTACCTGAGACGTGGGCGCGTAGATCACCAGCAAGTGAATCGGCCTCGTGCGACAGGACCTTCATCTCTGCCATGTTCGCGGCAAAGAAAGCGAGGTGGTTGTCGATAAATATGCTCAACTTCCGAACGGGTTCGTTCACTTCCGCCAGACGCTCCTCGAGACGTTCCAACACCCGTCCGAAACAGTTGTCCTGAATTAGAAAAAGCAGTTCTTCTTTCGACTTGCAGTAATGATAAAGGCCAGCCAGGCTAACGCCGGTAGCGCGAGAAATGTCACGCATCGAGGTTGAGTGATAATTCTTCTCGGCAAAGATCTGAGCGGCTGTACGGAGTATGAACTCCAGTTTTTGATCGTGCCGTGATTCAAATTTCGAATTTCGAATTTCGAATTTCGAATTTCCTGGCGCGTTGTCTTGAGCAATTTCTGTCATGGCCTAACTTTCAATCAGTTGCAAATGGATAATTTCAATATGGCCTAAACAAAATGCGAAATTCGAAATTCGAAATTCGAAATTTTCAAAGCCTTACGTACTCAAATTCGAAGGGTTTACCTTTAACGCCAGCCGCCGGCGGCGCGATCCAGTTTGCGATCTTGCCCGGCTCCGTCACGGGATGCATCAGGCTGCGAACGCAATTGCGGTCTTGAATGGTCGGCAACCACTCGGCTTTCCTTCGTTCAAACTCTTCATAGGAGATTGAGTTGCCTTCGAGGTCGAAATAGTGACCCGCATATTCCCCGACGTGTCGGTGAAAGCGAGTGTTTGGCAAGTAAAGCCGCTCGGTTACGCCCTCCTCAGCGAGGGTTTTGTTCCATCGCGCCAATCCCTTCTCGCAATCTTTGACATACTCCCCGCGCAAGACTTCATTCAAAGCATTGCGCATGGCAACTTCTCGTTGCGCGAGCTGCCCATTTTCAACCACAGTCATGGTGAAACTCTGATTCGCTGCGAGGTGGTCGTCGTACAGTTCCTGTTCCTTGTAGCGACCCTTCAGACCCGCAGCGAAGAAGTCGGCCGAGTTTGAGCTAATCTCACCGCCAAAAAGATCCAGTGAATAGCTGAACCAGAAATTGACGTAACGCTGGATGATGTCGAGTTGGATGCCACCGAGCTCGCGGACATCACCTTCTTTCATCAACTGCGCCGTCCGCTTCACCACGCGATTGATGCCGGTGTCGCCCACAAACATGTGATGCGCCTCTTCGGTGAGCATGAACTGGCACGTACGCGCCAGCGGCTCGAAACCGGACTCGGCCAGCGCCGAGAGCTGATACTTCCCGTCACGGTCGGTGAACATCGTGAAGCAGAAAAAATTGAGCCAGTCGTCACAGGGCTGGTTGAAGGCTTCGAGGATTCTTGGTTTGTCGGGATTACCACTGCGGCGTTCCAACAATGCATCCGCTTCGTCGCGACCATCGCGCCCGAAATATCGTTGCAGCAGATACACCATAGCCCAAAGGTGACGGCCTTCCTCTACGTTTACCTGAAACAGATTTCGCAGGTCGTAAAGCGAAGGACAGGTCTTGCCGAGTTGCCGCTGTTGCTCGACCGAGGCGGGTTCTGTATCCCCCTGAGTGACGATGATGCGACGGAGTGAGTTACGAAACTCACCGGGAACCTCCTGATAAGCCGGCCGGCCATAGTTGTCACCAAAACCGATCTTGGCGTCAGCCCCAGCGGGTTTGAGGAAGATACCCCAGCGGTAATCGGGCATCTTCACAAAATCGAAATTCGCCCAGCCATCGGGCTCGACGCTGATCGCCGTGCGCAAATAGACGTCCTTATCCTGAAAACCTTCCGGTCCCATCTCGCGCCACCAGTCGAGGTAGTTAGGCAGCCACTTCTCGAGCGCGCGCTGCAGCTTTTTGTCATCATTCAAATTAACGTTGTTAGGAATTCGTTCGTATAAGTTCATAGTGACCCCGTAAATATTTGTACGATCCACTTGTACGATCCACGCGCATCACACTAATCGACACGAAAACTAATTCGTGTGGTTTCGTGGATCCTGCTATCTATCGCAAGAAAACTATTCCTACCATTTTCTCAGTCGACTTAAGTTCTCTTGAAATCAAACTGCGCCTGCGTCGGCTTGCCGTAATTCGTTAGAGCACCCTTCTCGCCGACAGCGTTCGGTCGTTGGAAGACCCAGTTTTGCCACGCCGTTAAGCGTCCATAGATCTTTGTGTCCATCGTTTCTGGTCCGGCGAATCTCAGCGAAGCCTCCATGCCGGTGAGCGCGTCTGGCGACAATGACGTGCGTTCTTCTATCGCCACGCGAATCTCGTCTTCCCAATCAAGATCGTCTGGCGCAAAAGTGACCAACCCGGCTTCTTCGGCCTCTGCAGTGTCGAACCTTCTCTGCTTGAGAACCTTGCTTGCTCCTTCTGTATCGGACAGAAATCTCGACTGCAAACGTGTCAGCCCATTGCTCATAGGCAGCGCGCCGGCATTCAAGTCGCTGGTAGCAAGTTCAACCTTCCGCTCCGGATCGTTAAGCATATAAACACGGTCAGAACTCAGTGCGAGCTCCAGCGGGCTCCCGGCAAAACAGCTCCCAGGCTCGACAATCGCAAAGAAGCTCTTGGAAGTAAGATCGAGCCGGCGCATGACTCGCGCCATGTGGAGGATGATCTCGCGGATCAGCCAGTGTTCGCGATGTTCCAGGAGCGTCTTATCAACTGCGAGCACATCGTCGATGCTGCCTTCCGTGCGCAGGCAGACGAGACCAATCTCAGGCTCGTTCACCCTCAGATGTAGAATCGCGTCGTCCAACTCTCGATAGGCTTGCAGGGGCCAGTAGGAATCTCCAAGTTCTTGAATCACCTCGAGGCTCGTCGGCAATCCGTGCTCAGGGCCGGTCACCGTCAAATCCGCGTAACGTTGCTCTCGATGAAGCTTCAGCTGCACGTATTTGTATGCACGTGCGTCTTCCGATGACTCGAATTGAAGTGTATTGAGCTTGATGCCCGGACCCGGATTTCGCTCCCCGTTCTCCTGAGCAACTCTTTCGACCCGCGCGTCCAGAGCTTTCTGAAACTTGCTCGTGGGAAACGAATCGTCGATGAGTCCCCACTCTTTTGCTCGCTTGCCCTTCAGTCCCTCCGCCAGAGTGGAGAAGACATCGGCCCGATCTCGACGCACTTTTCGTTTGTCTACGAGTCGGGTCAATCCTCCTGTTCCGGGCAGCACGCCCAGCAAAGGAACTTCGGGAAGGGAAACTGCAGAGTTGCCATCGTCAACCAGGTAGATTTCGTCGCAAGCAATTGCCAGTTCATAACCACCGCCGGAAGCGGTTCCGTTCAATGCGGCCACAAATCGTTTGCCGGAATGCGCTGATGCATCTTCGATTGAGCAGCGGGTCTCGTTTGTGAACTTGCAGAAGTTAACTTTGAAAGCATGCGACGACGTGCCGAGCATGTAGATGTTTGCGCCGGCGCAAAATATTCGCGGCTTCAGACTGGTGATCACGACGGCCCGTACCTCTGGATGTTCAAAACGGAGTCGCTGGACAGCGTCGGCAAGCTCGATATCGACGCCCAGATCGTAAGAGTTGAGCTTGAGCTTGTAGCCGTCGGCGAGAGTGGCGTCCTCCTGAACATCCATCGACAGGGTCGCGACTGAACCATCGACTGCCAGGCGCCAGTGCTTGTACTGTTCTGGTGACGTTTGAAAACTGATCATTTGCGCGCTTGTCTCCGATTCCTGACCGACTTCCAACCCCTCATCCCAACCGCTGATAGGATCAACCTCTCTTTCTCGGTTCGAACGTTCGTTCGGTCGAGGCCATAGTAACGTTGGCGGTGCTTCCGGTCAAGGTTCGGTAAAGTGTTGCTGCGGGCCTTGTTCGCCTCATCCTTAGTTCGGTGGGAGGGAAGTTTCAAGGGGACCGACTTCTCAAGGCCTGCTTGACAGGCCAACCTTTAGGCGCGTAGGGTTTCAGCCTTTAGCGGGGCCAGCGCGACGGATTCAGGTTGGAGGCGAATCTGTTCTGGTGAACGGCGCGGTCTTCAAAACCGTCAGTGAGACTGTGAGAACAGGCTCAGGTAGGTTCGATTCCTACACGCCTCCGCCAGCACAAAAGGGCGGCGGGACGCAGACGGCAGGAGCAGGACAAGCCAGAAGCCGATTCCTTCTTGTCGCTAAGATTGGTCGCTGCGGTTAGTTTGAAAAGTTAGACTTTGGCATTTGTGGTTTTTGGTTTGGCGTGGACCTCACACACCTCATCAGATTCCAAATCGCAATCGCAAATGATTAGAGATTGGGTGGCTCTGAACATGACCCCCGGCATCGGACCTCGCGCTGGTGCCAAGCTCCTGGAACGCTTCGGCTCCGCAGAGGCCGTTTATGGCGCGACTCGCCCCGAGTTGGAGCGCCTTCGCCTGTTGCCGGAGTCTGTTGACAGCATCATCGCCCGCGATCGGTTGGCAAATGCGGAAGCCGAGATTGAAAGGGTCAAAAAGCTCGGCGCTGATCTTTTGATACTTGATGACGGCGTTTATCCTTCACTGCTCCGCGAGATTTTTGATCCGCCGATAACGTTGTACGTGAAGGGCACCTGGGAAGAGTGTTTGAATCAGCCGTGCGTCGCCATTGTTGGTTCACGACGTTGTTCGACGTACGGACAGAATGCGGCGTTAATGTTGGCACGCGATCTGGCCCAGAGGGGCGTGACTGTGGTTTCGGGATTCGCGAGAGGAATTGATGCTGCTGCGCATCGGGGCGCCCTCGAAGGAGGAGGTCGCACAGTAGGTGTTCTCGGTACTGGAATTGACCAGGTTTATCCGCGGGATCACAGGAAACTTGCGGATGAGATCCTGGAAGGCAAAGGGGCTTTGGTGACGCAGTTTCCACTGGGCACTCCACCTGTTTCGGAAAACTTTCCTTACCGAAACCGCATCATTAGTGGCCTGAGTCTCGGGGTGGTGGTAGTCGAGGCTTCAGAAAATTCAGGATCTTTGATAACTGCGCGGCTGGCAATCGAACAGAACCGTGAGGTCTTTGCCGTGCCCGGGAATATCACTTCCAGGAATTCTTTTGGCACGAACTACTTGATCAAAGGCGCCGGTGCGAAACTGGTGCAGCAATGGCAGGACATTGCCACCGAGCTGCCACCTCAGATCGCTGCCAAACTGTTACCACCTCCGTTCGGCGAGAAGAGAAGGGAAAAGTCGTTAGCAGATCAGCTTTCAATTGTCCCCGAGACACTTTCAGGAAATGAAAGATCGATTTTCAAGCTTTTGTCGACAGATACCCCGGAGCATATCGATTCACTCGCGGATCGTAGCAAGTTATCGATTTCGGATTTGACGGCCGGGCTGTTGGCGTTGGAGATGCGCGAGTTGATACGTGCTCTGCCGGGAAGATGCTTCGTGCGGAAGATGTGATTAATTGATGGATGTCTTGTTGATAGACAAACCGATTACTCGTCAGCAACTAAGGGACGTTGCGGAAGAGATTTATGGCGATATGGTCAAGGCAGTGGTTGATGTTAAGAAGGGTATTATGGCGATAAGTGGTGAACTGCATGCCGATGAGGAGGCCTTTCTCCTCGGCCGAGACTCACTTCAGGAAAACTTGTGGGGCATCAACCTTTATCCAGAGCGAGAATTACCAGACATGATCGAATTTGATTCGATGATTAACATTCGTCCGCGGCAGCACAATCGTTCTCGAGTGGTTGAAGACGACGTCGTTCGCCAGAGAATTGTCGAGATAGTAAGGATGCTCGTGCAATAGACAACCTTATGCAACCGTTTCATCCAAGCCTTGCAAGTGGACGCTGGTCTACTCTGTCCTTAGCCGAACAGCTCGGTAACGTCGGAAGTGAATACGAGCGTGCCCTGCAATGGAAACGTCGTGGAGATCAGAACCATTTTGAGAGAGCTTTTGATCGGATGCTCGAGTTATTAGACTTGACGATTGCAGATGAGCGATGGAGAAACCACCGGCTAAAGGAACTAGTTCGACTAAGAGAGATTGTTTGTGAAGAGCTATTAGCCGTTGACGGAACGAGCAGCAAACCCGATTTGCGGAATTATTTTTTGTACTTTGGATTACTCGCCAGACGAGATCACTGATTTGTTATAACCTGCAATGGCCAAGAACTTAGTCATAGTTGAATCGCCTGCAAAGGCAAAAACCATCAATAAATACCTGGGAAAGGACTATCTGGTTAAAGCCTCGATAGGCCATATTAAAGATTTGCCTTCCAAAGGTTTGGGCGTCGATATAGAAAACGAATTCAAACCGACCTACGAAGTAATCCCGGACTCCAAAAAGAGAAACAACAAGAGAATCGTGACGGAACTCAAAAAGGCGGCGAAGGCTGCTGAGGCCGTCTATCTGGCAGCCGACCCTGACCGTGAGGGTGAAGCAATCTGCCAACACCTCGCTGAAGAGATAGTCCCGAAGCGGCCAGCTAAACCTACTTTTCGGGTCTTGTTCAATGAGATTACCAAGCGTGCCGTCAACGAAGCTTTCGAGCATCCGCGGCAGATCGACGAAAACCTCGTCGATGCCCAGCAGGCCCGCCGGGTGCTTGATCGACTGGTGGGCTACAAGGTTTCGCCGCTGCTTTGCCGCACCATCGGCGGTCGGTTGAGCGCCGGACGGGTGCAGTCGGTGGCGTTGCGAATGGTGGTTGAGCGCGAGCGTGAAATAGAGAGCTTTCTGAAGACCGAGTACTGGACGATTGCAGCTAACCTTGCCGCCAAGCTGCCGCCAGCCTTCGAAGCCAGATTAGCGAGGGTTGGAGATCAAACCGTAAAGACGAGTGGCTTTGATCAGGAGATTAAGAAGACTGAGATTCTGATCAACGACCAGGCTAAGGCTGATGAAATTGTCGCGGAAGCTCAGCAACAATCTTTTGTCGTCAGTGAAGTCACTACCAAAGAGCGCAAGCGCAATCCGGTACCGCCCTTCATTACTTCCAAGCTGCAACAGGAAGCGTCGCGCAAGCTTGGCTTCGCGGTTAGGAAGACGATGATGGTGGCCCAGAAGCTTTACGAGGGTGTGGAACTAGGCCCGGAAGGGTCGGTGGGTTTGATTACCTACATGCGCACCGATTCCACGCGCGTGTCGGAAACCGCGTTGAATGAGGTGCGGGAGTTCATCAGTCAGCAATATGGAAGCCCCTATCTTCCGGAAAAGGCCGTCCACTATCGCTCGAAGAAGGATGCCCAGGACGCACACGAAGCAATTCGTCCGACCGATGTGACCCACACACCAGACTCGATCTCCAAGTATCTGGGGAATGATGAACTCAAACTTTACCGTTTGATCTGGCAGCGCTTTGTGGCCTCGCAAATGACGGCTGCGATCTTCGATCAGACCACCATCGACGTTCAGGCTGGCCGCTTTCTTTTCCGGGCCACGGGTTCGGTCCAGAAGTTTGACGGCTTTCTCAAGCTCTATCAGGAAGGCCGCGACGAGAAGACCGAAGAGGATGAAGAGGCTGAGCGCACATTGCCACGCGTGGAGAAAGGCGAGTCGCTTGCCCTAAACCAAATTACTCCAGAGCAACACTTCACGGAGCCGCCGCCTCGTTACACTGAGGCCACTCTGGTGAAGGCGCTCGAAGAGCAGGGCATTGGTCGTCCTTCAACCTACGCCGCGATCATGTCGACCATTCAGGATCGGGAATATGTAGAAAAACTTGAAGGGCGGTTTCATCCGACCGGCTTAGGCAAGACTGTGAACGACCTCCTGATTGAAGGCGGTTTTGACGATCTCTTCAACGTCACCTACACGGCCCGAATGGAAGAGGAACTCGATCACATAGAAGAAGGCAAACTGAAGTGGACCACTGCCTTGCGCGAGTTCTACGACAAGTTTGAGGGAGACCTCGATAAGTTCATCGCTTATACCAAGAAGATCAAGGATGAAGAGAAACCGACTGACGAAGTCTGTTTGAAGTGTTCTACCCAGGGCATGGTCAAGAAGTGGGGCCGCTTCGGGCCGTATCTTAAATGCCTGAATTGCGCCGCTACACGCGACGCAACCCCAAAGGCCGGTTCAGACGGCGACTCGGCTGCGGTGGATTCGGTATCAGGGAGCGAGGAGGCTGCCGAGCCCGAGATGTGTGAACTCTGCGGCAAACCTATGCAAATGAAGCGTGGCCGCTTCGGCCCGTTCCTCGGTTGTACCGGATATCCGGAGTGTCGGAACATTCGCAGAATCTCCAAGTCAGGCTTGGCCGCTCCCGCTCCTGTGCCCCTAGATGAAAAGTGTCCGGTTGATGGCGCTCAGCTGGTCAAGCGTTTCGGACGGTTCGGAGAATTCATTTCCTGTTCAAATTATCCGAAGTGTAAATACATCAAGCAGGAGACCACCGGCGTGTCGTGTCCCCGCGATGGCTGTGGGGGCGAGATAGTAGTGAAGAAGTCTAAGCGCGGAAAAGTGTTTTACGGTTGCTCGCAATACCCAAATTGTGATGCAGTCTATTGGTCTAAACCAGTAGTCGAAGAGTGTCCGAGATGCCACGCGCCATTTCTGCTCGAGAAGACTACCAAGAAGCAGGGCACTTTCCGCTATTGCGCAAACGAAGAGTGCGGTTACAATTCAAGCGAACCCGCCAGCGTGCCGTTAAGTGAGCCAAAGCGTAAGGCAGACCGTCCACCCGCTCGCTGAGTCGGAACCCGGCGAAGAGACCTTTCACTCAGTTAACAAGCATTATCTTACCCCTGTTTCGTCAAGCCTCAGTTGGTCGCTTCCATCCGGAAGAGTTCAGAACAGCGACAAATTAAGGGTTGCCGGAAGTTGCCTGATGAACTCTCATCAGCGAATCGTGGAGGAGACTAATTAGTCATGTTAAGACGTTGCGTTGCTCTGGTCCTGGTACTCGTCTTTGCGCTGGCGCCAAACGCAATTTTTGCGCAACAGCCCACGCAATCTCCCTCAAACCAACCGTCGGCTCAGGGACCACGGAGTCAGCAAACTCCGGCAAAGGACCCAAACGACCCGATTGAGCGGATAAAGGATGAGGGAATGAATCGTTCGCAGGTGATGCAGACCCTGACTTACCTGACTGACGTGATTGGCCCCCGTTTAACGAATTCGCCGGGAATGAAGAGGGCCAACGAATGGACTCGCGATCAGATGACGAAGTGGGGCTTGCAAAACTCCCATCTCGAACCGTGGGGGCCGTTTGGTCGTGGCTGGACTTTGAAACGGTTCTCAGCACAAGTGATCGAACCGCAAACTATTCCGCTGATCGCTTATCCGAAGGCGTGGTCGCCTGGTACCAATGGTCCGCTCACCGCCGATGTCGTGTATGTAAACGCGAAGAACGAGACCGAGCTGCAAGCGTTCAAGGGGCGGTTGAAAGGAGCGATCGTTTTGACGGCTCCGACGCGAGAAGTGAAAGCTCAGTTTGAAGCTCCCGGAACTCGTCGTGATGAAAAAGATCTGTTGGCGTTAGCTGATGCTCCCGAGCCGCGACCAGGTGGTGGTGGGGGAAGGCGCTTTAACATGTCGCCGGAGCAGAGAGCGGCGTTCCAGTTTGCCAGTTTGAAGACTCGATTCTTTCATGAGGAAGGTGCGTCATTGTTGGTTGATGTGAGCCGGATCGGAGATGGCGGGACGATCTTTGTCTCGTCAGCGTCAGTGCCGCAGTCGGCCGAGGCTCCGTCCGGACCAGGGGCGCCGCGACAGATCGCTGCGTACGACAAATCTGCGCCGAAGATCGTCCCGCAGATGGTGATGGCAGTCGAACACTACAATCGAATCGCCAGAATCATTGAGGCTGGCGAGAAAGTGAAGATGGCAGTCGAGCTGGCCGTCGATTGGCAAGACACTGATCCGATGGGCTACAACACAATCGCCGAGATTCCGGGCACAGACTTGAAAGACGAAATTGTCATGCTCGGTGGACACATGGACTCGTGGCATTCCGGAACGGGCGCCACAGATAACGGCGCAGGTGTTTCAGTGGCAATGGAGGCGGTGAGAATTCTGCAGGCGCTGAATCTGAAACCGCGGCGTACGATTAGAGTCGGATTGTGGTCTGGCGAGGAACAGGGCCTTTTGGGGTCTCGAGGCTACGTGGCACAACACTTTGGCAAATTCGAGACGCCAGCCGTGTCGGCGGCGGGGAATGGGAATGGCGCCGCCTCTACTCCTGCTCCGGCTCCCGTACTCGTCAAAGGTCCGGAATACGAGAAGCTGAGCGCCTACTTCAACCTCGACAACGGAACCGGAAGGATCCGCGGCGTCTATCTACAGGGCAATGAAACTGTGCGCTCACTGTTTCGCGAGTGGCTCACGCCGTTCAAGGATCTGGGTGCCTCCACACTCTCGATTTCCAACACCGGCGGCACAGACCATCTGGCGTTCGATGCGATTGGCTTGCCGGGCTTCCAGTTTATTCAGGATGAGATTGAGTACGACACCCGGACCCATCACTCCAATCAGGATGTGTTTGATCGGATTCAGGCCGACGATATGAAGCAGGCAGCGACCATCATGGCCGCGTTTGTTTACAAAGCCGCCACGCGCGACGAAAGGCTTTCGCGCAAGCCAGTACCGGCTGGTCGATAAGAGGGAACGTAATTCGCGGGAGAGTGGTCTGGATCATCTTCCATCTATCATCTCTCATAATCTCTCATTACTCATTCGAGGAACCAGCCAAGACTCGTAAGCTTGTGTTGGAAGGGGGCAAGCGCAGCGCGCCCCCGCTCAAGATTCATAACCATCAACTCGGAGTGAACCACTCTACATGCCGGCCATCGCACGATGGAGACAAAGGACCAACCTGGATAGTTCACTTCAGCTTGACGGGTGATGAGAGCTGAGCGGGGCGCGCTTCGCTTGCCCCCTTCCCAACACAAGCTTAGGACTCTTGGCTCGTTCCTCGATGCCAAATGAGAAATGAGAAATGAGAAATGAGAAATAGAAATGAGAAATGAGAAATAGAAATGAGAAATGACAAATTATGACAATTGACAAATGAAAGGTTCCTGACCAGTTTTTGGGCTTATCATCAATTTGTGAATCCTTTCCCTGACCTTGTTGTATAATCCTCACTGCCCCCAGGAGTTCTAACTCAGTTCTTCGCCCCAGGTGTTTCCCGACCACATCCTCTAAGTGCCCCAGCGATTGAAGCGTCAGCTCTATCTAGCGCGAGACGAGTCTCAACACGCTCGACTCACGCTGGGCCCATGTGAAAGGCAATTAGTAACGATGACTGTCGGAACATTTCCTGGAATCTACGTCGCGGTTTGGAGGGTTCGACCCTTTCGGGTTTTCGCGATCCTGGCGGCATGCCTCCTGATTGTGCTCGGTCAATCCGTCAACGGCGCTACTCTACCCGCCGGTTTTACCGAGACGCAGATTAGCGGGTTGTCGCGGCCAACTGCCATGAACTTCGCTCCGGATGGCAGATTGTTTGTTTGCCTTCAGGGTGGACAGTTGCGAGTGATTAAGAATGACGCCTTGCTCTCGACGCCGTTCGTTACTGTGACCACCGACTCGAACGGTGAAAGGGGTCTTTTGGGCGTGGCGTTCGATCCCGATTTCGACCTCAATCATTTTGTCTACGTCTACTACACCGCAACCACCAATCCTCGTCGCAATCGTGTGAGCCGATTTACCGCTAATGGCGATGTGGCCGTAACCGGTAGTGAGGTAGTCATCCTTGAGCTGGACAATTTGAGTAGCGCGACGAACCACAACGGCGGCGCCATCCATTTTGGACCTGATGGCAAGCTTTACATCGCCGTTGGTGAAAACGCGAACGGTGCCAATTCACAAACGCTCATCAACATGCTGGGAAAGATCCTGCGAATCAACAGGGACGGATCCATTCCCTCTGACAATCCCTTTTTCAACCAGGCGACTGGGAACAACCGGTCCATCTGGGCTTTGGGACTGCGGAACCCATTTACCTTCGCATTTCAACCAGGCACCGGCCGCATATTTGTAAACGATGTGGGCCAGAGCACCTGGGAAGAAATCAATGACGGCATCGCCGGGTCAAACTACGGTTGGCCGACTACTGAGGGAGCGACTACCAACCCGCAGTTTCGATCCCCGCTGCTTTCGTACGGACACGGCGGAGGCCCAACGACGGGATGTGCCATCGCAGGTGGAACTTTTTACAATCCTGCGGTGATCCAGTTTCCGAGTACCTTCGTCGGCAAGTACTTTTTCGCCGACTTGTGCAGTGGTTGGATCCGAGTGTTCGACCCTTCCACCAGTATGGCGACAGGATTCGCGACCGGAATCAACCAACCAGTAGATCTGAAGGTGGGATCGGATGGAAGCCTTTACTATCTTTCCATAGGGGCCTCGTCAGTTTTTCGCGTTAGGTTTCCAGCTAATAATCCGCTGACGATTCTCACCGAACAGAATTCCGACCGGGCCGTCGCTGTCGATTCGGTAACCATGTTGCGCGATCCGTTCTCGCTCTTGAACTCCCACAACTTCAGCTCCGATCAAAGGACGCGAGTGATGCTAATTGCCGCCAACCTGAATCTGGCTGCCGGCGAAACTGCCTCTGCGGTAACGGCTCAGATTGAAGACTCGTTGGGAATGTTCCGTTCGGCGGCTGTGGAGTTTGTGAGTGACGCTCCTGGCTTTACCGATCTCACGCAAGTTGTACTAAAGCTACCCGACGGACTGCCTGCCGGAAATGCGTTCGTGACGATCACTCTTCAGGCCGAAACCAGCAATCGCGCGAGGGTGTTGATCCAGTAAGGCTTCATAGGCACAACTCAATCTGCGCTAATTCACCTGTCAGGAAGGGGGCAAGCGAAGTGTCGCGCAGCGACCCTGAGCGCGCCCCCGCCCAAGCTTCATCGCAGAACAACTTAGAATTTACTAGTGAATTGAATAGTTTCTTACGGGATTATAGTCGCGAAGCTTGAGCGGGGGCGCACTCCGTGTCGTTGCGCGACACTTCGCTTGCCCCCTTCCCAACAACAAGTTTGCCGCACTTGCGTGATCTACTTGCAATATTCCCTTACAACAGCGATGAGACGAAGATGTTGACCAAAGAAAAAGGCGGACTAGTGTCCGCCTTTGCAGGTCCAAGTTCCAAGCTTATCAGCTGGGGTTTCTCTCCAGCGTCGGCCGATATGAAGTATCCGACTGCGAACGCATGCTGGCTGCAGCAGGCGTCTGCGACTTGCTCGTCTCGTCAGATAGATCCGCGCCGAGCCACTCCCGCACTTTGCGTATTAACGCTGGCACAACTACCACCTGAGCGGTGGTAGCAAGTTCATCCACCAGCCGGTCGCCAAGCGACCCGACTTCCTGTTGCAAACGATCGAAGGCGCGAGTCTCTTTGAACCGCTCAATAAGACCTGGACCTTCGTCCGCGCCGTTGCTCTTCGCTTCCGAAGGAGGCGGTGCGGTTGCAAGGGCCGGAGTCGCCGTCACGCGATGCGACTGCCCGGTAATTGGTTGACTTACATAGGCGCGTGCGACGGAAGAAACGTAGTCGTCGTTTTCGTAATCGTCATCTTTAATCGCCGCCGCAATGCCGTAGCCGACGAAAAAGCCGACTCCAGCAGCGCCCAGACTCCAGGCGACCGGCCGTTTCTTAAAATGCTCGCGCCAGTCTAATGCATCTTTCACCGCTTCATACTGGTGAGTGACCGTATCTTTGATCTCAGTCACAGTCTGGGAGATGGAATCGCGAGCCTCTTCCATGCGCAGCTGGAGCTCCTGTTTGGAAGGCTCGCCTTCAGTTACGGGCGCTCGAGCCAATCCTAGAGTTCGTTCTTCAGCCATTGCTTATCCTTTCTCAGTTCTTCAAGGGTTTGATTTGGCACAAGATCGTGCTTCGCCAGCCGGTTTTTGACTATCGCCACGACAATGCCTCCAATCAATAAATAGAAGAGACCCGTGACCACGAATCCGAGCGCGTACTTCGCCGGCTCGCTCAGATTCAATCCGGCAAACAGGGTCGAGACTCCGAAGGCACCCGCGACATTAAGGAGGAGGAATCCGATTGCGGCGACACCGCCCGCTGCGGCCAGTGCCACCATTCCGCGCACATATGCGTTCACGTCCTCCTTGATTTCGACCTTAAGCAAGTTCAACTTCGCGTCGAACAATTGCATGACGTCGTCGCCAAGCCGGCCCACGAGCTCCGGCAAGCTCTCGGTCTCAGTTCGCGTCAGCGGTTCCTTTGCAGTCGCGACAGCAGTTTTTGAAGCTGCCATTGCTCCACCTCCTTTTGTCGCAGGTCTAGATTCCTTTCACTAAACCTCGTTCCGAAGCTCTCAGTTACGACGACCACGCAGGATTAGTCCAAGCACTAGTCCGGCGGCGGCCGAGATCAGGATTGCCTGACCGGGGTTCTTGCGCGCGTAGTCTTTCGCGTTCGCTGCGATCTCGCCCAGGTCGGCATTTTGCAATTCCTTAATCTTGTCGCCTACGACGCCAACTTTATCGGTCACGTAGTCTTTCGCCTGCGACGCGGCTCCCGAGATTTTGTGGCCGTAGTCCTGTGCAGTTTGAGACAGCGCAGTAGCTGTTCCCGTGCCGGTGTTTCCGCCAGTGTTTGGGGTGTTGAGACCTTCTGACATTCGGTTTTCTGACATTTCGAAATTCTCCTTCTCAAATTCTGATTGTGAACTGACAACTCCGCGCACAATCCAAGTTTTCACCGCAGAGTTCTGTGAAATAACGAGCAAGCCATGTGCCTGAACGTTTGAATCGAATGGCGCAGAGCCTACTTCAGTTAAATGAAACGTGTTGTGCGTGAGAGTTGTTTCTTTGTTGTGAAAAGGTACAAGCGCAAGGTCGGGAACCATACAAGTGGCAATATCCAGTCCGCGATAGCGGACGATTGAAAATAGCCTGCGATTTATCGCTGAGGAAGGCCAAACGCAGTGTAGTCCGTGAAACGGACGGCTAAACGTTAGGTGACGCTTTTCCACTCCTTCCGCAAGCCTCTTCAGCCGTCGTCACACGGACTGCAGCAGAAGTGGCTTATCCAGGCGTTAACCCCCGGGATACTTTCAATCGTCTGCTAATCGCGAACTAAGTGGCTTGACACGGTTGGGTTCGGGATGGTAAGTAAGTACTTACTTTGAAGATTGAAGGCGTCGATTAAGCCCCAAGATGTCCGTTACTACCAAAGAAACCCCACTACTTAACCAGGACCTGACGGCCTCTCCAGGCACCCGCATGGCCGGCGATGAACGCAGACTGCAGATTCTCCGCGTGGCAGTCAGTCTCTTCGCGCACGAAGGTTTCAGCGGAACAACCACCAAAAGGATCGCCCAGGCAGCCGGCGTCTCGGAGGCTATGGTCTTCCGTCACTACGCCACCAAAGAAGAGTTGTACACCGCGATCCTTGACCATAAAGCGTGCACCGGCGACGAAGTAAATCCGGAGTCGATGGTGGCAGACGCTCTGAAGCGCAAAGACGACCGAGCGGTTTTCGAGAGACTGGCTTTTGGGGCCTTGGAACACCACGAACGTGACCCCGAGTTTCAACGGCTGCTGTTGCACTCGGCCCTTGAGGGACACGAATTGGCACAGATGTTTTTCGAGAAGTTCGTGCGAAGGGTTTACGAGTTCCTGGGCGCCTACATCCGCGAGCGGCAACGAGATGGCGCGATAATCAACATCGAACCGGCCATCATCGTTCGTGCCTTCATTGGCATGATTATTCACCACTCGCTTAATAACAATCTTTGGGACCCGAAGCGGCGATTGCTCAATCTGTCGAATGAAAGCGCGGCGAAGCATTTCACCGACATTTTGCTGAAAGGAATTACTGCCGAGCAAAAGCCGAGGCCAACGAAGGGAAAAGGAAACAAGGCTGGTGGTTCTTCGACCAAGAGGTAATGGGATGTTTTCTCGCAGATTAATAAAACTTCTACTGGTTGCCGGGCTGGCATGTCTGCTTGGCCTGTTGGCAATTTCCTGCGGAGGTTCCAGGGCAAACACAAGAAATGAACCTTCGTCGACCGAAGCCGTGCGTGCAGTAGACGTCACAACTGCGCCGGCCATAAAGCGAGAGTTGCCGCGCTTCTTTGAAGCCACCGGCAGCCTGGCTGGTGACCAACAGACTGACGTTGCTCCTTCCGTTGCCGGGAAGGTGGTAGCCATCGGCGTCGACTTAGGCACTTACGTCAAGAGCGGACAAATGATCGTCCGTCTCGATGACGTGGACTCAAAATTACGCGTCCAGCAGGCGCAGGCCCAGCTGGAACAGGCAAAAGCTGCTTTACGGGAAGCTGAGGAGAAAGTTGGACTTCGCTCCGGCCAGTCGTTTGACGCTGAAAGAGTTCCGGAAGTGGTAAACGCTCGAGTGGCGTTGAACCTGGCGGAGAAGAACCTCCGACGCGCAGAGAAACTAATCGAGTCAGGGGACATTTCGCGGTCTTTCTACGATGAGCAAAAGGCTCAGCGCGATCAGTTGAAGGAGCAGTATGAAGCCGCTTTATCGTTTGCTCGCCAGCGTTATGCAGCGGTAGCGACCGCGAGAGCGAACGTAGCTAATGCTGAGTCGCAGCTTGGACTGGCGCGCCGGAGTCTTTCCTATGCGCTGGTCTATTCGCCTATCGATGGCTTCGTCGCGGAACGTAACGCTGATTTGGGTGAGTACGTTTCGCCAACTACAAAAGTCGCGACGATCGTCAGGGTGAATCCGTTGCGGATTCGCATCGACATACCGGAACAAGCGATCCCGGAGGTGAAAGTAGGACAGTCCGTGTCAGTAACCACCAGCGCCTGGCCGGACAAGAACTTCAGCGGACACATCGCCAGGGTTTCCCCAAACGTGAGTGCCAATTCGCGCACTTTGTCGGTGGAAGCGGAGATTGATAACAGTAGCGGTACACTCAAGCCGGGTCAGTTCGCTTCAGTGCGCATACTCCAGGAACGATCGCAGCCGGCCGTGTTGGTTCCACTCCGAGGCGTTAGGACCGAAGCGGGCGTTAGTCGAGTGTTTGTGATTAAGGACGGTCACGTCCAGGAGCGACTGGTTCAACTGGGTCAGACCGAAAGTGATCTGGTCGAAATCAAGAGCGGAGTCACTGAAGGTGAGCAGGTGGCGACGAGTAACCTCGATCAGTTAAGTGAAGGGATAGCTGTAAAGCAGTAGGTCTTCGGTCTTGGGCTTGGCCTTTGCAGTTGAGCTAACTCCAGGCCTTTCCAAAGACCAAAGACAAAGACCCAAGACCCAAGACCACGCAAATGCAAAAGCTGGCTGAAATTTGTGTACGGCGTCCGGTGTTCGCGACGATGCTCATCATGAGCCTCACGGTCGTCGGACTCTTCTCCTACCGATCTCTCGGGGTGGATCTCTTCCCGAAGATTGATCTGCCAACAATTACTGTGACGGTCGTCAACCCTGGCGCATCACCCCAGGAAATTGAAACTGAAATCACAGATAAGGTTGAAGGTGCGGTCAACACGATCAGCGGAATCGACGAACTCCGATCAACCTCCGTCGAAGGCGTTTCCCAGGTCTTTATCACTTTCCTGTTGGAGAAGAACCCGGATGTTGCCGCTCAGGAAGTTCGCAACAAGATCGATCTCATCGCCAACGATCTGCCAGTAACCGCGGAACAACCGATCGTTCAGAAGCTCGACACTGACGCCGCGCCAGTGGTGCGGATCGCCGTTTCTGCGCCTCGTTCTTTGCGCGAAGTGACAGAGGTAGCCGACAAGAAGATCAAACAGCAGATAGAGTCGATCAATGGCGTGGGCCAGGTACAAATCGTCGGTGGGCGGACGCGAGAAATACAGATTTGGGTCGACCCCGACAAACTGCGGGCGTTCAACGTCACGGTCGCCGAGGTTGTCAGTGCAGTTCAGGCGCAGAACATGGAAGTTCCCGGCGGGCGAGTTGACGAAGGCGCGCGCGAGCTGACTGTTCGAACCATGGGCCGGATTGTGGAGCCGGCAGACTTCAACAACCTGGTGGTCGCAAATCGCGGCACCTACTCAGTCAAGCTCAGTGATATCGGTTATGCCGAAGACGGCGCTGAAGAGCCGCGGACCGAGGCCCGTCTGAACGGCCAACCGGCCGTGACTCTCGTTGTTTCCAAACAATCAGGCCAAAACACTGTTGCCGTCGCAGACGCGGTGAAGGAGCGGCTGAAAGAGATTCAGCAGACCTTGCCATCTGGCTTCAAGACCGAAGTCGTTGGCGATCAGTCGATCTTCATCAAAGCCTCGATCGAGTCGATTCAGACGCACTTGATCGAAGGCAGCATTCTCGCGGCTATCGTTGTCTTCATATTCCTGTGGAGTTTTCGTTCGACCATCATCGCGGCTTTGGCGATTCCCACTTCGCTCATAGCCACCTTTGGTTTGATGGCAGCGATGGGCTTCACGCTCAATCAGATCACGATGCTGGCGCTGACCTTGATGGTTGGAATCGTAATCGACGACGCCATCGTGGTACTCGAGAACATCTTTCGCTTCATTGAAGAGAAAGGCGTACCCCCATTCCAGGCCGCCATCGAGGGAACTAAAGAAATCGGATTGGCGGTGATGGCCACGACGCTTTCACTGCTCGCGGTGTTTGTGCCGGTGGGGTTCATGGGCGGCATATCTGGCCGGTTCATGTCGTCGTTTGGATTTACTTCTGCCTTCGCGATCGCGGTTTCACTGCTGGTGTCGTTCACGCTGACACCGATGTTATCGGCGCGGCTTATCAAACGCAGCAAAAACGAATCTGAAGACAAGTCCGCGAAGCGCGACTCGAAGGAATCCCGTTTCTACAAACCGATTGATCGCGGCTACACGCGAATGCTCACCTGGTCAATGTCGCACCGCTGGGTGATCGTGGCCGCTTGTTTAGTAGTGATCGTGAGCATCGTTCCGCTCTTCATGTTTGTGGGCAAGAATTTTCTTCCGGTGGACGATCAGTCACAGTTTGAAGTTAACGTGCGAGCTCCGGAAGGTTCGACTCTGGCGGCTACCTCCGCGCTCGCCGGCCGAATTGCTGCCGACGTGCGTCGTCTGCCTGGGGTCACCGATACGCTGGTCACAATTGGTGGCGGCCAACAGGAACTCGTCAACTCAGCCAGCATCTACGTTCGTCTTCAGCCCATAGAAGAGCGCTCGGTTACCCAATCGCAACTGATGTTGCAGACTCGTTCGGAAATACTCGGCAGATACCTGAAGGAGTTTCCCGGACAGTTGCGCACCAGTGTTCAGCCAGTGGCGGCGATTTCCGGAGGCGGATTCCGCAATGCAGACATACAGTACGTTATTAACGGGCCCGACCTGGCGAAGCTGACTAAGTATTCAGACGAGATGCTCGCCAAAATGAAGACGATTCCTGACGTTGTTGATGCCGACTCGACTCTCATTACCGGCAAGCCGGAACTCCGCGTCGTGATCGACCGCGAGCGCGCCGCGGACCTGGGGGTTCGCGTGGGTGATATTGCGCAGGCACTAAACACACTTGTGGCGGGACAGAAGGCTTCGACGTTCAATGCCGGCACGGATCAGTATTCAGTGCGCGTGCGAGCAACTGGTGAATATCGGACCAGTGCTGAAGGATTGAGCCGAATGATCGTCTCGTCATCAAAAATCGGCTGGGTCGGCCTCGATCGGCTAGTGCGAGTTGAGGAGGGCACCGGGCCGTCCGCAGTTGATCGCCTCAACCGGCAGCGCCAGGTGATGTTGCTCGCCAATGTGAAGCCCGGCGGATCACAGGCCGCGGTGATCCAGAAGCTGAACGAGTTTGCGAAGGAAATAAACATTGATAGTTCGTATAAGACTGGCCTGGCCGGTCGGGCAAAGGAACTAGGCCGGACGGGTTATTACTTTCTGCTCGCCTTCGTCCTTTCTTTTGTCTTTATGTACATGGTGCTGGCCGCACAGTTTGAGTCGTTCATACACCCGGTGACCATTCTTTTGACGCTGCCGCTGGCAATTCCGTTCGGCATCGTTTCGCTTTTGGTGACCGGGCAGACTGTAAACATCTTCTCCGGTCTGGGACTGTTGCTGCTCTTCGGAGTCGTCAAGAAAAACGCGATTCTCCAGATCGATCACACCAACCAATTGCGCGCGCAGGGGATGGAACGATTCGAAGCAATCATTCGCGCGAATCGAGAACGTCTGCGGCCGATTCTGATGACCACGGTGGCGCTCGTCGCCGGCATGTTGCCGCTGACGATCTCGACCGGTCCGGGTTCGGGTACAAACAGATCGATCGGAGTTCTGGTCGTCGGCGGCCAGTCGCTTTGTTTGCTTTTGACACTACTTGCCGTGCCGGTCTTCTATTCGTTGTTCGACGATCTTGGTCGCAGCCGCGTCTGGGGATGGATCTGGTCGGGTACTAATGGAGCGTTCGCCTGGATGCGACGCAAAGCTGCCGGGGCGACCGCATCGTTGTTGAATACGTTTGGAAAGTAAGCAAGAGCAGGATTCAATGAATAAGTACATCAATAGTTTTCACTCAAACGCGAACACTGGGACCGCGGGCGTCTCGCCCGCAACGAGCGCCGTCAGACGCGAGCCTCGCAGTCTTACCAAAAACCTATTCGCGCCTTCGGCGCTCGTGGCGGGCGAGACGCCCGCGGTCCCAGTGAAGAGTTCGACGGACACTAAAGCATATCGGCTGGCAAAGTTCTCTCTTGCGTTGACCTTGTGTGTTCTTGCCGGCGCTACAATTTCATTTGCTCAACGAGCGGACGCGCCTCAGGCGCCAGCCGAGGAACTAAAGCTTCCTGCCATCGCGCCTGAGTACCGAGCCGAACCTAAACCGCTCCCGGAACTCGGACGCGTTGGTGTCAACATGGATCAGCAACGGCCGCTTTCGCTGCGCGAAGCCTTGTCACTGGCGCTGGAAAACAACAAGGACATCGAGGTGGCGCGTCAGGCAGTAAAGATTGCCGAGTTTGATCTGACAGGCTCCCGTGGGGCTTACGATCCAAAGTTGAGTACAGCCTCGTTTTATGAGCGTGTGCAAACCCCGATCTCCAGCTTCCTGAGCGGCGGATCAAACGGCTCGGTTACCCAAAGCGATTTCACCAATACCGCTCGGCTGGAGGGTCTTTCGCCGAAGTTTGGCGGCAGCTACCGTCTCGACTTCTCGTCGATCCGTGTGACCAGTAACAACCTATTCTCGGCCTTGAATCCCCAGTATCCCACGGCGCTGACCCTCAACTACGCACAGCCTCTTTTGCGCGGATTGAAGTTCGATAGCGGTCGGCGGCAGATAGAGATTGCGAAAAAGAATCTTTCGCTTACCGACGTACAGTTCCGTCAAAGGGCAATCGAGACGATTACGACCGTGCAGCGCGCCTACTGGGATCTGGTCTTCTCTCTTCGAAATCTCCAGATCCAGCGCGACGCCGTGCGCGATTCGCGCACTCAGCTTGAACATAACAAACGTCTGGTTGCTGAAGGGGCCCTGGCGCCGATCGACGTCGTGGCGGCCGAAGCGCAAGTTGCCGGCTTCGAGCAAACCTTGTTCAGCGCTCTGGAGGATGTCTCGCGGAGTGAAAACAATCTCAAGAACCTGATCGCTGAAGACCGACAGGCTGAGATTTGGACACAGTCGGTTATCCCGATTGATTCGGTTGATCCCTCATGGCCGAACATCTCCCTTGATGTGGCCATGAAGGCGGCCCTGGAAAACCGACCTGAGCTACAGCAATCAAACCTGGTGCGCGACATTAATCAGATCGACCAAAAGTACTTTCGCGATCAAGTCAAACCACAGGTCGACCTGGTTGGCAGTTACGGGGTGGTGGGCCTGGCGGGAGCTATCGGTGGAGGAATCAATCCGTTCACTGCTTCTTCTCAAGAGCTTCGCGACCGGGTGAATCTCCTCTCGACAAATAATGGACTACCGCCCTTACCTGAGCCTCCAACTCAGACGATTTCGCCGCAATTGATTGGGGGCTACCGTCAATCAATCGAGAATCTGTTTGGGAACCGCTACAACAATTTCCGTGTTGGGGTGCAGATCAATTTACCCTTGCGTAATCGAACAGCGGAGGCGCAGTTAGGGCGTTCGCTGGTTGAAGGACAACGAATCGTCACCCAGCGCGACCAGTTAGAACAGTCGATTCAGGTTGAAGTCAGAAATGCTCTCCAGGTAGTCCGTAGCGCTGAAGCGCGCTTGAGAGCGGCAGCGGTGGCGCGCGAAGCGAGCGAGCAGCAATACCAAAGCGAGCAGCGAAAACTTGACGCCGGGCAGTCGACCGTTTTCCTGGTCCTGGAGCGGCAGACCGCCTTGACCACGGCCCGCGGGAACGAACTACGCGCTCAGACAGACTTGAACAAGGCGTTCGCCGAACTACAGCGGGCCACCGGCAATGCTCTCACGGAAAACAGTATCGTGGTACGTGTGCGCTCAACCAGGTCTCCCTAACTAGCAGCACCGTACGCGAGGAGGCGGTGAGTCTTTGGGGCGAAGCTCACCGCCTTCGTAGATCTGACAGATCAGAACCGAGGAGCGGTAGCGACCGGGCCGCAACGCCTCCGTTCAAGTTCCCGTCTTAATCAGAAAGGAGGAGCGATAGCGACGGGCCGCAACGCTCCGTTCAAGTTCCCGTCTTAATCAGAACCGCGGAGCGGTAGCGACCGGGCCGCAACGCCTCCATTCAAGTGTCGCATCCCATTCAGAACCGAGGAGCGGTAGCGACCGGGCCGCAACGCCTCCGTTCAAGTGTCGCATCCCATTCAGAACCGAGGAGCAATAGCGAC
>Ga0187892_10002920_pt1 | contig 32602 bp, 35 predicted proteins | sample MA1701073metaG_FD_139345 | JGI IMG/M metagenome (GOLD analysis project Ga0187892, IMG submission 139345) | Bio-ooze microbial communities from a basaltic lava cave in the Kipuka Kanohina Cave System on the Island of Hawaii, USA - MA170107-3 metaG ...
CTACGCCGCCGCCCTCGCCGGCGCCTTCTGGATCCCCGCCTGTGCGGGGATGACGTTCGCTACGCCGCCGCCCTCGCCGGCGCCTTCTCGAACGTCATCTTGCCGCCGCGCCAGTCGGCGCGGATCGTGTCCTTGGGCGCGAAGCGCCCTTCCAGCATCGCCTTGGCGAGCGGGTTTTCGAGCTCCGACTGGATCGCGCGCTTGAGGGGGCGGGCGCCGTACACCGGGTCGAAGCCGACCTTGGCGAGCTCGGCGAGCGCCGCGTCCGAGACCTCGAAGCCGTAGTCGAGCTTCGCCAGGCGCGCGGCGAGCTGCCGGAGCTGGATGCGCGCGATGGCGCGGATCTGCTCGTCGCCCAGGGCGTGGAACACCACGATCTCGTCGATGCGGTTGACGAACTCGGGCCGGAAGTGCGCCTTCACCTCGCCCAGCACGGCGAGCTTGATCACCTGGTAGTCGTCCCCGGCCATGCTCTGGATCATCTGCGAGCCGAGGTTCGAGGTCATGGCGACGACCGTGTTCTTGAAGTCCACGGTGCGCCCCTGGCCGTCGGTCATGCGGCCCTCGTCGAGCACCTGCAACAGCGCGCTGAACACGTCCGGGTGCGCCTTGTCGACCTCGTCGAACAGGATCACGGCGTAGGGCTTCCTGCGCACCTGCTCGGTGAGCTGGCCGCCCTCGTCGTAGCCGACGTAGCCCGGCGGCGCGCCGATCAAGCGCGCGACCGAGTGCTTTTCCATGTACTCGGACATGTCCACCCGGATCAGGTGGTCCTCCGAGTCGAACAGGAACGCCGCGAGCGCCTTGCACAGCTCGGTCTTGCCGACGCCCGTGGGGCCGAGAAAGAGGAAGCTGCCGTAAGGCCGGTTCGGGTCGGCAAGCCCCGAGCGCGAGCGCCGGATGGCGTCCGCGACGAGGCGCACCGCCTCGTCCTGCCCGACCACGCGCTCCTTGATGCGCTCCTCCATGCGGATCAGCTTCTCGCGCTCGCCCTGCATCATCTTCGCCAGCGGGATGCCGGTCGCGCGCGACACCACCTCGGCGATCTCCTGCGCCCCCACCTGCGTGCGCAGCAGCGTCGCCTTGCCGTTCTTCGCCTCGCCCTTCTCCGCCTTCTTGAGCTGCGCCTCGAGCTGGGGGATCCTGCCGTACTGGATCTCCGACATGCGCTGCCACTCGCCCTTGCGCTTGGCCTCATCCATCGCGAGCCTCAGCTTCTCGACCTCTTCCTTGATGTGCTGGCTGCCGGCGACCTGCGCCTTCTCCGCCTTCCAGATCTCCTCCAGGTCCGCGTATTCCCTCTCGAGGCGCTTGATCTCGTCCTCGATCAGGGCGAGGCGCTTCTGTGAGGCCTCGTCCTTCTCCTTCTTCACGGCCTCGCGCTCGATCCGCAGCTGGATCAGGCGCCGGTCGAGCCGATCCATCGCCTCGGGCTTGGAGTCGATCTCCATCTTGATGCGCGCCGCGGCCTCGTCGATCAGGTCGATCGCCTTGTCCGGCAGGAAGCGGTCGGTGATGTAGCGCTGCGAGAGCTCGGCGGCGGCGACGATCGCCGGATCCGTGATCTCGACGCCGTGGTGCACCTCGTAGCGTTCCTGCAGCCCGCGCAGGATCGCGATCGTCGCCTCGACGCCCGGCTCCTCGACCAGCACCTTCTGGAAGCGGCGCTCGAGCGCCGCGTCCTTCTCGACGTGCTTGCGGTACTCGTCGAGCGTGGTGGCGCCGATGCAGTGCAGCTCGCCGCGCGCGAGCGCGGGTTTGAGCATGTTGCCGGCGGCGATCGCGCCCTCGGCCATGCCCGCGCCGACCATGGTGTGCAGCTCGTCGATAAAGACGATGGTGTTGCCCTCGTCCGCGGCGAGCTCCTTCAGCACCGCCTTGAGCCGCTCCTCGAACTCGCCGCGGTACTTGGCCCCGGCGAGCAGCGCCGCCATGTCGAGCACCAGCACGCGCTTGCTCTTCAGCGACTCCGGCACCTCGCCGTTGACGATGCGCTGCGCGAGCCCCTCGACGATCGCGGTCTTGCCCACGCCCGGCTCGCCGATCAGCACTGGGTTGTTCTTCGTGCGCCGCTGCAGGATCTGGATGCAGCGCCGGATTTCGTCGTCGCGCCCGATCACCGGGTCGAGCTTGCCCTGGCGCGCGCGCGCCGTGAGGTCGAGCGTGTACTTGGTGAGCGCCTGGCGCTGCGATTCCTCGGCCTGCGAGCCGACGCTCGCGCCGCCGCGCACCTGCTCGATCGCCTTCTCCAGCGCCGATTTGCTCACCCCGGCTTGCTTGAGGATTTTCCCGATCTCGCCCTTGTCGCCGCAAGCGGCGAGCAGGAACATCTCCGAGGCGATGAACTGGTCGCAGCGCTTCTGCGCCTCCTTGTCCGCGACGTTGAGGAGGTTGGCAAGGTCGCGCGAGAGGTGGACTTCGCCCGGCGTGCCCTCGACCCTGGGCAGGCGCTCGATCGCCTGGGCGAGCGACTTCTTCAGCGCCGCCGGATTGCCGCCCGCGCGCTGCACGAGCGATGCAGCGCCGCCGTCCTCCTGCGCCAGCAGTGCGGCGAGCAGATGCTGGGGCTCGATTTGCTGGTGATCGCGGCCGAGCGCGAGATTCTGGGCCTCGCCCAGGGCCTCCTGCAGCTTGGTGGTGAACTTGTCGAAGCGCATCGCGCTGAATCCTAACCGAGTCGTCCCGAGCAGATGGGGGCGATCGACCCCGGTTCAAGCGCGGGCTGAGCCTCTGGGCCAGGATCGCGCCGCGCCTGCGCGAGTTCCGCGTCGCGCGCCTCGCGCCCGGCTGGCGCTACCTGGCGACTGGCCGTTGCGCGGGCGGCGTCCAGCGCTCCGCCGCCTGATCGTCCGCGGCGCGCGCCTCGACCCAGCGCTCGCCCTCGGGCGTGCGCTCCTTCTTCCAGAACGGCGCCCGGGTCTTCAGGTAGTCCATCAGGAACTCGCAGGCGGCGAACGCATCGCCGCGGTGCGCGCTCGCTACGACGACGAGGACGATCTGGTCCGTGGGCTTGAGCTCGCCGTAGCGGTGGATCACGGTGCAGTCGAGCAGCTGCCAGCGCCCGGTTGCTTCCTCGACGATCGCCTGGAGCGCCTTCTCGGTCATCCCGGGGTAGTGCTCGAGGGTCATCGCGCCGACCGCGGCGCCTTCGCTGACGTCGCGCACCAGGCCGATGAAGCTCGCCACCGCGCCGATCTTCGGATTGCGCGCGATCGAGCGCACCTCGGCGCCGAGGTCGAAGTCTTCGCGCTGCACGCTGATCTTCATCTCATTGCCGCCCGTGGGTCCCCGCCTGAACCTGCGGGGACGACAAGTACCCGGCTATCCGCCCGTCACCGGAGGAAAAAAGGCGACTTCATCGCCGGCCTTGATGGCCGCGCTCTGCGGCACCATGTCCTGGTTGAGCGCCATGCGCAGCAACCTGCCTTCGGCGAGCGCCTGCTGCCACGCGCCGCCACGCGCGCGCAGATGGTCGCGCAGGCCGGCCACGGTCGAGACGCCGACGGGAACTTCGATCTCCTCGGCGCCCGTGCCGACCTGCTCGCGCACGGCGGCGAAGTAAAGCACTCTCACTCTCACCGGTACAACTCCGAGAACGGCAAGTAGCGTACTCGATCCCCTCTCGAGATCGCGTGGTTCGACGGGTTGTCGACCAGGCCGTCGGCCCAGGCCGTCGAGGTGAGCACCGCCGAGTCCTGCGTCGGGTAGAGATCCAGCCCGCCCTGCGAGTTCCATTTTACGCGCAGGAACTCGCGCCGCGCGTCGGGCTCGGGCCAGTCGAAGTCGGCGCGCGCCTCGATCGCGCGCGGCGCGACCTCGGCGACTCCCTGCGTCTTCAGCACGAACGGGCGCACGAAAAGCAGGAACGTGACGAAGCTCGACACCGGGTTTCCCGGCAGGCCGAGGAAGGCGGCCTTCCCCACCCTGCCGTAAGCGAGCGGCCGGCCCGGCTTCATCGCGATCTTCCAGGCGAGCAGCGACCCCTCGGCCTCGACCGCGGGCTTGACGAAGTCGGCTTCGCCGACCGAGACGCCGCCCGAGGTGACGATCACGTCGCACTCGGCGGCCGCCTGGCGCAGCACCGCGCGGGTCGTCTCCAGCGAATCGGGCACGATGCCGAAGTCGCGCACCTCGCAGCCGAAGACGCGCGCCAAGCCGTTCAGGGTGAAGCGGCTGGAGTTGTAGATGCGCCCGGGCGCGAGCGGCTCGCCGGGCATGGCCAGCTCGTCGCCGGTGAAGAAAAGCCCGATGCGCACCTTGCGGAAGACCGGCAGCGTCCCGATGCCGACCGAGGCCGCGAGGCCGCAGTCCTGCGGCAGCAGGCGCTTGCCCGCCGGGAGGATCTCGCTCCCCTTGCGGATATCCTGGCCGATGCGGCGGATCCACTCGCCGGCCTTCGGCACCTTCTTCACCGCGACGTGATCGCCGTCCGCGGCGCAGAACTCCTGCATCACGACCGCATCCGCGCCCGGCGGGACCGGTGCGCCGGTGAAGATGCGCGCCGCGCTGCCCGGCTCGAGCGGACCGCCGACCGAGCCCGCCATGATTCTCTGCGCCACGCGCAGGCGCGCCTCGGGCGCCTTCACCTCCGCGACACGCACCGCGTAGCCGTCCATGGCGCTGTTGTCCAGCGAGGGCACGTCCATCGCGGAGGTCTGCGCGCGCGCGAGCACCCGGCCGGTCGCCTGCATGGTGGGGACCACCTCGACCTCCGCGACCGGCTGCGCGCCGGAGAGAAGCACGGCGAGCGCTTCGTCGACCGAGAGCAGCCCCTTGTTCATGCGAGCTCGAGGTGCCAGAGGATGAACTGCGCGATGCCGGCGTCATCGTCCAGCGCGAGCAGCGGGAGTCTGGTCTCGATCCTGCCATCGCTCGCTACGGCGACGATGTGCGGGTCGTTCGGATGCAGCAGCGGCTCGCCGGTCGCGCTGCGCCACACCTCGAGCTTCGGGATCGGCGCGTGCTTGAATCCTTCCACGATCAGCAGGTCGCAGGGCGAGATGCGCTTCACCTGCTCCTCGAAGGCCGGTTCGGGCGCGCCGCGCAGCTCGTGCATCAGCACCCAGCGGCGCGAAGAGGTGACCAGGATCTCGGCCGCCCCGGCGTGGCGGTGGCGGTACGAGTCCTTGCCCGGCTGATCGACGTCGAAGCTGTGGTGCGCGTGCTTGACGAGCGAGACGCGTAGCCCCCGCTTGACGAAGCGCGGGATCAGCTTCTCGATGAGCGTGGTCTTGCCGCTGCCCGACCACCCGGCGAAGCCGAAAGTCTTCATGGTCGCCTCAAGCTACACCAGGACCATTTTGCCGCCCGCCAGGGCGAGCACCACCGCCAGCACGCGACGCACGAGCGGGTTGGCGAAGCGCCGGCTGCCGTACTCGGCGCCGAGCCAGCCGCCCGCCAGCACCGCGGGCGCGAGGATCGAGATGTACCCCGGCAGCACGGCCGTCTTCGCGAGCAGCGCCGCGCTCAATCCCGCGGCCGAGTTCACCAGGATGAAGGGTGCCGCGACCGCAGAAGTTTGCTTCGTCCCGGCCCAGCCGAGCATGAGCAGCAGCGGGCTGAGGAAGATTCCCCCGCCCACGCCGGTCAGCCCGGCGAGCAGCCCGAGGGCGGCCCCGATCGCCATCGCCAGGGTCACAGGCGGCTCGCGCACCGGACGCATCTCGTCGCCGGCACGGCCGCTCAACCAGAGCTGCCAGGCCGCGTACAGCAGGACGATCCCGACGAGGACCTTGTATGCCTCGCCGGGAAGGGTGATCGCGCCGCCGACGAACGCGAGCGGGATCGACACCACCGCGAACGGCCAGAAGAGGCGCCAGCGGAAGTGCCCGGCACGCCAGAACTTCCAGCTCGCGATCGCCGAAACCACGATGTTGAGCGCGAGCGCGGTCGGCCGCATCTCCTGCGGCGCGATCCCGGCGAGCGCCATCGCGGCGATGTAGGCGGATGCGCCGCCGTGGCCGACCGAGGCATAGCCGAACGCAGCGAACAGCATTCCCGCCGCGAGCAGCGCAATGACGATTTCGTCGACAGCCACCCACGCTATATATCATGGAATATAGCGGCTAGCGTCGCGTGCGCAGATAGGCGTTGAAGCGCCGCAAGTCCGCGGCGATCGCCGCCGAAGCCCTGCCCTCCATGGCACGGAACCGGGCCACGAGGCGCCTGCCGAAGGGCGTCACCTGCGCGCCTCCGCCGCGCGTGCCGCCGATCGCGGTCGTGATGACGGGCTCCCGGAAGTCCTGGTTGAGCGCTTCGACGAGCTGCCACGCCCGGCGATACGACATCCCCATCGCCCGCGCCGCTGCCGAGATCGAGCCGGTCTCGCCGATGCGTCCGATCAGCTCCGCCTTGCCCGGCCCCATGGCCGGCGCGCTCTTGCCGAGCACCCGCAACGTAAGACCCCGGTAGCGGCGCGCCCTATTTCCCGGCATTGGGGAAGAATAGCTGCTCGCCACCGATCCCGTAGTCGGCGATCGCCTTCTGACCCTCGGGCGAGATCAGCCAGTCGATGAAGGCTTGCCCCAGGTCCTTCTTGACGTGCGCATGCCGCGCGGGATTCACCAGGATCACGCCGTACTGGTTGAACAGGCGCCGGTCTCCCTGCACCGCGATCGCCAGCTCGCCGCGGTTCTTGAACGAGAGCCAGGTGCCGCGGTCGGCAAGCGCGTAGGCGTTCATGCCGGAGGCAGTGTTGAGCGTCGGACCCATGCCCGATCCCGTCTCGCGATACCAGGGGCCTTTCTCCTTCGGCATGTCCACGCCGGCCGCCTTCCACAACTGCAGCTCGGCGAAGTGGGTGCCGCTCTTGTCGCCGCGCGAGGCGAAGGGTGCCTGCGCCGCCTTGATCCTCTGCAGCGCCGCGACCACGTCGCTCGCGCCGCCGACCTTGGCGGGGTCGGATTTCGGTCCGACCAGCACGAAATCGTTGTACATCACCTCGAAGCGCCTGACGCCATGGCCCTCGGCAACGAACCTTTCCTCCAGCTCCCGCGCGTGGACGAACACCACGTCGGCGTCGCCGCGCCTGCCCATGTCGAGCGCCTGCCCGGTGCCGAGCGCCACCACGCGCACCTGGATGCCGGTCCTCTGCTGGAAGATCGGCAGCAGGTGCTTGAACAGGCCCGATTGCTCGGTCGAGGTGGTCGAGGCGACGGTGATGAACTTCTCCCGCGCCGCGACGGGCGCGGCGAGCAGCAGGGCGACGAGGGCTCCGACGATCAGGCCCATGGCAGCTCACCCTTGATGAATGCCGCGGCTTCGGCCGTGGCGGGTTGCGAGAAGAACCGGTCCACCGCAGCGCGCTCTGCGACGCGCCCCTGGTGCAGATAGATCACCTCGTCGCCCAGGCGCCGCGCCTGGCCGAGGTTGTGGGTCGCCATGACGATCTTGGTGCCGGCGGCGTCGAAGGCCTTGATCACCGACTCGATCTCGCGCGTCGCGCTCGGGTCGAGGCTCGCCGTGGGCTCGTCGAAGAAGATCACGTCCGGGTGCAGCGCCCAGGCGCGCGCCAGCGCGAGGCGCTGCTGCTCGCCGCCCGAGAGCACGCGCGCCGCGCGGTGCGCGAGGTGCGCGAGGCCCACTTCCCCGAGCGCCTCCAGCGCCAGGCGCTCGCGCTCGCCCTTCGCCGACACGCCCGCGACCTCGAGCGCGTAGGTCACGTTGGCGAGCGCCGAGCGGCGCAGCATCACCGGCCGCTGGAACACCATGGCCTGCTTCCTGCGCATGTCGCGGCCGCTGCCTCCGTTCCAGCTCACCCGGCCAGAAGTCGGCGCGAGCAGCCCGTGCATCAGGCGCATGAGCACGCTCTTCCCGGCGCCGTTCGCCCCGAGGATGATGGTGCTCGGGCCGGCATCGATCGCGAGCGTGAGGGGCTCGATCAGCGTGCGCCCGCCCGCGGCGAACGTCACGGCCTCGAGCCTGAGCGGCAGGATCATCCGTAGCGGCGCTGCGCCGCGCTCCTGACCAGGTCGGCGGCGGCGTTGAGCGCGATCACGATCCCGATCAGCACCGCGCCCAGGCCGAGCGCGAGCGGTAGGTCGCCTTTCGAGGTTTCGAGCGCGATCGCGGTCGTCATCACCCGCGTCACGCCGTCGATGTTGCCGCCCACGATCATCACCGCGCCGACCTCGGCGGCCGCGCGCCCAAGGCCCGCCAGGACCGCGGTGGCGAGCGAGAAGCGGATGTCCCACAGCACGGTCAGCGCTGCGCCGAGTCCGCGCGCGCCGAGCGAGCGCAGCTGCTCCTCGTACTCGCGCCAGGCGTCCTCCACCGCCTGGCGCGTGAGCGCCGCGATGATCGGCACGGTGAGGATGGTCTGGGCGATGACCATCGCCCCGGGGGTGAACAGCAGCCCCAGCTCGCCGAGCGGGCCGGCGCGCGACAGCAGCAGGTAAACGAACAGCCCGACCACCACCGGCGGCAGCCCCATCAGGGCGTTGAGCGCAATGATCGTCACCCGCCGCCCGGCGAAGCTCCCGACCGCGATCGCGGCGCCGAGCGGCAGCCCGGCGAGCGTCGCGATGGCCACAGCGGACAAGCTCACCTGCAGGCTCAGCGCGACGATCTCCCACAACCGCAGGTCGAGCGTGGCGACCAGGCGCAGCCCCTCGGCCAGCGACGCGAGCACGCCCATGCGACTTATGCTTTCACTTGCATATGATGTATCCCTCGAGCACTTTACAACGTCATCCTTGATGGCTTAAATAGGCACCGTTCTGCATATCATGTTCGGCGTTGAGTTCGACCACAGCTGGCTCGCCGGGCGGGGGCTGCCGCGCGAGCGCGGGCGCGCCCTGCTACGGCTGCTCGCGGCGCTGGCCGGGTCGGCCTCGCTGCGCGAAGCCGCCGCGGCGGCGGCGCTCTCCTACCGCGCAGCCTGGGGCGTGCTGGGCGACGGCGCCCGCGTCTTCGGCGCGCCGCTGGTCGACATGCAGCGCGGCCGGCGCGCGCGCCTGAGCGCGCTCGGCCGCTCGGTGCTCGCTGCCGACGAGCGGGTGCGCGCCACGCTCGGCGCGCATTTCGAGCGGCTGCGCAGCGAGATCCCCGCGATGCTCGCCGACGCGCTGCCCGGCGCGCTGCCGCACCTGGCGCTGCACGCAAGCCACGACCTCGCCCTGTCGCTGCTCGCCGCGCTGTGCAGGCGTTCGCTCGACCTGGAGATCGTGTTCCGCGGCTCGGACGATTGCCTCGCGGCGCTCGCGCGCGGCGAATGCGACGTGGCCGGATTCCACGTCGCCGACGCGCTGCCGCGCGCTGCCGCCGCGGCCGCTGCCGTGGGTCGCTGGCTCGACCCGCGCAAGCACGCGCTGCTCCATTTCGTGTCGCGCGAGCAGGGGCTGATCGCGCGCCCGGGCTCGCGCATCCGCGGCGTGCACGACCTGGCGCGCCCCGGCGTGCGCTTCATCCACCGCCCGAGCGGGCCGGGCGCGCGCGCCGCGGCCGAGGCCGAATTCTCGGTCGCCGCGGCGGTCGCCGAGGGCAGCGCCGACGCCGGATTCGGATTGCGCGCCGAGGCGACCCGCCTCAAGCTCGCGTTCGTGCCGCTTGCGACCGAGCGCTACTACCTCGCCTGCGCGAGCGCCGCCCTGCGCGGGCCGGCGCTGAAGGCGCTGCTCGACGTCCTGCGCGGCGCCGAGTTCGCGGCGCGCGTGGCACGCCTGCCGGGATACGACAGCTCGCTCGCCGGCAGGCGCGAGGCGCTCGGCGCCGCGCTCGCCTGGGTCGAGCGGCCGCGCCGCCGCACCCGGCCGTGAAGGCTTGCGCGCTCGCCGACGCGCCGCGCGACGTCATCCGCCCCGACACGCTGCGCCGCCTCCACGGCGTCGAGGTGCGCGTGCTGCCGACCGAGGGTGGCGGCCACACCTGCCTGCCGACGGTGCGGCGCTGATCTACCGGGTGTGCGCGGGGGCCGCGGCGCGCGCGTACGCGGAGTAGAAGAGATCCCAGATGCGCGTCGCCGCGGCGAGCAGCGCGTCGTCGCTGCGCGTCTTCTCCTTGATCCCCCGCAGCACGGTCTCCAGTCCCTTGGCGTCGGCGACCGGGATGCCGCCGACGTCGAGGAAGTGCACCGCGGCGCCGATCCTGGCGAGCGCCGGATCACGGTCCAGGCCGAAGCTCTCCAGCAGCACCTCGAAGGTCACGCGCTCTCCCGCGTGCGTGAACTCGGCGCCGTCGAAATCGAAGCCGACGGCCTTGCGCGGGCGATCGCGCGGCCGGTCGATCCAGACGAAGCGCGCGTCGCGGTCGATGAAGCGCTTGATCAGCCAGGCGCTGGCGAGGCGATCGATCCACAGGTCCTTGCGGGTGGCCCAGGTCCGCCGCTGATATCTGGCGGCGCTGAGCGTGCGCAGCCGCCTGCGCGAAGGACGCGGCTCGCCGAGCGCGGAAACCTGCTGCAGGTCGCGCTTCAGGCCGGCGAGCGCGTCCGCGGCCTGGCGCCTGGCCCGGCCGGGGAAGAAGTCGATCTGCGCCAGCCGGTCGAACGCCCGCTGCAGCCGCTGCACCGTGGTCTGCGCCTTGCGCGGCGCGAGGCGCGGCAATGCAGCCTGCGCCTGCCGGATTCGCTCCACCAGCGCGCCGTGCTGCGCGCTGCGGTCGAACAGCTTGCGCGCCTGTGCGAGCTGTTCCTCCTTCCCCAGCCGCAGCTCGACCGTCATCGCGAAGCCGCCGGCAGCCTTGATCTCGGACTCCATCTGCGCCAGCACCGCCGTGCCTGCCGCACCCGCCGGCAGGAGGTAGACGCCGTCGCGCAGCACGCCGCAGCCGGTCTCCTTTAACGCCCGCCAGACCCGCATGCGCACGGTCGAATTGCGAGTCGCCAGGCTCAGAATCAAGGCGCTGAAAGTCGCCATGTCTGTAGTAAGTATCACAATGTAGTTATAAAAGCAACGACAATTTTATTGACAGCGACCCGCCGCGGCACTAGGCTGGCGGTCCATGTCGAAGGAGGACGTCATGCGCTACCCGCTGAAGCAGACCTACTGGCCATTCACAAGGGCACGCTGCATGCGTACCGCACCAATCTCTGGGGCCGCGGGCTCGAGGTGGCGGAGGAGCTCGAAAGCGAGTCGCGCCGCGTGCTGTTGGCGCCCGAGTGCTCGATCTTCGTCACCGGCCAGGTTTGCCGCGACCTGGTCGGCTCGCCGTGGGACGGGCGGCTGCGGCCGGTCGACATCCACCCGATCTCGCCGAGACTCGCCGAGATCGAGATCTATCGGCTCGGCAACCGCAGCTGTTAACCTCTTCCGGAGCACGCCATGGATGCATCCATCACCCCGGCCGCCCTGCGGCGATCCCTCGTCGGCGACCAGCCCCCGCTCGTCATCGACGTGCGCCGCAACGAGCGCTTCCGCGAGGCGCCGGACCTGATCCGCGGCGCCCTGCGCCGCGACCCGCTGCGCGTCGCCGACTGGGCGAAGACGCTGCCGCCCGCTTCGAGCGTAGCCGTCTACTGCGTGCACGGGCACGAGGTGAGCCAGAACGCCGCCAAAGCCCTCGTCGCCGCGGCGATCCAAGCCGCCTATCTCGAGGGCGGAATCGAAGGCTGGCGTGCGTCCGGCGGCGAGCTGGCAGCAAAGCCTGGGGCGGCCTCGACCCGGTGGGTGACGCGCGAGCGGCCGAAGATCGACCGCATCGCCTGTCCCTGGCTGATTCGCCGCTTCATCGACCCGGAGGCGGAGTTCCTCTACGTGCCCAGCGCGGAGGTGAGGCGCGTCGCTGCGGAGCGCCATGGGGTGCCGTACGACATCCCGGACGTCGAGTTCTCGTACGAGGGTGACCTCTGCAGCTTCGATGCCTTCCTCACGGCCTACCGCCTGCGCGACCCGGCGCTCGACGAGCTCGCCCTGATCGTGCGCGGCGCGGACACCAACCGCCTGGACCTCGCGCCGCAGGCCGCGGGCCTCGCGGCGATCTCGCTCGGCCTCGCGCGCATCTACGCCGATGACCACGCCATGCTCGAGGCCGGGATGATGGTGTACGACGCGCTCTACCGCTGGTGCAAGGAGGGCAAGGCCGAGGTGCACACGTGGAATCCGGAGCCGTATCGCTGAGCGGGGCGCCCGCGCAGCGGGTCGGCTTCGCCGACGCGCTGCGCGTCTGGCTCAAGATCGGCTGCATCGGCTTTGGCGGCCCGGCGGGCCAGATCGCGCTCATGCACCGCGTGCTGGTGGAGGAGAAGCGGTGGGTGGACGAGGCGCGCTACCTGCACGCGCTCAACTTCTGCATGCTGCTGCCCGGACCGGAGGCGCAGAAGCTCGCCACCTACGTCGGCTGGCTGCTGCACGGCACGCGCGGCGGGCTCGCCGCCGGGATCCTGTTCGTGCTGCCGGGGGCGCTCGTGATGCTCGCCATGAGCCTCCTCTACGTGCTGGGGCGCGGCGTCCCGGCGGTCGACGGAGCGCTCTTCGGCATCAAGGCGGCGGTGCTGGTGATCGTGGTGGAGGCCCTGATCCGCATCGGCCGGCGCTCGCTCAAGACCGGCATGCTGGTCGGGCTGGCGGGGCTCGCTTTCGTCGGCATCTTTTTCCTCGATCTGCCGTTCCCGCTGATCGTCGCGGCGGCGGCCGCGATCGGCTATGTCGTGGCGCGATCCTCGCCGGCGCTCGTCGGCCTGAAGCCGGAGGGCCTCGCCCCGGTCGAGCCCGTCGCGGGTCGGTGGCGCCGGGCTGCCGCCGCCGCGGCCACCGGCCTTGCGCTGTGGTGGGCGCCGATCGCGCTTGTCGTGCTGGCCCTCGGGCCGCAGCACGTGCTCATGGATATCGGCATCTTCTTCTCGAAGCTCGCGGTGGTGAGCTTCGGCGGTGCCTACGCGCTGCTCGCCTACATGGCGCAGGAGGCCGTCGAGGGCTACCGCTGGATGAGCGCGCCGGAGATGGTGGACGGCCTGGGCCTCGCCGAGACGCTGCCCGGCCCGCTCATCAAGGTGACGCAGTTCGTCGGCTTCCTCGGCGCCTACCGCGATGCCGCGCCCTTCTCGCCGGTCGGCGCCGGTGTCCTCGGCTCGCTCCTGACGACCTGGGTGACCTTCGCGCCGCCGATGCTGCTGATCTTCGCCTGCGCCCCGTTCGTCGAGCAGCTGCGCTCGAACCGCCGCATCTCGGGAGCGCTCGCCGCGATCACCGCGGCGGTGGTCGGCGTCATCCTCAACCTGACGATCTGGTTCGCGCTGCACGTCCTCTACGCGCGGGTCGAGGAGGCGCGCGCCGGGCCGCTGCGCTGGTACGCATTCGACCCCTGGACGATCGATCTCTGGGCCTGCGCGCTGGCGCTGGTCGCCGCGGTGCTCGCGTTCCGCCTGCGGCGCGGCCTCGTCGAACTGGTCCTCGTCATGGCAGGGCTCGGTGTCGCGGTACGATTGCTGCTGTAGGGGAGGAACGGCATGGCCGCCTACGTCATCGGCGAAGTCGAGATCAGCGACCCGCAGGCCTACCAGGAGTATGCGAAAGGCGTGCCGGGGACGATCGCGCAATACGGGGGCAAGTACCTGGTGCGGGGCGGCGCGGTCGAGGCGAAGGAGGGCGGCTGGTCGCCCAAGCGCGTGGTGATCCTCGAGTTCGCCTCGATGGACCAGGCGCGCCGCTGGTACCAGTCGCCCGAGTACGCGCCGCTGCTCGCCATCCGCCACCGGGCGGCAAAGGCGAGAATCATCTTCGTCGAGGGCGCCCAGCAATAACAAGGGCGCCTCGCGGCGCCCTTCCCTGCACCCCTCCGCGGGTCGCTACTTCTTCGCAGAAGCTTTCTGTGGTGCGGCCTGCGCCGGCTTCGCGTCCATCGCGATGCCCTTGTTCCTCTTGTAGTTGGCGACTGCCTTGTCGTGCGCCCGGTCGAGGAGCTCTGCGTCCTTCGCCTTGGCCGCCGCGGCCTTTTCCGCCTCAGCGGCCTTCTCCGCGTCGGTCTTCGCCGGGGGCGGCGGGAGCTTCGCGTGCACCGCCGCGAGCGAGCCGATGGCGAGGCCGGCGGCGAGCGCCGTCACGAGTCCGAGCTTTCTCATGGTCTCCTCCCCTTCCTCAGTGCGTTGCCTGCGGCGCGGCGCCCGCGGCCTGCGCGAGCGCCTTGCCCGACTTGATCTCGTCGTGCCAGTACTGGTGGTGCTCGCGGGCCCAGATCTCGTCCACGTAGCCGGTGCGCATGGACTGATAGGCGCCCTCGACGCCGATCGTGCCCATGTAGATGTGGCCGATGGAAGCGGCGATGACCAGCACCGCCGCCACCGCGTGCACCATGTGCGCCTGCTGCATGGTCGCGCGCACCTGGTCGAAGTTGGGGAACAGCAGGATCGCCCCGGAGACGCTGACCACGATGCACAGCGCCACCACGCCGATCCAGAACCAGGCTTTCTCGCCGCCGTTGAAACGGCCCGACGGGACATGCTCGCCGCGGAAGAAGAACCCGAACACCTTCCCGAACCACGCGAAATCGTACGCCCTGGGCAGGTTGTCCTTGACGTACATGACGATGAACACGGCGAGGCTCACGACGAACAGCGGCGCGACGAAGTTGTGCAGGTTCTTGGCGAGAGAGGTGAGCCACGCGAACAGCGTGTAGCCGATCACCGGCAGCAGCACGTGCTTGCCGAACAGGATGATCAGCCCGGTGATGCCGAGGACCACGAAGCTGATCCCCATCACCCAGTGCGCCCAGCGCTCGACCACCGAGAACCGCTCGATGACGCGGCCGGAAGGCTTGTCGTGCAGCTTGATCGGCCCCTTGGCGAAGTACAGCCCGGCGATCGCAAGGCAGGTGAGCACCACCAGCCAGCCGCCCCAGATCGTGATCGGACCGTTGCGCCAGCGCCGCCAGGTGTCGCCCGCCGACTGCACCAGCACCCCGGTTTCGCGGCCCTTGATGCTGGTGTAGTGCTCCTGCGCCTCGCGCCGCACCTCGCGCCAGACCGGAGCGTTGTTGCCGGGCTGGTCGATGCGTCGCTGCTGCTGCTGCTTGATCTCCTGCTCGGTCGGCAGCGGCGGCTGCTGGGCGCCGGCCACCGCAGCAAAGCCGAACAACGATGCGACGAGAAGGAACCGCGTCAGGCTGGATAGTTTCGCCACTTTGTTCACCTCCTCGGCCCCGCGCGATGAACGGCGTGAAGCGTCAGTTCGATCGCGCGGAGTTATTGCGGCACTACGTGTCCGCAATAACTACTGATAGATGCGCCTGTGCTCGTGCTGTCCGAGCTGGCGTTCTTTGATCTGGTTCTCCCAGCCTTTGCTGTCGCCCTTGGTCCATTTGCCGTCGAGCGGACCTCGCGCCAGCGGCTCGTTATCCCAAGGCTTGGTGTCGGGCTTGCCCTGGTACTTGCCCTGCTTGTAGACGACGACCTGGTCGCCTTCACCGCAGCCCGAAAGCCCCAGAGCGGCCGCCGCAGCTAGCACGGCGGCCGTCAGGATGGGCACTTTCATGACTTGCCGCCCGCCGGCGCCGGTTGCTGCGCGGGCGCGCCGGGCTTGCCCGTCCCGTATGCGGTGCCCCAGCCGAACACTTCGACGCCCTTGGCGCCGCGGCGGATCACCCGGTCGCGGTAGATGTCGGCGATCACGTCGCCGTCGCCGCCGAGCAGCGCCTTGGTCGAGCACATCTCGGCGCAGGCCGGGAGCTTGCCTTCGGAGAGCCGGTTACGGCCGTACTTCTTGAACTCGGCCTCGGAGCGGTCGGCCTCGGGGCCGCCGGCGCAGAAGGTGCACTTGTCCATCTTGCCGCGCAGGCCGAAGGCGCCGGCCTGCGGGAACTGCGGCGCGCCGAACGGGCAGGCGTAGAAGCAGTAGCCGCAGCCGATGCAAAGGTCCTTGTCGTGCAGCACCACGCCGTCGTCGGTGCGGTAGAAGCAGTCCACAGGGCACACCGCCATGCACGGCGCGTCCGAGCAGTGCATGCAGGCGACCGAGATGGACTTCTCGGCGCCGACGATCCCCTCGTTGATCGTCACCACGCGGCGGCGGTTCACGCCCCAGGGCACCTCGTTCTCGTTCTTGCAGGCGGTGACGCAGCCGTTGCACTCGATGCAGCGCTCGGCGTCGCACAGGAATTTCATTCTCGCCATGGCGTTCTCCTTATGCCTTCGCGACCTGACAAAGCGTCGTCTTGGTTTCCTGCATCATGGTGACGATGTCGTAGCCGTAGGTCGTGGCGGTGTTGACCGCCTCGCCGCGCACGATCGGCGCCGCTCCCTCCGGGTAGAAGGCGAGCATGTCCTGACCCTGCCACCAGCCGGAGAAGTGGAACGGGATGAACACCGTGTCCGGCCCGATCCCCTCGGTCACTTTGGCCTTCACCTTGATCTTCACGCCCGGGGGCGTGCTGACCCAGACATATTCGCCGTTGCGGATGCCGCGGTCGGCCGCGGTTTTCGGGTTGATCTCGACGAAGTTGTCCTGCATCAGCTCGGCGAGCCACGGGTTGGAGCGGGTTTCCTCGCCGCCGCCCTCGTACTCGACCAGCCGCCCGCTGGTGAGGATCAGCGGGAACTTCTTGTGCATCTCCTCCTTCACCGCCTTCTGCTGCTCGGACTTGAAGCGGATCGGCAGGCGCCAGCGGTTCTTCTGGTCGTCGTGGGTCGGGTACTTCTCGACCAGATCCGGCCGCGGGCTGTAGAGCGGCTCGCGATGCTGCGGGATGCCGTCGGGGAAGTTCCACACGATGGCGCGCGCCTTGGCGTTGCCGAACGGGTGGTTGCCGTGCTTCATCGCCACGCGGATGATCCCGCCGGAGAGGTCGGTCGCCCAGATCTTGCCCTCGGCCTGCTTCTTCTCGTCCTCGGTCAGCTCGTCCCACCAGCCGAGCTTCTTCAGCAGCGCATGGTCGAACTGCGGGTGGCCGGTGGTGATATCGGCGCCCTTCGGGTGCGAACCGTCCTCGGCCAGCAGGTTGACGCCGTCCTTCTCGATGCCGAACAGCGCCCGGAAGTTGCCGCCGCCGTCCATCATGTGCTTGGACGTGTCGTACAGGTTGGGCGTGCCCGGGTGCTTGATCGCAGGCGTGCCGTAGCACGGCCACGGCAGGCAGAAGTAGTCGCCCGTCAGGTCATAGCCGGTCTTCGCGTCCTTGCCGCCGCGCGCGCGCAGCGTCTTCACATCGAAGACGTGCATGTTGCGCATGTGCGCCTGGATGCGCTCCGGCGACTGACCGGAGTAGCCGATGGTGAGCGTGCCGCGGTTGATCTCGCGCAGCGTGTCCTCCATCGAGGGCTCCTCGCCGCCCTTGCCCTTCACCAGCTTGATGTTCTGCTTGCCGTCCTTCTTGCCCACCAGCTGGTCTGCGAAGCCGAGCTTCTGCGCGAGCTGGTACATGATCATGTGGTCGGTGCGCGACTCGAACAGCGGGTCGATCACCTTCTCGCGCCACTGCACCGAGCGATTGGACGCGGTGCAGGAACCCTCGGTCTCGAACTGCGTCGCCACCGGCAGCAGGTAGGCGCCGCCGGCCGGCTTCGCCATGGCAAACATCGCCGCGCTCGCCGACGGGTAGGGGTCGATCACCACCATCAGGTCGAGCTTTTTCATCGCCTCGAGCATCTCGGGCCCGCGCGTCTGGCTGTTGGGCGCGTGGCCCCAGTAGAACAGCGCGCGCAGGTTCGGATCCTGGTCGATGTTCTCGTTCTTCTCCGTCACGGCGTCGATCCAGCGCGACACCGTGAAGCCCGGCTTGGACATCATCGCCTCGGAGGCGTACTGCTTCTTGATCCAGTCGAGGTCCACGTTCCAGACCTTCGACCAGTGCGCCCATGCCGGCGGCGCGATGCCGTAGTAGCCCGGCAGCGAGTCCGGGTTCGGCCCGACGTCGGTCGCCCCTTGCACGTTGTCGTGGCCGCGGTAGATGTTGCAGCCGCCGCCGGAGCGCCCGACGTTGCCGAGCGCGAGCATCAGGATGTTGGAGGCGCGCACGATGGCGTTGCCGTTGGTGTGCTGCGTCTGGCCCATCGCCCAGATGATGAATCCGGGCCGGTTCTCGGCGAGCGTCTTGGCGATGTTGAACACCTCGGCCTCGGCAACGCCGGTCGCATCCGTGACCTTGTCCGGGATCCACTTCGCCATCACCTCTTCCTTCACCTTGTCCATGCCGTAGACGCGCTGGCGGATGTACTCCTTGTCCTCCCAGCCGTTCTTGAACACGTGGTAGAGGATGCCGAAGATCAGCGGGATGTCGCTGCCCGAGCGGAAGCGCACGTAGATGTCGGCCTTGGCCGCGGTGCGCGTGTAGCGCGGGTCGGCGACGATCACCTTGCAGCCGTTCTCCTTGGCGTGCAGCGTGTGCAGCATCGACACCGGGTGCGCCTCGGCGGCGTTGGAGCCGAGGAAGAGCAGGGACTTCGAGTTCATCTCGTCGTTGTACGAGTTGGTCATCGCCCCGTAGCCCCAGGTCTGGGCCACGCCCGCGACCGTGGTCGAGTGGCAGATGCGCGCCTGGTGATCGGTGTTGTTGCTGCCCCAGAGCGAGACCCACTTGCGCAGCAGGTAGGCCTGCTCGTTGTTGTGCTTGGAGGAGCCCACCACCATCAGCGCGTCGGGCCCGCTCTCCTTGCGGATCGCGAGCAGCTTCTTGGCGATCTCATCGTAGGCCTGGTCCCAGGAGAGGCGCTTCCACTTGCCGCCCTCGAGCTTCATCGGGTACTTGAGGCGGTGCGAGTCGTGCGTGATGCCGTGCTCGCGCACCGAGGCGCCCTTGGCGCAGTGCGCGCCGAGGTTGAGCGGGGAGTCGAACACCGGCTCCTGGCGGACCCACACGCCGTCCTGGACCACGGCGTCGATCGCGCAGCCGACCGAGCAGTGCGTACAGACGGTGCGCTTGACCTCGAGCTTGCCGGCCTGCTCCTTCGCTTGCGCCTCGCCGATCATGCTGAACGGCAGGCTTGCGGCGACCGCGCCCGCGCCGAGCGTCACGCCCGAGCGCGTGAGGAACGCGCGGCGATCCATCGTCCTGGCGAGCATGCCCGAGAGCGCGCGCGCGAGGCGCGGCTGGGTGGAGACGTTTGCGTTCGCTTTTCTCGTCAGCAGCATGGCGTTCTCCTCACACCTTGGCCGTGCGGTAGTAGTTGCGCACGTGCGCGGTCTCCTGATAGCCGCGCGTCTCGCGCCGGGATTTGCTCGCCGTCGCGTCGGAAGCGGTCTTCGCCACGATCGCCGCCGCGGTGGCGGCGCCGCCGGCGCCTAGGGTCAAGAGGAAGTTCCTGCGGGAGAGCTTGGCGTTCTTCTGGGTCACGATCCGCCTCCTTTGGCGATGATCAGAGCCCCGCGCACTATTCTGGGGCTGTGAAATCCTTCGCAACTTACCCCTCTCCTTGTGCTTGATCAAGAGGGAAAAGGCGGCTCAGGCGAAAACCGATCTCAACAACCGCGCGCCGGATGAGAGCGGTTCTCAACAGCCTTATTCAAATCATCCCGAAGGCTTCGCGCTCGACCTCCAGGAACGCGCGCGCAAGGCGCGCGACCAGCTTGTAGAAATGCGCTTTGTCCGAGGCAGTTACCGCGTCGCAAAACGCGGCGCCGCCCGGGTATACGAAACGCTCGAAAAATGCCCTCTGCTCCTCGAGCGGTCTTTTCTGCACTGCAACAGCAAAGCGCATGGCGTCGCAGACGCCGGCGATGTGGTCCTCCGGCTCCCCCGCCTCCTCGCGCCTCGCCAGACCCCAGGCCGCGAGCTGGCCGCGCAGATCGGCCAGCGGACTGTCGAGCGAATGGCGCAGCACGTAGTGCGAGAGATACGGCGTCACCTCGGCCTTGCCCGTGCCGACGAACAGCGCCGTGTGCTCCTGCTCGAGCATCACCGGGAAAGCGCTGCGGCACGCTTCGACCAGCGCCTGCCACGCGGCGACGAAATTCTCGCCCTGCGGCGAGCGCTCGCCGCCCGCGTCCTGGAGCGGCGCGCTCAGCACCTGGCCGAGCAGTTGCTCGTCTGGCGGCTGGTAGAAGAGGCGCGCGATCAGGCCGTAGTGATTGGCGCGCGCCTGGTCCTCAGGCGCAAGCGGCTGCACGAGCCGCACCGGCTGCACCGGCCCGCTCATTTCCTGCCCGTGTAGTCGAGAATCGAGGGCTCGTCCTTCGACGACGCCATGTCGATGACGCGGCAATCACCGCACATCTGCAGGCGGCGCAGCGCCCCGCCGGTGGCGAACATCGAGTGCGTGCCGAGGCGCCCGGTCATGTTCTCGATCATCTTGCGAGTGCCGAAAGGCTTGCCGCAGCGCACGCAGTTGAAGGGCTCGGCCTCGTTGAGCGTCACCGGCTCCTTCGCCTGCGCGCCCAGCAACAGCCGCGGCACGAGCCGGATCGCATCCTCGGGGCAGGTCTTGACGCAAAGGCCGCACTGCACACAGTTGCGCTCGATGAACCGCAGCCGCGGGTAGTCGGGCGCGTCGAGCAGCGCCGCCTCGGGACAGGCGCCGATGCAGGCCTTGCACAGCGTGCACGTGTCCTTGTTGACCACGAGCGCGCCGAACGGCGCCCCCGCCCCGAGCGCGATCTCCGCCTTGGGCTGCGGCGCCTGCTTGGCGAGGTGGTCGAGCGCGAGATCGAGCGCGCTGCGCTTCTCCGGCGACAGATTGAAGACCGCAGGCTTCGCCACCGAGCGCGCGGGGGAAAGCTCCCAGAGCGCCTCGCCGAGGCGCCCCGCCGCGACGACGCCGAAATGTCCGCCCTCGTAGCCGAGCCCGGCCAGGATCCGCTGCGCGTGGCCCATCTCGCGCTCGAGCGCGGCAACGTAGCCCTCGGCCTCCTTGCCGCTCGCCAGCACCCGCACCTGGCTCGCGCCCCAGGCGATCGCGCCGAGCAGCAGGTCGATGCCGATCGAGGCGATGTGGAAGCACTCGAGCGGGAGGACGCGCGCCGGAAGCCCCTTCGCACGCCGCCCGAGCGCGAGCAGCGCCGCTCTGCCCTCGCGCGTATCGTGGAACAGGATGCAGGCGCCTTTGCCGCCCGCCTCGCGGTAGGTGGAAAGCAGTGTCTTGATCCGCATGCCCATGTCGGGCACGCGCGGGTAGGCGTAGCTCATCGCGCCCGAGGGACAGACCGTGGCGCAGCCGCCGCAGCCCGCGCACAGGTGGGGTTCCACCCGGACGTGGTCGCCGATCTCGGCGATCGCGCCGGTCGAGCAGACGTCGAGGCATTGCGTGCAGCCTATCTTGCCGGAGCGCCCGTGCGCGCAGATGCGCTCGGTGTAAGCCGTGAACCTCGGCTTTTCGAATTCGCCGACGAGCGCGCACAGCTTCTGCGCCGCGAGCGCCTGCTCGAGCGGGTCGGCGCCGGGTGCGGCATAGCCTTGCGGCAAATCGGGCGTGTGCAGCAGCGGCTCGCGCGACAGGTCGAGCACCAGATCGAAGGTCTCCTTGCGGGCGGTGTCGAGGCGCGAGAAATCGACCGCGCCGATCTCGCCGCAAGCGGCAACGCACTGGCGGTGCGCCTTGCACTTCGCCATGTCGATCTGGTAGGTGAAGTCGATCGCCTGCTCGGGACAGGCGCGCACGCAGGCGTTGCAACGCGTGCAGACCTCGAGATCGATCGGGTTCTCCTGCCGCCATTCGACCTCGAACGCCCCGAGCCAGCCGGAGATCCTGGTCACGCTGCCCGACCAGACCGGGAACCGGCGCTCTGCGGGCAGCTCGCCGGCGTGCGCGCGCGTCATGAGCACGCTCACTTCCAGCGTTTCCGCGAGCCGTTCCGCCCAGTCGAGCGCGGCGCCTGACGGCCCGATGACGAGCAGCTGACCGCCGGACTTGAACTCGACGGCGGGCACCGGCTCGGGCTCGGGCAGCGCGGCGAGCGCGACCAGGGCGGCGATCTTGGGCGTCGCGTCCGCGGCTTGCGCCGACCAGCCCGCCTGCTCGCGCACGTTGACGAACTTGAGCTTGGCGCGCGAGCCCGCGGCCTCGGCGAGCTCGCCGAAGAGCGGCGCCTCCTGCGTGCAGGCGACGATCACGTCGGGGTCGCCGAGCGCCGCCTGGTAGGCGCCCGCGTCCTTGCGGCACAACTGGTGGTGCACCTGCAGCGGCGCGCCCGCCTTGAGCGCCGCGGCGAGCGCCTTGGCATCGAGCGGCACCGTGCGGTTGCAGCTGCAGACCTTAAGCGTCTTTCCTTCCAGCCCCATCGTCCTTGGCGGCCTCCTCCGCGGCGCGGCGCTCCCCGGCCGGGCTCTGCGCCGAGCCCGCCTCGGGAGCCTGCGGCGCGGCGGGCTGCGCTTCTCCCGCCTTGGCCGGCTCGCTCTCCCGGGCGAGCGCGGCGCGCGCCTTCTGCAGCTTCTGCAGCATCTCGGGCGAAAGCGTCGCGCCGTCGGTCCAGTCGCCGGCGTAAGCCTCGAACGGATCGGGCACGTTGAAGCGCGGATCGGCGAACAGCTTCTTGAGCGCGACGCGGCGCACCGCGTCCGAGACCTTCGGGTGCATGAACGGCGCGAAATCGGACTCGGGGGTGAGCTTCTCCACTGGCGGCAGCGCCGGCGGCGCCTCTTCCTTCGGCGCCGGCGGCTGCGCCTCGGCCGCTTTCGCCTCGGCCTCGCGCTTCAGGCGCGACCAGCGCTCGACGAACGCTTCCTTGTCCGTGGCCATCAGCCGACGCGGTCCTTCGGGTGCATGAACGAGCGCGGCTTGACGCGCTTCCTCGGCTCCGGGCGGTAGTTCGCCTCGACGAACTCGCCGACCCAGGCGTAGATGTCGGGCGGCATCGCGACGCTGTCCACCGAATGCCCGCCGTCCATCCAGCGGCTCGCCTCGTTGTAGCTCACGGTGACCTGAAGCGGCACGCCGCGGGCGGCGTCCGCACCCTCGCGCTCGCCTTCCATGCGCCAGCGCACGAACACGCGCGGGCTGTCGGAGGCGACGTTGAGGTAGTAGCCCTCGGCCTCGTCGCGATGCAGCTCGAGCGCCAGTCCCGGGTGCAGCCACTGGAGGATGCCGCCCTGCTCGACGAGCAGGCGCGGCCCACTCGCGTCCCCGGCGGCGGGCAGCACGCCCCAGGGTTCCCACGCCGCGTCTGCCCAGGGGCTGTCGAGCGGCCTGCGCTGCATCACGACCGACACCACGAAAGTCGGTTTCGGCATCCGCGCAACTATACCCTCTGCTATGATTTTCCGGGGGAAAGCACCATGACGCAGAAGGTTATTCCGATCAGCGTTCCGCACCGTGCCGCGCCGCGGTACGACGGCGCGCCGCTTGCCGACACGCTCGGTCGCGGGCTGCGCGACCTGCGCATCTCCGTCACCGACCGCTGCAACTTCCGCTGCGTCTACTGCATGCCGCGCGAGGTGTTCGACAGCCACTTCCGTTTCCTGCCGCGCGAGGAGGTGCTGCGCTTCGAGGAGATCGCGCGCCTCGCGCGAATCTTCGTCGGCCTGGGCGTGAAGAAGATCCGGCTCACCGGCGGCGAGCCGCTGGTGCGGCGCGACCTGCACCGGCTGGTGGCGATGCTGGCCGGGCTCGACGTGGACCTCACGCTCACCACCAACGGCTCGTACCTCGCGCGCCAGGCGCGGGCGCTGGCCGAGGCGGGGCTGAAGCGGGTGACGGTGAGCCTCGACTCGCTCGACGACGCGACCTTCCGCCGCATCAACGATGCCGACTTCCCCGTGGCGCAGGTGCTCGAGGGAATCGACGCGGCCGCCGCCGCGGGTCTCGCGCCGGTCAAGATCAACATGGTGGTGAAGCGCGGCGTCAACGACGACCACGTGCTGGCGATGGCCGAGCACTGGCGCGGCACGGGCCACATCGTGCGGTTCATCGAGTACATGGACGTGGGCAGCACCAACGGCTGGCGCATGAACGACGTGGTGCCCTCGGCGGAGGTGATCCGCCGCATCGGCGAGCGCTACCCGCTCGAGCCGGTCGATCCCGGCTACCGCGGCGAGGTCGCCGAGCGCTGGCGCTACCGCGACGGCGGCGGCGAGATCGGCGTCATCTCCTCGGTGACGCAGGCGTTCTGCAGCGACTGCAACCGGCTGCGGCTCTCGGCGGAAGGATCGCTCTTCACCTGCCTGTTCGCGCAGCAGGGCCACGACCTGAAGCGCCTGGTGCGCGGCGGCGCCGCTGACGAAGCGATCGTCGACGAGATCGCCGCGGTGTGGCGCGAGCGCACCGACCGCTACTCCGAGATCCGCACCGCGGAGACCGCGAAGCGGCGCAAGGTCGAGATGTCGTACATCGGCGGGTGAAGCACCGGCCCAAGCTCACCAACGCCGCGCGCCCCGCGACCTACGAGGTCGAGGCCTACAACGAGCGCGGCGAGATGGTCCCGACCGCGATCGCCGGCGAGCACCCGCTCACGCTCTACCTCGACAAGCGCGAGATCGTGACGCTCATGACGCTCGGCCACGCGCCCGAGGCGCTCGCCATCGGCTACCTGCGCAACCAGCGGCTGGTCGCTTCGATCGAGGAGATCGAGGCGGTGCAGGTGGACTGGGAGACCGGCTCGGTGGCGGTGACGGCGCGCGGCGGCGGCGCGGCGCGCAACCTCGACGAGGCGATGGCGAAGCGCACCGTCACCACCGGCTGCGGCCAGGGCACGGTGTTCGGCGACCTGATCGACGAGATCGACAAGGTCAGGCTGCGCGACGACGTGCGGCTCGGCGACGCGCAGCTCTTCGACCTGGTCGAGAAGGTGCGCAGGCACGAGACCATCTACAAGCAGGCCGGCGCGGTGCACGGCTGCGCGCTCGCGCGCGCGACCGGCCCAGCCTCGGCCGAGATCATGATGTTCATCGAGGACGTCGGCCGGCACAACGCCGTGGACGCGATCGCCGGCATCATGTGGCTCGAGGCGATCGACGGCTCGGACAAGATCTTCTACACCACCGGGCGCCTCACCTCCGAGATGGTGATCAAGTGCGCGCAGATGGGGATCCCGTTCCTCGTCTCGCGCTCGGGGCTCACCCGCATGGGCCACGACATCGCGGCGCGCGTCGGCCTTACCATGCTCGGCCGCGCGAGCGGGCGGCACTACCTGCTCTTCACGGGCAAGCACCGGCTCGAGCAGACCGCGCCCCGGCCCACGGCGATCGCGTAGGGCCGCAGCGCGGGTTGCGCGTGCGCGACGACCCGATCGGTTATCTCCTCAAGTCGGCGACCGCGGTCCCCGAATGCGCCGAGGTCGCGGCGTGGTGGCCGCGGCATCGCGCCGCCTCGGCAAGCTGGCGCAATCCGATGGACCGTGCGATCGTCGCCGGCTTCTGCGCCGACCGTGTCGGCTGGGCTTTCGCGTCCGGCTACCAGGCGGCGCTGCACGCGCTCTTTCCCGGCGCGCCCGAGGACCGCATCGCGGCGCTCTGCGTCACCGAGGCCGAGGGCAACAGCCCGAGAGCGATCAAGAGCGCGCTGCGCAGGCGCGAGGGCGGCTGGATCCTGAGCGGCGCCAAGCGCTGGACTACGCTCGGTCCGGACGGGGCGCTGTTCTACGTCGCGGCGCGCGACGAGGCTGCCTCGCGCGAGCGCGCGGCGCTCAGGGTCGCGCGCGTGGCGTCGAACGCACCGGGGGTACGCATCGAGCCCATGCCCGCGACGCGCTTCGTGCCCGAAGTGCCGCACGCGCGGCTCGCGTTCGACGAGGTCGCGCTCGACGAAGATGCGCTCCTCCCGGGCGACGGCTACGACGAGTACGTGAAGCCTTTCCGCACGGTGGAGGACCTGCACGTGCACGCCGCGATCATGGCCTACGTCGTGCGCGAGGCACGGCGCCTCGGCTGGCCGCAAGCGTGGATCGAGCGCGCTGCCGCGCACCTGCACGCCCTGCGTGCGCTCGCCGGCGAGGAGCGCAGCGCGCCGGCGACGCATGTGGCGCTGGCCGGCGCGCTTGCGCTCGGCGACGAGCTGCTGCGCGCGGCGGACGCGCACTGGGAAAGCGCCGGGGCCGATGCGGTCGCGGCGCGCTGGCGGCGCGACCGACCGCTGCTCGAGGTCGCAGGCAGCGCGCGCGCGCGACGCGTCGCGCGCGCCTGGGAGCGGCTCAGGCCGCCTGGCTAGAGAGCTTGGCGCGCTGGGCGGTGAGCTCGGCGCGGCCGGGAAAGAACAGCGAAGCGACCAGCATCCCCGCGGCGAGCGCTGCGAGCACGAAGAACACGTTGCGGAAGCCCCCCTCGGTGCGGTGCAGCGCCGCGATCATCGGCACCGCGATCGCGGCGACCCCCAGCGACACGACATAGCGCACCGCGAGCACCCGCGCGCGGTACTCGTCGGCGCAGTACCGGCCGACGATGGCGTCGTTGAGCGGGATCTGGCCGAACACCGCGAGCATCATGAGGAGCGCCGCGCCGAGCATCGCCCAGCCTTCCAGGCTGGCGGCGAGGTAGAGCAGCGGGATCTGCGCCAGCGCGACCCCGATCATCAGGCGGCGCAGCTCGGTGCGGTCGATGAGCGCGCCCATCACGACCTGGGCGAAGGCCGCCAGCGCGTAGACCGCGGCGACCAACGCGCCGATGCCGAAGTTGGTCTGCGCGAGCGCGGCGAGCCGCTCGTCGAACACCTTCGGCATCGAGATCGTGGTGGAGTTGAAGATCACGCCGCCGCAGGCGGTGGCGACGAGCAGGACGGCGAAGATGCGCGCCATCATGCGCGCGTCCACGTGCAGGCCGATGGCAGTCGAGGTCTTCTTCACCCGGCCCGGGTCCTCGACCAGCACGAGGAAGCCGATCCCGGCGGCGATGCAGGCGAGCCCCGGAATGAAAAACGCCGCGCGCCAGCCCGCGGCATCGACCAGCGCGCCGGTCAGCAGCGCGGCGCCGGCAAGGCCGAGGTTGCCCCAGAGGCCGTTCCAGCCGAGCGCGCGTCCCATCTTCGCGGGCGCCGCGACCAGCATCGCGATGCCGACCGGGTGATAGATCGCGGCAAACGCTCCCATCACCGTGAGACCGAGCGCGATCTGCCAGGGCGCCTCGGCGAGCCCGGTGAGGAAGAGCGACGCGCCGATGCCGAAGAAGAACAGCACCATCACGCGGTAGCGGCTCCAGTGGTCCGCGAGCCAGCCCGCCGGGATGGCGAACGCGCCGAAGGCGATGAAGCTGCCGAGCGAAAGGGGGAGCAAGTCGGAGTAAGGGCGGCCCCACTCGTGCCCGAGCGCCAGCACCGCGGTCGGAAACACGAGCATCACGAGGTGGTCGAGCAGGTGCCCGAGGTTGAGGAACGGCACCAGCCAGCGATTGCGCATGCGCGGCAGTCTCGCATGGCGCTCGCGGCGGCCGCAAACGGGTTTCGCTCCCTTAGAATCCTTGCATGGAAGGCGTCAGCGGGATCGTGCTCGCGGGCGGTCAGGGCCGGCGCATGGGCGGCGTCGACAAGGGCTTGCAGCAGCTGCGCGGCAGGCCGATGGTGGCGTGGGTGCTCGAGCGCCTCGCGCCGCAGGTCGACGAGATCATCGTCAATGCCAACCAGAACCTGGAGACCTACGCCCGCTTCGGCCACCGCGTCGTGCCGGACGGCATCGGCGGCTTCGCCGGGCCGCTTGCCGGCCTGCACGCGGGGCTCGCCGCCGTGGCGCGGCCGCTCGCGGTGACCGTGCCCTGCGACTCCCCGTTCCTGCCTGCCGACCTGGTCTCGCGGCTGGTGGGTGCGCTCGCCGAAAACGACCTCGCGGTGGCCAAGACCGGGGCGCAGCCGCACCCCGTGTTCTCGCTGGTGCGGCGCTCGGTGCGTGGCCATCTCGAGCGCTTCCTCGCCTCCGGCGGGCGCAAGATCGACGCCTGGTACGCGACGCTGCGCGTCGTCGAGGTGCCCTTCGACGACGAGGCCGAGGCGTTCCGCAACATCAACACGGTCGAGGAGCTCAAGTCGGCGTGAGCGCGCACCCCGCGGGGATCCAGCAGATCGTGAGCTGCGTGGACGGCTACGACCCGGAAGCGCTGCACGTGGACAAGGCGCGCGCCGCGATCCGCGCCTGCCTCGTGCCGGTCACGCAGACCGAGCGCGTCGCCGTGCGCGCGGCGCTTGGCCGCGTGCTCGCCGAGGAGATCGTCCCCGCGATCGACGTTCCCGGGCACGACAACTCGGCGATGGACGGCTACGCGGTGCGCGCCGCGGACCTGCGCGCCGACGCCGAGGTGAGCCTCGCGCAGATCGGCAGCGCGCTCGCGGGCAGGCCTTTCGACGGCGCGGTCGGCCCGGGCCAGTGCGTGCGCGTCATGACCGGGGCGGTGATGCCGCACGGCACCGATACGGTCGTGATCCAGGAGGTGGTGCGCGCGGCGGGCGAGCGCATCGCGATCCCCGCCGGCCAGAGGGCCGGGCAGAACGTGCGCGCCGCCGGCGAAGACCTCAAGGCGGGCGTGGCGGTGCTCGGCCCGGGGCGCGCGCTGCGCGCCGCGGAGCTCGGCCTCATCGCCTCGCTCGGCATCGGCGAGGTGCGCGTCAGGAGGAGGCTGCGCGTCGCCTTCTTCTCCACCGGCGACGAGCTCGCCTCGGTGGGCGCGCCGCTCAAGGCGGGCGAGATCTACGACTCGAACCGCTACACGCTGCACGGCATGCTCGCGCGCCTGGGGGTCGAGGTCTCGGACCTGGGCGTGGTGCGCGACGAGCCGGCGGCGCTCGAGGCCGCGTTCCGCAAGGCCGCGGCTGCCGCCGATGCGATCGTCACCACGGGCGGCGTCTCGGTGGGCGAAGCGGACTTCGTCAGGCAGCTGATGGGGCGCTTGGGCGAAGTGCTGTTCTGGAAGATCGCGATGCGCCCGGGGCGGCCGATGGCGTTCGGCCGCATCGGCGGCGCCTTCCTCTTCGGCCTGCCGGGCAACCCGGTGGCGGTGATGGTGACCTTCTACCAGTTCGTGCGCGAGGCGCTGCTGCTCATGGCCGGCCGCACGGGCGACTGCGCGCCGCCGCTGCTGCGCGTGCCCGCGGCGCAGCCGCTGCGCAAGGTGCCGGGCCGCACCGAGTATCAGCGCGGCATCCTGTACCAGGAGAACGGCGAATGGCGCGCGCGCACCACCGGCCAGCAGGGCTCGGGGGTGCTGCGCTCGATGGCGGAGGCGAACTGCTTCATCGTGCTCGAGCACGAGCGCGGCGCGGTCAAGGCCGGAGAACCGGTCAGCGTGCAGTTGTTCGAGGCGCTGACCTAGCGCGGATGAGTGCCTCCGACCGCCGCGCCGTCGCGGCGTGGCTGCTCGCCTGCGCGGCGCTGGTGTTCGCGCTGGTGGTCGTGGGCGGCGTCACGCGGCTGACGCGCTCCGGCCTCTCGATCGTCGAGTGGCAGCCGCTCGTCGGCGCGCTGCCGCCGCTCTCCGCCGCCGACTGGGATGCGCTCTACGCGAAGTACCGCGGGACGCCCGAGTTCCGCCTGGTCAATCCCGGCATGGACCTGGAGGGCTTCAAGCGCATCTTCTGGTGGGAGTACGCGCACCGGCTGCTGGGCCGCATCGCCGGGCTCGCCTTCCTGCTGCCGTACCTCTGGTTTCTCCTGCGCCGCAGGCTCGCGCCGGCGCTCGCGTGGACGCTCGCCGGTGTCTTCCTGCTCGGCGCGCTGCAGGGCGCGCTCGGCTGGTGGATGGTGCAGAGCGGCCTCGCGGACGAGCCGCGCGTCAGCCACTTCCGCCTCGCGGCGCACCTCGCGCTCGCGCTGGCGATCCTCGCCGCCGAGCTCTGGATCGCGCTCGAGCTGCTCGGCGTGCGGGCGCAGCCGCCGGCGCCTGGGGGGCTCGCGCGCTTCGCCGTCACGCTCGTCATGCTCGTCTTCCTCATGGCCATGAGCGGCGCCTTCGTCGCCGGCCTGCGCGCCGGCTCCGCCTACAACACGTTCCCGCTCATGAACGGCTACCTCGTGCCGCCCGAGATCCTGCAGCTCGAGCCCTGGTGGCGCAACCTGCTCTGGAACCTGGCCACGGTGCAGTTCGCGCACCGCGCGCTCGCCTGGCTGCTGCTGGCGCTGGTGCCGCTGTTCTGTCTCATGGCGCGCGCGGCACCCATCGCGCCGCGGGCACGGCTCGCCTGCTACGCGCTGCTCGGGGCGCTCGCGCTGCAGTTCTCGCTCGGCATCGCGACGCTGCTCTCCGGGGTGCAGGTCGCGCTCGCCGCGGCGCACCAGGCGGGCGCGGTGCTGCTCTTCGGCGCCGCGCTCTGGAGCGCGCGCGAGCTGCGCGCCTAGCTCTTGCGCTCCTCGGGCAGCCGCACGACGTTGGCGGAGGCGGGCCGCTCCTCGAGCTCGGCGGACTCGATCCTCTGGAACTGCTGCGAGATCTTGCCGCCGGTGATCTGGATCTTCTCCGCGTCCTCGTGCGCCTGGCGGATGTGCTCGGCGAGCTTGCGCAGGCGCTCGTCGAAGCGCTCGAACTCGACCGCGAGGCGCGCGAGCGCGTCGCGGATGACGTGGATCTGCTTGCGCGTCTCGACGTCCTTGAGCACCGCGCGCGCGGTGTTGAGCACCGCCATGAGCGTGGTCGGCGACACGATCCAGACGCGCCGCGCGTTGGCGTAGTCCACCACCTCGGCGTGGTGGGCGTGGATCTCGGCGAACACCGCCTCCGCCGGCACGAACATCACCGCGCCCTCGGCGGTCTCGCCCGGCACGATGTACTTGCGCGCGATGTCGTCGACGTGCTTCCTGACGTCGGCGCGGAATTGCCGGCGCGCCTGCGCGCGCTCGGCCTCGCCCGCCTGCGCGTCGAACATGCGGTTGTAGTTCTCGAGCGGGAACTTGGAGTCCACCGCGACCAGGCCGGTCGGCTCGGGCAGGCGCAGCACGCAGTCGACGCGGTTGCCGTTCGTGAGCGTGACCTGCATTTCGAACGCCGCCGGCGGCAGCACGTTGCGCACCAGCGCCTCGAGCTGCACCTCGCCGAAGGCGCCGCGCGTCTTCTTGTCGCCGAGCAGCTCCTGCAGGCTCACCACGCTGCCGGTGAGGGTCTCGATCTTTTTCTGCGCCTCGTCGATCGTGGCGAGGCGCTGCATCACGCTGACGAAGGTCTCGTTGGTCCTGCGGAACCCCTCGTCGAGCCGCTCGCTCACCTTGCCCGCGATCTGGTCGAGCCGCTGATCGAGCTTGACGGCGAGCGCCTCGCGCAGCTCGTTCAGGTGGCCGCCCAGCCGGTCGCCCTGCCGCGTCAGGCCCTGGTGCAGGTCGCTGAGCATCTCGCGGTGCTTGCGCTCGGATGCGCTCTGCAGGCGCAGCGCAAGCCAGACCACGATCGCCAGCGCGGCGAGCGCGACCGCGAGCGCGATCTCAACCATGCACCATTCTATGGCGGATGCAAAGCATCCGCCCTACGCCGAGTCGCGCAGGGTGAGCGCCGGCGAAGCGGACAGCACCTTGCGCGCCGAGAGCCAGGCGTTGAGCGAAAGGAGCGCGACGCCGGCGAGCGGCCCGGCGATCCAGAGCTCGGGGCTCGGCGGCAGGTCGAGCTCGAATACGCGGCGCGCGAGCAGCTGCCCGATCGCCGCCGCACCGAAGGTGGCGAGGATCCCGGCGAGCAGCCCCATGGCGAGGAATTCGACCCGCTGGCTGCCTGTGACCTGGCGGCGCGAGGCGCCGTAGACGCGCATCACCGCGGCTTCGCGCCGGCGCTCGTCCTCGGTCGCGACGAGCGCGGAGTACAGCACCAGCAGGCCGGCGCCAAGCGCGAACAGGAAGACGACCTGCACTGCGCTGATCACCTGGTCGACCACGCCTTGCGCCTGGCGCACCGCGGCGCCCACGTCCACCACGGTGAGGTTGGGAAAGCGCGCGCTGAGCTCGTTCATCAGGCGCTCCTGCCCCGGCGCGAGGCGGAACGCCGAGACGTAGCTCGCCGGAAAACCTGCCAGCACCCCCGGCGGCGCGATGACGAAGAAGTTGACCTTCATCGAGTCCCAGCGCAGCCGCCGCAGCGACGAGATGCGCGCGCTGAACGAATCGGCGCCGACCGCGAAGGTCAACTCGTCGCCGAGCTTCCAGCCGAGTGTCTGCGCGATGCCCTCCTCGACCGAGAGCTCGCGCGCGCCCGGCTCGAACCAGCGGCCGGCGCTGAGGGTGTTGTGCTGCGGCGGGCGCTCGCCGAACGAGAGGTTGAACTCGCGCTCGACCAGGCGCCGGGCGCGCTCCTCGCTGAAATCGCGCTCCGAGACGCGCCTGCCGTTCACCGCGGTCAGCCGCCCGCGCACCATCGGATAGAGCTCGGGGATGCCGATCCCCTGCGCCGCGAAGAACTGCTTCACCGCGCCGAGCTGGTCGGGCTGCACGCCGAGCAGGAACCGGTTGGGCGCATCCGGGGGCGCGCTGCGGCGCCAGGCGTCCACCAGGTCGTTGCGCGTGAAGGTGAGCAGCAGCACCGCGGTGAGCCCGAGCGCGAGGCTCGCGACCTGCACCGCATTGCCGCGCGCGTGCCGGCGCAGATTGGCGAGCCCGTAGCGCAGCGCGGCGCTCGCCCGGCCGAGCCGGCGCGCGACGGCCGAGCTCGCCGCGAAGCGCAGCCCGAGCCAGGCGACGAGCGCAAAGCCCGCCACCGCGATGCCGAAGCCGCCCACCACGAAGGCGCCGAGGCGCAGGTCCCCCGCCTGCCAGACGAGCAGGCCCGCGAGCGCCGCGAGGCCGGCGGCGTAGACGGCGAGCGCGCCGCGCTGCGGGCCGCCCGATTCGCGGCGGATGACGCGCACCGCGGGAACGTTGCGCAGCTGCACGAGCGGCGGCAAGGCGAAGCCGAGCAGCAGCACGAGGCCCACGAGGAACCCCTGCACCGC
>Ga0187892_10002921_pt1 | contig 32591 bp, 26 predicted proteins | sample MA1701073metaG_FD_139345 | JGI IMG/M metagenome (GOLD analysis project Ga0187892, IMG submission 139345) | Bio-ooze microbial communities from a basaltic lava cave in the Kipuka Kanohina Cave System on the Island of Hawaii, USA - MA170107-3 metaG ...
CATCGCAGGCCAGGCGGCGGGACGTTTCCGCGGAAACGCGCGCCCCGTCCTCGAGGACGGACTGCCCCGGCTGATCCGGATCGGCCAGCGCCGGGGCGTCGACGTGGACCACCACCTGGTAGCGCTCGCCCGGGGCGCCGGGATCGAGCCCATGATGCAGGGTCGTCTCCGCCAGCAGGCCGAGCGCATCCGCCTGCTGCTGGGCCACGGTGGGGGCGTCGCCAGACGCCTCGCCCAGCTGGGCGGTGTCCGCCTCGGCGCGGGTCCGCTGGTACAGGGCCTCGCGCGCGGCCGCGAGCGCCTGCCTGAGCAGCGCCCCAACCTCGGGCTCGAGCCGCCCCCGGAGGACCACCATGCCGTCCTCGTCGTGAGCGGCGTCCGCACAACTTCGATACCCGCCATGAGTTCCCAAATGCCCGCCCCTTTAGAGCGTGGGAAGGCGACTGTGCGTACTACTGCTCGCGCAGGACCGCCAGGGGTTTCTGGCCGAGGAGGCGGCGAGTGCCGAGGAAGCCGACGGCGACGGACAGCAGCGTGGCCGTCGCCACCCCGAGCAGCAGGGTATCGGGGGGCCAGGTGGGGCGCATCTCGAACGCGAAGCGCAGCACCGCCCAGGCGAGGATCGACGCCAGCAGCGTGCCGGTCAGGCCGGCGACGGCTCCGAGCAGCGCGTACTCCACGGCGAAGATGCGCGCCACCGCGCCCCGCGTGGCGCCGAGCGTCTTGAGCATGACGGACTGATACAGCCGCTGTGAGCGCGTGACGCCGAGCGCGCCGGCCATCACGATGAGGCCGGTGGCTATGCTGAAGACGGCCACGAGGCGGATCGCGCGCGCGATCTGGTCCACCACCGCGGACACGCGCTCGAGGACCTCGCGGACGGGAATCGCGGTGACGTTGGGAAAGGCCGCGGTCAGCCGCGACTGCACGCGTCCCTCGTCCTCCGGCCGCGCCCGGGCCGTGGCCAGATACGTCGCCGGCGCGCCGTCGAGCGAGCCCGGCGAGAAGATCACGAAGAAGTTCGACGTCAGGCTCTGCCAGTCCACGCGCCTGAGGCTCGTCACCCGCGCCGTGACCGGCACGCCCTGGATGTCGAAGGTGAGCGTGCTCCCCACGCCCACGCCGAGCTGCTTGGCGATGTCCTCCTCCACCGAGATCAACGGCTCGCGCGCGGCCTCGGCCGGCGTCCACCAGTGTCCCGCGATGACGGTGTTGTGGCCGGGCGGCGTCGCCGCCCAGGTGAGGACGTACTCGCGGGCAAGAAACCACGTCTCCTCGGTGCGCGGCCCACCGCGCGCCACCGGCGTGCCCTCGATCGCGGCCAGGCGCGAGCGGACCACCGGGCTCAGCTCCGGCGGCGCGCCCGTCAGCTCGGTGAGCAGGCGTCTGAACGGGTCCGCCTGGTCGGGCTGGATGTCGATGAAGAAGAACGCCGGCGCTTGATCGAGGCTCCGGACCGCGATCTGCTCGCGCAGGCTCCGCTCCAGGACCGCCACGCAGACGATCAGCATCGCGGCGAGCCCGAGCGAGACGAGCACCGCGCCCGCGTGCCCGCCGGGGCGGTGGAGCCCGGCCACGCCGTGACGCCACACCAGCGAGCGCCAGCGGCTGCGCCGCGCGGCCGCGACCAGCGCGCGCGCCACGCCGGCCAGCAGCAGGAGCGCCGCGACGAAGCCCGCGATGAACAGTCCGCCGACCTTCCAGGAGCCGGCCTGCCAGAGCGCGAGCGCCGAGAGTCCCGCCGTGATGGGCGCGAGCGCGATCCACGAACGGCGGCCGACGAGTACCGGCTCCACCTGGGTCCTGAGGATGGCGGCGGGCGACACGCGGCGGATCTCCAGCAGCGGCCACAGCGCGAACAGCAGGGTCACGCCGGTGCCCATCACGAGCCCGGTGACGATCGCCCGCGCCGACCAGCCGAGCTCCACCGGAAGCGGCACCAGCCGCGCGAGCACGGGGGCGAGCAGCGGCTGGATGGCGAGGCCGAGGACGGTGCCGAGGAGACTGCCGGCCAGGCCGAGCAGCGCGGTCTGGAGCACGTACACGAGGAGGATCGCGCGCCAGCCCGCCCCCAGGCATTTCAGGACCGCGATCGTGCAGAGTCGGCTCCTCACGAACGCGCTCACGCTGACGGCGACGCCGATGCCGCCCACCATCAGGGCGACGAGCCCCGTGAGGCCGAGATACGTGCCGAGCTGCTGCCAGAACCGTCGCAGCCCCGGCTGCGCCTGGCTGTACGTCGCGATGCGAAGGCCCGCGTCGGGGAGCTCGGCGATCAGCGCGTCGCGCACCATGTCCGCCGAGCGACCCTCGGGCAGGCGGAGCAGCGTGCGATGGCGGACGCGGCTGCCTGGCCGGACCAGGCCCGTGCGGTCCAGATCCTCACCGGCGATGACCACCCGCGGGCCGAGCGAGAAGACGCCGACCGCGCGGTCGGGCTCCTGGTCGATGGCCCCGCTGATCGTGAACTCCGCCTCGCCGATCCGCAGCCGGTCGCCGCGCTGGAGCTCGAGGCGTGAGAGCAGGGACGGATGGACGAGGGCGCGGCCCGATCCGATCAGCGCGTCCAGCGGCAGATCCGGATCGGCGATGAAGCGCCCGTAGAACGGATAGCCGGGCTCGACCACCTTGAGCTCGACCAGGAGCGGGCGCGTCTCGGCGGTCGAGGGCTGCGCCATCGCGGCGAGCTCGCGCACGAGGGTGACCGCCACGCCGTCGCGCGTGAGCGCGACGAGCGCGGCCATGGAGGCGTCGGACAGCGGATGGGCTCCCCGGATCTCCACGTCCGCGGCCACCAGCGACTTCGCGGAGCGCGCGACGGTGCGCTCGAGGTTGTCCGTGAAGCTGCCCACCGCCACCAGCGCGCCGACACCGACGGCGATGCACGCGGCGAGATAGGCGACGTGACGACCCGAGCCGCGCATCGCGCGCCCCGCCATGCGGAGCGTCCAGTGCGGCCGGATCATGCGAAATGGCCGTTGGTCGATTCGTCGCTGGACAGGCGGCCGTCGCGGAGCGTGACGATGCGCTCGGCGTGAGCGGCGAGCGCCGGGTCGTGCGTCACGAGGACCAGCGTGCTGCCGAGGTGTCGATGGAGGGTGACCAGCAGCTCGATGATCTGCTTGCCCGTCGCCGAGTCGAGGTTGCCGGTGGGCTCGTCGGCCAGGAGCAGCCGCGGCCGGCGGCACACCGCCCGCGCGACCGCCACGCGCTGCTGCTCGCCGCCCGAGAGCTGGACCGGGTAGTGCTCGGCGCGCTCCTCGAGGCCGACCTCCTCGAGCAGCCGCCGGGCCTGGGCCAGCGCGTCCGGCACGCCTGCCAGCTCGAGCGGCAACGCGACGTTCTCCAGAGCCGTGAGCGTCGCAATCAGGTGGTACGCCTGGAAGACGTAGCCGATGGTGTCCAGGCGGAAGCGTGCCAGCTCGTCCTCCCCGAGGCGCGTGATCTCCACTCCACCCACGCTGATGCTGCCCTCGGTGGGGCGATCGAGCCCCGCGATCAGGCCGAGCAGCGTGGACTTGCCGCTGCCGGACGGGCCGGAGACGGCGACGAACTGGCCCGCGGGCACCTCCAGTGACACCCGGTCGAGGACCTGCACGGGACGGCCCCCACTCGTGAGCCGCATCGACAGGTCGCGAATCCTGATCATGCTGGCCATACTACACTAGGCAGTCGGAGGGGGCCTCGGCGGCCCCCTCGGAAGCCTCTGGGACACACTGACGTCATGCGGCCATTCGTCTCGGCGCTCCTGGTCCTGGTGCTCTGGGGCGCTCCGGTGCCGGCGCAGGAACGGGTGATCGTCGCGTTCGGCGACAGCCTGACCGCGGGGCTCGGGGTGCCGCTCGAGCAGTCCTATCCCTCGCTGCTCGAAGCGCGACTGCGCGCGGAGGGGTATCCGTACAAGGTGGTGAACGCCGGTGTGTCGGGTGACACCACGGCCGGTGGGCTCCGCCGCGTGGACTGGGCGCTCCGGCTCAAGCCCGAGATCGTGATCGTCGAGCTGGGCGCCAACGATGCGCTCCGCGGTCAGGGGCTGGACGCCGTGCGCGCCAACCTCGACGAGCTGATCGGGCGCTTCCAGGCGGCGGGCGCGCGCGTGCTGCTCGTCGGCATGCGCCTGCCGCCCAACTACGGGCAGTACGGCGCGCAGTTCCAGCGTATCTTCCACGAGGTGGCCCGCGCACGCGGCGCCGCCCTCGTCCCGTTCTTCCTGGACGGCGTGGGTGGCAATCCCCGGCTGAACCAGCCGGACGGCATCCATCCGACGGCCGAGGGCTACCGCGTGGTCGTCGAGCGATTGTGGCCGTATCTGAAGCCGTTGCTCGCGCGGTAGAGAGGGAGACGATGGCCTCGGCGGCGCGCACGATCGTCAGCGCCAACAGTTGATTCGAGCAGCGTTTTTGCCTACCATGGGGCCGACGTCGGTTCGTGGTCCAACCCGAGTCCCGCGCCCAGAGGGGGTTCATGAGCACCACCTCCGAGGAGTTTTCACTCGAGGCCAAGTACACGCAGGAGCGAGGCGGAATCTTCCTGTCGGGTGTCCAGGCGCTCGTCAGGCTGCCGCTCGATCAGCACCGCGCCGACCGCCGACGCGGGCTGAACACCGCCACGTTCATCTCCGGCTATCGCGGCTCGCCGCTCGGCGGGCTCGACCAGACGCTGGAGCGGCACCCAAAGCTGTTCCGCGCTCACCACGTGGTCTTTTCCTCCGGTCTCAACGAGGACCTCGGCGCCACCGCGGTGTTCGGCAGTCAGATGGCGAGCCTGTTCCCGCGCCCCACGTACGACGGCGTGCTCGGCATGTGGTACGGCAAGGCCCCGGGCGTCGATCGCACGGGCGACGCCTTCAAGCACGCGAACTACGCCGGGGTCGGGAAGAACGGCGGCGTGCTGGTCCTGGCCGGCGACGACCCGCTCTCGAAGTCCTCGACGTTGCCGAGCCACTCGGAGATCGCGCTCTACGACGCGTTCATGCCGACGATCTACCCGGGCTCGGTCCAGGAGATCCTGGACCTCGGCCTGCACGGCTTCATGCTCTCGCGCGTCTCGGGCCTGTGGGTGGGCATGAAGATCGTCACCAACGTCGCCGACGAGGTGGGCACCGCCGAGGTGGATCCTGATCGCGTGGCGCCGGTGATCCCGACCGTCGAGCTCGACGGCCGGCCGTTCCAGCACCAGATCAACGTGAACCTGATCCCGCCCTACGGCCTGGAGATGGAGCGGACGATCCACGGCGCCCGCCTCGAGATGGCGCGGCAGTACGCGTGGGCGAACCGGCTCAACCGGATCACGGTGCCGACCTCGCCGGCCTGGTTCGGTATCCTCACCGCCGGCAAGACCTACTACGACGTGCGCCAGGCCCTGCAGGAGCTCGGGCTGGACGACCGCGCGCTCGAGCATCACGGCATCCGCATCCTGAAGATGGGCGTGCTGTTCCCGATGGAGCCGCGGATCGTCCGTGAGTTCGCGCGCGGGCTCCAGGAGATCCTGGTGGTCGAGGAGAAGCGGCCGTTTCTCGAGATGTTCGCCAAGGACGTCCTCTACGGCCAGCCCGACCGCCCGCGCATCGTCGGCAAGCTCGACGAGGAGGACCGGCCGCTGCTGAGCCCGCTGGCCGAGTTCGACGCCGACGTCATCGCGCGCGCGATCGCCACGCGACTCGCGCGCAAGCTCCGGATCGAGTCGGTGGAGGCGCGCATCCAGCATCTGGACGAGCTCATGCGGCGCCCGCGGGCTCTCACGCTCCAGCGCACCGCCTACTTCTGCTCGGGATGCCCGCACAACCGGTCGACGGTCGTTCCCGAGGGCGCGCTGGCCGCGGCCGGTATCGGCTGTCACGGCATGGCGATGTTCATGGACCGCGGCACGATCGGGGTCACGCAGATGGGCGGCGAGGGCGCCCAGTGGGTCGGCATCGCGCCGTTCACCGAGACGCCGCACCTGTTCCAGAACATCGGCGACGGCACGCTGTTTCACTCGGGCAGCCTGGCCATCGACTACGCGATCGCCTCCGGTGTCAACATCACCTACAAGATCCTGTACAACTCCGCGGTGGCCATGACCGGCGGCCAGGCGGCCGCGGGCGCGCTCCCGGTGCCGGCGCTCACGCGGCGGCTCGAAGCCGATGGCGTGAAGCGGATCATCGTCACCACGGACGATCCGGCGAGATACAAAGGCGTGACGCTGGCCGCGCGCACCGAGGTGTGGCACCGCGATCGCCTCATCGAGGCCCAGTCCGAGCTGGCCGCGACGCCCGGCGTCACCGTGCTGATCCACGATCAGCAGTGCGCGGCCGAGAAGCGACGGCTCCGCAAGCGCGGCAAGCAGGCGGACCCGCTCACGCGCGTGTTCATCAACGAGCGCGTCTGCGAGGGGTGCGGCGACTGCGGCAAGAAGTCCAACTGCCTGAGCGTGCAGCCGGTGGAGACCGAGTTCGGGCGCAAGACGCGGATCCACCAGTCCTCGTGCAACAAGGACTACTCGTGTCTGCTCGGCGACTGTCCCTCGTTCCTGACGATCGAGCCGGTGGGCCCGCCGCCGAAGAAGGAGCCACGGCTCACGCCGCTCGACGTGGAGCTCCCGGAGCCGGCGCTCAAGGTGCCCGCCGACGGCTTCGCCGTGCACATGATGGGCATCGGCGGCACCGGCGTCGTCACGATCAATCAGATCCTCGGCACCGCCGCCCTGCTGGACGGCAAGCACGTGCGGGGGCTCGATCAGACCGGGCTCAGCCAGAAAGGCGGTCCGGTGGTCTCCGATCTGAAGCTGGCGCAGGAGCCGATCGAGGCGGCCAGCAAGATCGCCGCGGGCGGGGCCGACCTCTATCTGGGTTTCGATCTCCTCGTCTCGACGGACCCGGCGAACCTCGACAAGGCGGAGCCGGGCCGCACCATCGCGGTGGTGTCCACCAGCCAGATCCCCACCGGGCAGATGGTCACGAACACCGGCGTGCAGTTCCCGGAGCTGGCCGGCCTGCTGATGAGCATCGACCGGGTCACGCGGAAGGACCCGAACGTGTACCTCGACGCGCAGGCCATCGCCGAGGCGCTCTTCAGCGACCACATGGCGACGAACGCGATCATGGTCGGCGCGGCCTACCAGGCCGGCGCCTTGCCGATCTCGGCTGCGTCCATCGAGCGCGCCATCCGGCTGAACGGCGTCTCGGTCGAGATGAATCTGCTGGCGTTCCGGTGGGGACGCCTGTCGGTCGTGGATCCCCAGCAGGTGGAGCTGGCCGTCAAGCGCGCGACCGGCCAGGCGGGGCAGCAGGCCCGCGCGCTCGACGCCGAGGCCCGCAAGCTGGTGGACTCGCTCGCCGCCCACGGCGAGGTGCGGCGGCTCCTCGAGGTCCGCGTGCCCGAGCTGATCGCGTACCAGGACGCGGTCTACGCACGCCAGTACGTCGAGGTGGTCAGGCGCGTGGCCGAGACCGAGGCCGCGCTCGCTCCGGGCCGTCACGGGCTGACCGAAGCGGTCGCGCGCAATCTCCACAAGCTGATGGCGTACAAGGACGAATACGAGGTGGCCCGGCTCCATCTGGACGCGGCGGTGCGGGCCGAGCTCAGGGAACGCTTCGGCCAGCGCATCCAGGTGCACTGGCACCTGCACCCGCCGCTGCTCCGGGCGCTCGGCCTGAAGAAGAAGATCCGGCTGGGGGCCTGGTTCACGCCCGCCTTCAAGATGCTCCGCTCGATGAGGCGGCTGCGCGGCAGCGCGCTCGACGTGTTCGGATACGCGGAGGTGCGACGGGTCGAACGGCGGCTGATCGGCGAGTACCGGGAGATGCTCGACGCGGTGCTGGCGAAGCTCGGGCCCGACACCCACGACCTCGTGGTGGCCATCGCCGAGCTGCCGGACCAGGTGCGAGGCTACGAGGAGATCAAGCTCGAGAGCGTGAAGCGGTTCCGGGACCAGGCGGGCGCGCTGCTGGCCCAGCTCGATCAATCCACCACTCAGCTCACGGGGGGCACTCAGCGGTGAGACGACTTCTCCTGATCGCAGTGGCGGTTCTGCTGAGCGGATGCGCCGGTTGATGGCCGAAAAGGAGCCGTTGTCGGGCGAGGCCAATCTCAAGGACAAGGACGGCAAGGCGGTGGGCCGTGCCACCTTCATCCAGACCAAGGAGGGTCTGCGCGTCGCGGTGACCGGCTATCGCCTGCCGCCCGCCCCGCACGGCATCCACATCCACACGGTGGGCATCTGCCAGCCTCCCGAGTTCAGCTCGGCGGGCGCCCACTTCGACCCCACCGGCAAGAAGCACGGGCTGGAAAATCCGCAGGGGCCGCACGCAGGCGACCTTCCGAATCTCATGGTGGCGGCGTCGGGCGAGGGCGGGATCGATATCACGACCAAGCGGGTGACCCTGGAGGCCGGGCCGAGCTCCCTGTTCAGGGAGGGCGGCACATCGCTCGTCATCCACGCCAACGCCGACGACCAGAAGACGGATCCCTCGGGCAACAGCGGCGGCCGTATCGCCTGCGGCGTGATCGTGCGCTAGCCAATCGGAGGGGGCCTCGACGGCCCCTCCGAGACCTCCCCCAAGAACGAGGGTGCGCCGGCGAAGCCGGCGCTCGAAGCGGAGCACCAAACGCACGGCCTCGATCGAAGGAGCAGCCATTCTCCGACAGGCTCCTGACAGGACCACGCACACAGCGGGGCGCCGGACCGCCGACCGGCGCCCGCCCGGGGCGGCTCGCCCATGCCGCGCATAGCCAACGCGCGCTACCAGGCCAACGGCACCCGCTTCCGGCTCTATCCGCAGCCGAAGGTGCTCGAAGGCTTCGAAGAACCGCAGATCGTCTACGTCAACTCGCCCCCCGGCTCGATCAAGGCCGGCCCCGAGGACGACATTCTCCGCGTCATCGACGCGGTGGACAAGGTGCCGTACAACGAGTCCGGCGAGTGGCCGCCCTACACCGGGCCCCGGCACGAGGCGGCCGCCGAGCCCGGCCCGGACGGGCATTTCGACCGAATCAGGCCGGGCACGCGCGCGTTCTCGGCGGCGGCGATGTTCGCCACGGTCCGCTTCACGCTCGATGTGTGGGAGCGCTACTTCGGCCGGAAGCTGGGCTGGTACTTCCGCGACGCGTATCCGCGCCTGGAGTTGATCCCGCGCGTCGAGACCGACAACGCGTGGTCGCGCTTCGGATATCTCGAATGCGGCTTTCCCGAGTATCCGGACGATCGGGATAATCCCTACGCGGAGAACTTCGACGTCGTGGCCCATGAGATCGGGCACTGCATGTTGCGCGAGGTGATCGGCAATCCCATGCACCGCAACGTGATCGGCACCCCATTTCGGACCATGCCGGTCGAGTTCCGGGCCCACGACGAGGCCGCCGCCGACCTGGTGGCGCTCGTGGCCTCGCTGCACTTCGACACCGTGGTGGAAGCGCTGCTCCGGGCCACGCGGGGCAATCTCTTCTCCGGTAACGTGCTCACGCGGATCGGCGAGCTGAGCAAGCAGCGGGAGGAGATCCGCATCGCGTTCAACAACCAGAAGATGTCCAACGTCAAGTGGCACGCCGACCCGGTCGAGTACAAGTACCGGTTGTCGGAGCCGTTCACGGGCGGCGCGTTCGACGTGCTCGTGGAGATCTACCTCCGGAACCTGATCGAGCGCGAGGTGCTTCCGGAGAAGCTGGTCAAGCGGACGCTCGCCCGCGCGCACCGCCACGACCGGGCCGGTCGCGCGGAGATCGCCGCGGTGTACGAGGCCAACGAGAAGCAGTTCGCGGCCGCGCTCGTCGACGCGCGCGACTATTTCGGCCGGATGCTGGCCTGGGCGTGGACCCGTACGTCGCTGGACAACGTCTCGTTTCCCGGCGTCGTGGACAACCTGATCAAGGCGGACCAGGAGCTCGGAACGGGCAAGCACCGGAACGCGATCCGGCGGTCGTTCGAGTGGCGGCAGATCCTGCCGCGCGAGCGGGCGGCACGCTGATGGCCTGTCGGAGAATGCTCGCCCGTTCGGACCGACCGTTGCGCATTTGGTGTGCCGTTTCGAGCGCCGGCCTTTGAGACGGTGCCCCCTCCGAGTTATCTGATGGCGGCGCGGGTCCTGATCACCGGCGCGGGGACCGGGGGCAGCAACAACCTGGTGCGGAGTCTCCGGGCGGGCGACCCGTCGCTGGTGATCGTCGGGTGCCACGACGACCGCTTCGTCCTGAAGAAGTCCGCGGCCGAGCGCAACCATCTGGTCCCCTCGCTCGACCATCCGCGGTTCGCCGCCTCGCTGCGGCACGTGATCGGGGTCGAGTCGATCAACCTGTTGATCCCGACGACCGACGCCGACGTGCGGGCGGTCTCGCGCCTGCGCCGCCGCCTGCCGTGTCGCGTGTTCCTGCCGCGCCCGTCGATCATCGCGCTCTGCCACGACAAGTACCGCCTGACCGTGTTCCTGCGCGGCCGGGGCATTCCCGCCCCGCTCACATATCCCGTGCGCGATCTGGCCGGGCTCGGCGCCGCCTTCGCGCGGCTGGGGCAGGCCGGGCCGGTGTGGTGCCGCGTCCGGACCGGTACCGGCTCGATCGGGGCGATCCAGGTGCGGAGTCCCGAGCAGGCGCGGAGCTGGATCCGCTGCTGGCGCGATCTGCAAGGGCTCTCGCCGAGGTCGTTCACGCTGTCCGAGTACCTCCCCGGCCGTGACTTCGCGTGTCAGAGCCTCTGGCAGGACGGCCGGCTCATCCTGATCAAGACCTGTGAGCGGCTCTCGTACTTCGGCGGCGAGAGCCACCCGAGCGGCCGATCCTCCATCGCCGCGCTGGCGAGGACGGGACATGAGCCCGCGGTCGTGGACGTGTGCACCCGCGCCGTGCGGGCGCTCGACGCCCGAGCCTCGGGCGCGTTCAGTCTCGACCTCAAGGCCGATGTGCGCGGGGTGCCGAATGTGACCGAGGTGAACATCGGGCGGCTGCTCACCGGCACCAACATTTTCGATCTGGCCGGCAAGCGGAACATGGCGGTCACCTACGTCCGGCTGGCGCTCGGCGAACCGGTCGAGTTCGCGGACGAGTACGACGCCGTGGAGGACTACTACATGCTGCGGGATCTCGACACGCTGCCCGGCATCTTTCACGCTTCGGAATTTTTCGAAGGCATCGAAGACGCGCGGCGGTAGAGTGTAGCGCTGGTGACCGACCGACGAGCACAAGGGGGGGGCCGATGGGAGCCATCCGGGGCAAACGGAAGCGGGTGATGCGGATCATGATCCAGGGTCCGAAGTCGCGCAAGGAGGTGCTCGAGCTGAGGGCCGCCCTCAAGAAGGTCGCCGCCAAGTACAAGGCCAAGATCGCGCCGCGTCCCGGCAAGAAGAAAGGCGCCAAGCGGCCCAGCAAGAAGAAGCCACGCGGCCGGCGCAAGCCCAGATAGCCGCTCGGAGGGGGCCCTCTGATCAACACGGAGGCGTCGCCCCGTGGGGCCCCCTCCGAAGCGCCGGCGGTTTACTCGGGTAGTCTGCGAGCCAGGAGTGGTGACCGTGCCGAAGGACGAGGACCCGGACGTGTTCGATCTCGAGATCACCGGCGCGCTCGACCGCCACGCGGTCGAAGCGCTCCGGCTCGAGATCCGGCGGCTCGTCGAGCGCTACGGCGGCCGCCTGCGCGAGTTTCGCGAGGAGCCGGACCGATGACGCGTCAGCCAGCGGGCGCCCCCGGCCGTGCCCGGGGCGCCCGTCAGGTGGCGCTCGCGCAGGTGGCGCTCGCGCTCGCGGCGCTGGTGACGCTGGCGATGGCCGGTGCGGCGGCCGCCCAGACCGCCCAGACCACGAAGATCCGTGTCGGCTGGGCATCGCGCACCGTGTCGGTCCAGACGGCGCCGTTTGCGATCGCCACCAAGCTGGGCTGGTTCAGGGAGGAAGGCCTCGAGGTGGAGCTGGTGCCGCTGGCCGGCTCGGTCGATGGCGTCAAGAACGTGGCCACGCGGGAGGTGCCGTTCGCGCTCGCGAGCCCGGAGCCGCTGGCCGTCGCGTGGACGCAGGGCCTGCGCGCGAAGACGTTCTACACCGCGTACCAGGGCAACATCTTCCTCGTCACCGTGCCGGCCGACAGCCCGATCCGGACCATCGCGGACCTGCGCGGCAAGACGATCGGCGTGCCGTCGATGGGCTCGAACGGCGTCATCGTGGCGCGGGCGCTGGCCGCCGCGCATGGTCTGAATCCGGACAAGGACATCACGATCGTTCCGGTCGGTGAGGCGGCCCAGTCGGCCGCGATGCTGCGCAGCCGTCAGGTGGACGCGCTGAGCCAGGGCGACACCCAGCACGCGATCGTGGAGAACGCCGGCGGCATCAGGCTGCGCGCGCTCGACAACTCGGCCATCGCCCGGTTCCCCTCCGACGGCTTCATCGCGCTGGACGAGACGCTGAAGACGCGGAGCCGCGAGGCGATCGGGCTCGCCCGCGGCTATGCGAAGGGCACGGTGTTCACGATCGCGAATCCCGAGGCCGCCGTCCGGATCTTCTACGAGGTCTACCCGCACGGCCGCCCGACGGGCAAGGACGAGCTGACCGCGATCCGCGACGACACGCGCGTGCTCGCGGCCCGCATCCAGAACTGGCGCCTCGAGCGCTCGGGCGCGATCCGCTGGGGAGAGAACTCCGAGGCCAACTACGCCGCGTATCTCGACTTCCTGCAGCGGTGGGGCGTGCTCAAGGAGCGGGTCGGGCCCGGCGATCTCGTGACCTACAGCCTGATCGACGAGATCAACCGGTTCGATGCCGGGCGCATCGCCGCCGAGGCGCGCGCGTTCACCCCTTCGAGATAGCGCCGCCGCCCCACTCCCGCAGCGCCGCCTCGCTCTCGACCAGCCAGAAGCGCATGTCCATTTCGCGGTAGAGCGCGACCGCGGCGGCGAGGTGACGCTCGGCCGCGGCGGGATTGCCGGCACGACCGTGCACCTGGCCCAGCACGTGCTCGCAGTGCGCGGCCAGCGGCCGCATCCCGAGCTCCTCGGCCAGCGCGAGCGCCTGCCGCGCGTAGCCCTGGGCCCGCTCCAGGTCGGGCGGATCGGCCCGGAACGCCACCTCGGCGAGCAGCCGGAGCGCCGAGGCCTCGTTGGCGCGCTCGTGATGCTGCCGCGCCAGCTCGAGCGCCCGGCGTCCGAGCTCGACGGCATCGCCCAGCCGCTGGCCGAGCGCGTAGGCCTTGCTCAGCGCGACGAGACGTCCGGCGTGGCCGCCCGTCCGCTTCATCCGCGTCGCCCGCTCGACCGCCTGCTCGAGCAGCGGCAGCGCCTCCTCGACGCGCATCTGGAGGGCGTAGGCGCTGCCCAGGCACGTCGCGAGCCAGGGAAACCACAGCCACGTGTCCCAGGCGCGGCTGAGCTCGAGCCCGCGCTCGAGCGCCGGGATCCCGGTCCCGAGATCGCCCTGATGCAGGTACAGGCCGCCGACCCCGGCGCAGGCCGCGATGATGCTCAGCGGGTGCTCGATCGTCTCCGCGATGCGCAGGCTCTCCGCGGCGAGCACGGCCGCCTCGCTGAACTCGCCGATCTCCATGAGACAGAGCACCAGCCAGGTGCGCGAGTGCACCGACGGGGTCTGCGGCAGTCCGAAGCCTTCGCGTAGGAGCGCGCCCTCGAGCGCCGCCACGTTCTTCCTCAAGAGCTCGGCCCCGCGGCGGAAGTCGCCGCGGTGATGGTGGACCTGCCCGAGGTACGTGTTGCTCAGCACCTGGAGACCCAGGTCGCGCGTCTCGAGCGCGATCGAGGCCGCCCGTTCCCCCGACTCGAGCGCCCGATCGTGCTCGCCCATGAGCCGCAGATAGTCGACCATGTACGCCGAGACCCGTCCGAGCCGGTGCAGGTCCCCGAGCGTCTGCGCGAGTGAATCCGCCTCGAGCAGGTACTGGAAGATCTGCTCGTGCTCGCCCGGGGGCGTGAGCGCCGTCCGCAGGTCGAAGCGCACGTCGATCGCCTGCTCGAGCGTCTCGCGGCTCTCCGGCAGGCGCGTCAGCACCGCGAGCGCCTGCCCGAAGCGCGTGGCCGCCTCCCGGCTCGCCGAGCGTCCCAGAGCCTTGCTGCCCGCCTGGCGCAGGTAGCGGAGCGCCCGGTCCCAGAGCTCGCCGCGGCAGGCGTGCTCCGCGAGCTGGTCGATGTACTCGGCGAGCCGGTCGGGGTAGAGCCCCCCGAGCGCCTCGGTGATGCGCGCGTGGAGCCCGCGCCGCTGCTCCGGGAGCAGGGTGCCGTAGGCCACCTCGTGCGTCAGCGCGTGCTTGAACGTGTATGCCACGCGTGGCAGCGCGCCCGCCTCGTAGAGGAACTCCGCGGCCTGCAGGCGGGTGAGCGCCCGCCGGAGCGAGTCCTCCGGGGCGTCGGCGATCGCCTGCAGCAGGGCGAACGACACATCGGGGCCGATGACCGCGGCCGATTGGAGCAGATGCTTGTCCTCCGGCGCCAGCCGATCGATGCGGCCGGCGAGCACCTGCTCGACCGTCGCGGGCACCTGGATGGTCGGCACCGGCTTCACCAGGCGGTAGGCGCCTCGCTCGCCGACCAGGGCGCGCGTCTCCACCAGGGTCCGGATCGTCTCCTCGAGAAAGAAGGGATTGCCCTCCGTCCACTCGATCAGCAGCGGCTCGAGCGGCCGAAGCCCGACGTCGTCGCCGAGCAGCACGTGGAACAGCTCCTCGGCACTTTCGCGCGGGAGCGGGTCGACGCGGACCTGGGTATAGAAGCTCTTGCTGCCCCAGCTGTGACCGTACTCGGGGCGGTAGGTCACGCACAGGAGCACGCTCGACGCCGGCAGACTCTGGGCGAGCACGTCCAGCGCCGCCTGCGTCTCGGCATCGACCCAGTGCAGATCCTCGCAGACGAGGAGCACGGGCTGCACGCGACTCTCGCGCAGGAGCAGCCGCTTGATCGCTTCGAGGGTCCGCTGCCGCCGCTGCGCGGGCTCGAGCCCCTGCCAGTGGGGATCGTCGACCGGCGCATCGAGCAGCGCCAGCAGGGCCGGCAGCATGGGCAGCAGCGCGTCGTCCAGCGCGGCGATCCTGGCCGCCACCTTCTCCCGGATGCGCCGTCCGTCGTCCGCGCCGTCGATCTGGAAGTAGGTCCTGAGCAGCTCGATCATCGGGAAGTACGGCGTCGAGGTGGCGTAGCTCGCCGCGCCCGTCTCCAGCACGAGCCAGCCCAGCGCCGCCGGTGAGTGCGTGATCTCCCACACCAACCGGGACTTGCCGACGCCGGGCTCGCCGACCAGCGCCAGCACCTGGCCGTGCCCCAGCAGGACGAGCGGCAGGCGGCTGTGGAGTACCTCCAGCTCGCGCCGGCGCCCCACGAAGCGCGCCATCCCGCCCCAGAGCCCGAGGCCGGCCCGCTCGCGTCCGGCGAGCTGGTACACCGGTCCCGGCGCGCCGTCCTGGTGCGGCAGCGGCGTGAGATCGAATCGCCGCTCGAGGAACCGCGCGGCCGCGTCGCTCACCGAGATGGCGTCCGCGTCGCCGGCCAGCAGCAGCGCGTCGAGCGCGGCCCACTGCGCGCGCTTCGCGTCGGCGTCGATCTCGGCACCGCTGCCCGACTGACCGACCAGGACCTGCTCGACATGGATGGCGGTACGGACCGCGAAGCCCTGCCCGGGGCTCCGCCGGGCGCGCTCGGCCGCCTTGCCGATGGCCATCGCGGCGTGCGCCGCCCGGCGCGTCGCGTCCTCGATGGCGTCCAGGCCGAACGACGCGCTCATGCCGCTCGGGCTCAGCTCTTCCACGCGGCCGCCGAAGTTGCGCACCTTGTCGATCAGCACCTCGAGCGCGCGGCTCGCGTCCGACAGGGGATCCCCGCCTTCGAGCATCGCCAGGGCCGCGCGCAGGAACGTCACGCGCCGCCGCTCCCAGCGGATCGGCGCCGGCGCGGCGGACGCGGCGAGAGTCGGGGGCGGCGCGGCCGGGGGAGCGGCGACGCGCCGCTCGGCCCGACGGGGCGGGAGCGGCGGCGGTGAGTCCGAGCGCAGACCGAGTCGCTCGATCCGGGCGCGCAGGGTGTTGCGCGAGATGCCGAGGAGCGCGGCGGAGCGCGAGATGTTCCAGCCCGTCTGCTCGAGGACGGCGAGCACGTGGGTCCGCATCGCCTCGTCGAGGGAGACGCCGCTCGGGGGCATCACCCGCCCGGGCTGCGCGCGCGCGTGGGCCGGCTCGCTGCGCAGCAGGCCGAGCATGCCCCCGGTGACGGTCTGCCCCTCCGCCAGCAGGGCGACCCGCTCGATCACGTTCGAGAGCTCGCGGACATTGCCGGGCCACGCGTACTCGAGCAGGCGGGCGTGCGCGTCCGCCGCCAGCGTCTTGGTGGGGAGCCCGTACTCCTCGCACGTCTGCGTCAGGAGCCGTTCGGCGAGCAGCAGGATATCGGCGCCGCGCTCGCGCAGCGGCGGCAGGCGCAGGGTCACCACCGCCAGGCGGTGGTAGAGGTCCTCGCGGAAGCTCCGCTCGCGCATCGACACCTGCAGATCCGCGTTGGTGGCCGAGACGATCCAGACGTCCACGGGCTCGCTGGTCGTGCTGCCGAGCCGGCGCACCGCCTGCTCCTCGATGACCTTCAGGAGCTTGGCCTGCAGCGGCTCCGGCAACAGGCCGATCTCGTCGAGGAAGATCGTCCCGTGGTGGGCGGTCTGGAAGAGCCCCGGCTTCGCGCGCCGGGCATCCGTGAAGGCGCCGCGCTCGAATCCGAACAGCTCGGCCTCGAGCAAGGTCTCCGGAATCGCCGCGCAGTTGACGTCCACGAACGCGCAGGTCCTGCGCGGCCCCGCCCGGTGGAGCAGCCGGGCTACCAGTCCCTTGCCGGTGCCGGTTTCGCCCTGGATCAGGATCGAGGGCAGCCGGCGCCCGCCGTGCTGGCGCGCCACGAGCCGCCGGATGTTTTCCCTGACGGTCTCGATGCTCGGGCTCTCGCCGATCAGCTCGGCCAGCACGTCCATGGCGGGGCTAGATTACTCCTGGTCAGATTGCTGCTCAACTTCTTACCACTTGCGCGGTCAACCGATTCAGAGTCAGCTGACAAGCTACTGATTTAGTGGAGGTTCTGTTGTGGCACCGCCCTTGCGATCTGTAGGGGCATGCCCCCCGGAACTGAGCCACCGAGCGGCGCGTACTCGAGGCCGGCCGTGCTCTCGGCCCTGGCTTCCGGGTTCGTCTCCACGTTTCTCGGCGTCGCCGGCCCCGAGCTGCTTGCCCGAGGTGATCGGTCGGCTGGCAACAGCCGGCGCCCGCTGGTGCTCGCCACGCTGCTCATCGCGCTGGTCGGATGGCTCGGGGAGTGGGAAATGAGCGGTGAGCTCATCCGCTCGGGCTGGGTCGTCCTGCTGACCGTCGGCTGGCTGGCCGGGACCGCGGCGGGTCGAGCGCTCTCGAGTGCCCCGCCGCCGCGCGTGACCGCCGCCGTCGCTCTCCTGGTGCTGGCCTGGCGGCTGTCCGTCGCTCCCGACCCGCTGCACGAGCCGATCGCCAGGTTGACCGAGACCGTGCCCGGCAGCGACCACGCGCTGGTGCTCGCGGTGGGACTCCTGGCCGGGGCCGCCTCGGTTACGGTGGGCGTCGCGGGCGGCCTGATCACGGTGCCGCTGTTGAGACTCTGCTTCGCGGATCCCTCGGGTCACGACATTCGGATGACGTCGCTCGCGGTCATCGCCGCGATCGCCGCTCTCGAGCTCGGCCGCCGCCGGCCAGCGAGGGCGCACGTGGATGCGCCAGTGCTCCACGTGGTGGTGCCGGCCGGCCTCGCGGGCGCCGTGCTCGGCACCGCGTCCGTTCATCTCGCGCCCGTCACGCTGGAGCGCCTGGTCTTCGCCCTCCTGCTCGCTCTGGTCGCCGTCCACTTACTGACGGAAGCCTGGCCGGAAGGCATCGCAGCGCGTCGGCGGGTGTCCCCAGGAGGACGTCATGAGGCATGAGGTCACGATGAATCAGTTTCTGCACCGCGCGCTGATCGGCGCCGTGCTGCTCGGCACCGCGGTCGGCGCGCTGGCCTACGCCGGACCGCCCCGGCCGCCGGTGCCGCCGCGGTGGGACGCCTCGATCGAGGCGATGAGCCAGGCGCTGGCGCGCGGCGACGTGGTGATGGCGCTGAGAGCGCGCGAGAGCGCGTACCGTGCCGCGCTGGCCGGCCGTGACTGGCAGGGGCTGTGCGCCGTCGGGGACGCCTCGCTCAGGCTCGGCGACGTCTCGGGGCTGCGCGGGGCGATGGAGCCCGAGGCGCGTCGCGCGTACCGCGCCGCCCTCTACCGCGCCCGCCAGCAGGGCTCCGTCGACGGGATCCTGCACGCGTCCAGGGCGTTCCTGATGCTCGGCGACCACGACGTCGCGGGCCGCGGCATCGCGGTCGCGACCACGCTCGCGACGGCCGCGAACGACGTCCAGGCCCTCGAGCGCGTCCGCGCCCTGCAGGAGCAGCTCGCGGCCCAAGGCCGGTGGTACGGCGTGATGTCGGAACGCCCGAGCTCGAACGACGCGAACGCGGCGGTGCTGCCGTGATCGAGCCGGCCCCGCCCATCAATCTGGTGCCCCGCATCTGCGCGTCGCCATCCGCCTCGCGACGAGCCGATGACGGTCCGTGCCGTCGTCCCATCCGATCGTCCACCATCCAGGCCGGAACGGAGGACCCATCGTGAACGCGACATGGACAGTCCCGATGCGCAGCAATGGCGTCAAGGGCGCGAGCGGCGCGGCCGAGCCGCAGCGCCCCGCACGTGACGGGCTGGCCCGTGACGGCCTGGCGGTGTTCCGGGCCGACCCGCGCCAGGCCATCCGGGAGGACTGGATCCGCTGCCTGATCTGTGGCGACTGGTTCCGCCAGCTCACCAACACGCATCTGCGCGCGCATCGCACGACGACGACCGAGTACAAGCGCCGCTTCGGGTACAACCGCGGCCGGCCGCTCATGTGTCGCGCGCTCCAGCGCCGGTACGCGGAGCGCGCGATCCAGGCGGGGCTCGCCGCGCTGATCCGGCTGCGCCCGATCCTGGTCGAGCCCGAGCTCCGGCGCCGCGGCGGCTCACGGCGGATCGCGCTCGAGGAGCGGCTGACGCGGCGGGAGGTGCGGCGCCGCGCGAAGCGGGCGGAGACCGCGCCCCTCTGAGCCTCGCCCCCACCGCGCCGCGGTTGCGCCCTCGGCGCCGCCGAGGCCATAATCGCGGATCGTGTGGGCTCGTGAACGCGCGCGTCTCACCGCCGTGGCGCGGGGCGCAGCGCCGGCGGACTGCTACATCCGCGGCGGCCTGCTGCTCAACGTCTACACGGGCGAGATCTATCCCGCCAACGTCGCCATCCAGGGTGAGCGGATCGCCTACGTCGGCACGCGCGAGGATATGGTCGGGCCGCGCACCCGGATCATCGAGGCCGCGGGGCGGACGCTCGTGCCCGGGTACATCGAGCCTCACGCGCATCCGTGGAATCTCGCCACGCCGGCCGCGCTGGCCCGCCACGTGCTGCCGCTGGGCACCACCACGATCTTCGGCGACAACCTGAGCGTGTACGAGCTCGGCGGCCTCCGCGGCTTCGAGGCCGCGGTGGCGGCGCTCGCCCGCGGGCCGCTCAAGTTCTACTGGATGGTGCGCCCGGAGCCGCAGTCACGCACCAGGGGCGCGGCGCGGCGGTTTCCCCTCGCCGCGCTCCGGCGGATGCTCGCCAATCCGTGGTCGGCCGCGATCGGCGAGGTCACCGGCTGGCCCGATGCGTGGGCCGGGCGCCGCGCGCTGCTGGATCGGCTCGCGCTGGCCGCGGCGACGGGCAAGCGCATCGAAGGGCACACGGCCGGCGCCGGCCCCGAGCGGCTCCCGGCGCTCGCGGCCGCGGGGCTCAGCTCCGATCACGAGCCGATCACCGCGGAGCAGGCGCTCGAGCGCGCGCGCCTCGGCATCGCCGTGATGCTGCGCCAGTCGTCGCTCCGCCCCGATCTGCGCGGGCTGCTGACGCTCTTGAAGGCGGCGCCGCTCGCCCGTCTCATGCTCACGACCGACGGCAGCACCTGCGCGTTCACCGCCGAGCACGGCTTCGTCGACAATCTGGTCCGGCTCGCGCTCGACGAGGGCGTGGCGCCGATCGACGCCTACCGGATGGTCACCCTGAACGCCGCGACCTACTATGGCAAGGAGGCGGATCTCGGCGGCATCGCGCCGGGACGATACGCCGACCTCTTGCTGCTGGCGGATCTCGCCGAGCCCCGCCCGACGGCGGTGATCGCGAACGGCCGCCTGGTCGCGCGCGACGGCGCGCTTGTGTCGCGCGTTCCCGAGCCGCCCTGGCCGCGGATCTTCACGCCGCGCACGGCGCGCCTGGACCGGCCGTGGCGCGCCAGTCCCGATGACTTCGCGCTGCCGGCGGGGCCGGTGCCGGTGCTGAGACTCCAGAGCGCCGTGATCACCACTCTCGAGGAGCGGCCGCTCGGCGCGGGCGATCTCCACGCGGCGCTCCTGGACCGTCGCGGCACCTGGGTGACGACGGCCGCCATCGCGGGCTTCGCCGACACGCTCGACGCCCTGGCCGCGACGCTGTCGACGGACTACCAGATCCTCGCCTTCGGCCGTCGCCCGGCCGCGATGGCCCGGGCGGTCAATCACGTGCTCCGCGCCAGGGGCGGCGTGGCGCTGGTCGAGGGCGAGCAGGTGATCTTCGAGCTGCCGCTGCCGATCGGCGGGATCATGTCGCGCCTGCCGTTGGCCGAGCTGGCCCAGCGCGAGCGCGAGCTGAAGTCGCTGCTCGCCGCGCGCGGTCACCCCTTCCACGATCCGCTCTTCACGATGCTGTTCATGGCCGCTGATTTCCTGCCGGCGGTTCGCCTGTCGTCGATGGGAGTCTGGGACGTGAAGACCGGCCGCATCGTGCGCCCGAGCCGCCGTCGCGGCTGACGCGGCGCGTAAGGCGCCCGGCAGTCTGGCTTCCGCCGGTCGTTGTCGGGAATGGGGCGTTCGCGTATAGTGCCGGTCAGCACGACCCTTTTCGGAGCAGCGCCGGCTGTACCCACCACACGTTGCGGATCGCTCGGCCGCACCCGGCAGCGGCCCAGAAGGAGACACGACGGATGAGAGGATTTCGCTTCGCCAGTCTCGCGGTGACCGTAGCCCTGGGGGTGGCCGGTCTCGGCGTCGCGCTCGCGACGGCGCAGGCGCCCAAGACCGGAGGCTCGCTCAACATCATGCTGCGCGAGGACCTGCCCCAGGGCTTCGCGCTGCACGAGACCGCCACGATCTCGGTCGCGTGGCCGGCCGGCCCGTGCTTCAGCAACCTCGTGCTCTTCGACCCCGCCAAGAAGGTCGAGAGCGTGGACACGATCATCGGCGAGCTGGCCGAGAAGTGGTCCTGGCAGGACAACTACAAGAACCTCGTCTTCTTTCTCCGGAAGGACGTCAAGTGGCACGACGGCAAGCCGTTCAGCTCGAAGGACGTGAAGTTCACCTTCGACATGCTCCGGGAGGCGCCGGAGGCGCAGGCCAAGCTCCGCATCAACCCGCGCAAGGACTGGTACGCCAACGTGGAGCACGTGGAGGCGGCCGATCCGCATACGGTCGTGTTCCGCATGAAGCGGCCGCAGCCCTCGCTGCTCATGATGCTCGCCTCCGGCTATAGCCCGATCTATGCCGCCCACATCCCGCCCGCCCAGTACCGCACGACGTGTGTCGGCACCGGGCCGTTCAAGCTCAAGGAGTGGCGCAAGGGGGAGTTCGTCGACTACGTGAAGAACCCCGATTACTTCGTCAAGGGCCGGCCGTATCTGGACGGGCTCCGGTACGTCGTGATCGTCGAGCGCGGCACGCGCGTGGCGGCGCTCCAGGCGGGGCAGCTCGACGCGGCGATGCCCGGCGAGACGAGCAAGGGGACGATGGAACAGCTCAAGAAGGCCGTGCCGCAGATGGTCTTCAACACGGTATCCCAGAGCGTCACCGACAACATGATCATGAACGTGAAGAAGCCCCCGTTCGACAATCCCAAGCTGCGGCTGGCCGTGAGCTACGCGATCGACCGGCGGGGGCTCATCCAGGCCTCGCACCAGGGCGGGGCCGTGCTCGGCGCGGCCATGCTCCCCAAGCCCTACGGGGTCTGGGGGATGCCCGACAAGGATCTGCTCGCGCTGCCCGGGTACGGGAAGGCCGACGAGATGAAGGCGCGGGCCAAGAAGCTGCTGGCCGAGGTCGGTGTCACCCCGGACAAGCCGCTGAAGATCGAGATGGCGACGCGCGCCATCGCGATCTACGTGGACATGGCCTCGTTCGTGATCAACGAGCTGAAGCAGGTGGGGATCGACGCCACCCTCAAGCAGATCGAGACGGCGCAGTGGCATCCGATGGCCACCCGCGGCGACTACCAGATCGGCGCGAACCTGACGGGGCTCGGCACCGAGGATCCCGACGCCAACTTCTACGAGAACTACGCCTGCGGGTCGCCGCGCAACTACAGCCAGTACTGCAGCGAGGAGATCATGAAGCTGTTCGATCGCCAGTCCCAGGAGCTCGACCCCAAGAAGCGCCTGGACCAGGTGCTGGCGATCCAGAAAAAGCTCGAGGACGACGCGGCCCGACCCATCCTGGCCCAGCGCCTCGATTACTTCGCCTACTGGCCGCACGTGAAGGGGCTGGTGCCGCACAACAACATCTACAATTTCTCGCGCATGCAGGACGTGTGGCGCGACAAGTAGCGAGCGGTTGATCCGGCGACCGACGACGGGGGAGGCGGCCGCCTCTCGGGTCATGCTCGGGGGCGCTTCGTGAAGACCTACATCGCGCAGCGGTTGGGCATCGGCCTCGTCACGCTGTTCGGCATGTCCGTCGTCATCTTTCTGCTCCTCCGCCTGGCCCCCGGCAACATCGTGGACATCCTGTTTTCCACCGGCGGCTACGTCAACCCCTCGGAGCGTGCGGCCATCGAGCGCGAGCTCGGTCTCGACAAGCCGATCTGGGCGCAGTATCTGGACTGGATCGGGCAGATGGCGGTGGGGGACCTGGGCAAGTCCTACCGTTACGATCTGCCGGCCTGGGAGATCATCAAGCCGCTGATCCCGGTGACGCTGGAGCTGGCGGCCCTCTCGCTCGTGGTCGCCGTCTTGCTCGGCGTGCCGACGGGGGTGATCAGCGCCGTCCGCCAGGACACCCGCCTCGACTACGTGCTGAGGGTGTTCAGCCTGGCGGGGCTCTCGATGCCATCGTTCTGGCTCGGGATGGTCATCATCCTGGGGCTCGTGTCCTGGTCCGGCTGGATCCCGCCCGTGACCTATGTGCGGCCCAGCGAGAACCTCGGTCTCCACCTGATCCAGTTCATCCTGCCGGCGCTGGCGGTGGGCTACCGCTCCTCGGCCCTGATCATGCGCTTCACACGGTCGTCGCTGCTCGAGGTGCTGCGCGAGGACTATGTCCGCACGGGACGGGCCAAGGGCCAGACCGAGCGGGTCGTGATCTGGCATCACGCGCTCAAGAACGCCATCCTGCCCGTGGTCACCGTGATCGGCATCGAGTTCGCCTTCCTCATCGGCGGCCTCGTGGTGACGGAGCAGGTGTTCAACCTTCCCGGCCTGGCGCGCTTTCTCGTCCAGGCGATTTCCTGGCGCGATTATCCGATCGTGCAGAACCTCGTGATGCTCATCGCCATCGTGGTCATCCTCTCGAACCTCGTCGTCGACATGCTCTACGGCATCCTGGACCCGCGGGTGCGCTATGGCAACTAGGCCGCTCGGCGTCGACGAGGCGGCGGCGCTGCCCGCGCGGCCGGGGCGGCCGGGGCTGGGGACGGTGCTCGCGCGCTTCTGTCGGAAGAAGCCGCTGGGGGCGGCGGGCGGGGCGATCATGCTCCTGATCGTCCTCACCGCGATCTTCGCCGATCAGCTCCAGACCCGCGATCCCATCGCGACGGACGCCCCCCACACGCTGGCGCGGCCCAGCGAGACCCACTGGCTCGGCACGGACCACCTGGGCCGCGACATCTACTCGCGCATCGTCCACGGCGCCCGCATCTCGCTCATCGTCGGCCTCGCCTCGACGCTGCTGGGGTCGGTGCTGGGCGGGGTCATCGGGCTCCTCTCCGGCTACGTCGGCGGCAAGACCGACCTCGTCACCCAGCGAGTCATGGACATCCTGCAGGGACTGCCGCTCCTCGTGCTCGCTCTCGTCGTGTCGGCCGCGCTCGGCCCGTCCGTCGAGAACGTGGTGATCGCCATCTCGATCCCGATCATCCCGCGCGCCGCGCGCGTCATCCGCTCGAGCGTGCTCTCCATCCGCGAGATGCAGTACGTCGAGGCGGCGCGCGCGCTCGGGCTCAAGCACCTGCGCATCGCGTTCCGTCACGTGCTTCCCAACACCATCGGGCCCTTCATCGTCCTCGGCACCGCCCAGCTCGGGAGCGCCATCCTGGTGGAGGCGGCGCTGTCATTCCTGGGCGTGGGCGTGCCGGAGCCCTATCCCTCGTGGGGCCGCATGCTCTCGGTGTCCGCCGCGGAGTACGCGCAGAAGGCGCCCTGGCTCGTGCTGTTCCCGGGCATCGCGATCAGCCTCGCGGTGTTCGGCTCCAACTTGCTCGGCGACGCCCTCAGGGATACGTTAGACCCACGCCTCCGCGGGGCCTGAGTCGAAGGGGGCCGCCGATCCAAACGGGGCTTTGCCCCGTGGCGGCCCCCTCCGAGCCTCCCCCAGGATTCGGTGGCGCCGGCGAGCCGGCGCTCGAAGGCGGCCTGCTCAGCACCGCGTGAGCCCAGAGCCTGGAGGTGCTCCTCGCATGAAGATGTACGCCGCAGGTGAGTGGATCGACAAGCCGCAGAGCATCAAGGTGACGAATCCGTACGACGACTCTGTCATCGATACCGTCCCGCGCGCCGAGCGCAGCGATGTCGAGCGCGCGCTCGCGTCGGCCGCGCGGGGCGCGCCGGTGATGGCGAAGCTCTCCGGATACGAGCGCTGGAAGATCCTGAAGAAAGCGGCCGAGATCATCCTGGCGCGGAACGAGGAGCTCGGGCGGCTCATCAGCCGCGAGGAGGGGAAGGTCATCGCCGAAGGGCGTCTGGAGGCGAACCGCGCGTTCGAGACCATGATGGGCTCAGCCGAGGAGGCCAAGCGGCTGCACGGCGAGACGGTGCCGCTGGACGCGGCGCCGGGCGGGGCGGGCAAGATCGGGCTCACGCTGCGGGTGCCCTGCGGCGTCGTGGTCGCGATCAGCCCGTTCAACTTCCCGCTCAATCTCGTCTGTCACAAGGTGGGGCCCGCCATCGCGGCCGGCAACGCCGTGATCCTCAAGCCGGCCAGCGACACGCCGCTGTCCGCCCTCAAGCTCACCGAGATCCTGCTCGAGGCCGGGGTGCCGCCGGAGGGCATCCAGTGCTTGACCGGCTCGGGCGGCGAGATCGGCGACATCCTCTGCGCCGATCCGCGCGTGAGGAAGATCACGTTCACCGGAAGCCGTGACGTCGGCGAGCACATCTGCCGCACTGCGGGCATCAAGAAGGTGACGATGGAGCTCGGCAGCAACGCGCCGGTCATCGTGATGCCGGATGCCGACATGGACAAGGTCGCCACCGCCGTCGTCACCACGGGCTACGCGAACGCGGGGCAGGTGTGCATCTCGACGCAGCGCGTGCTGGCGGCCGGCAAGGTCTATGGCGACTTCCTCGAGGCGCTCAAGCCGAAGGTGGCGGCGCTCACGGTGGGCAATCAGCTCGACGAGACCACGAAGGTCGGCCCCATGGTGCGCGAGAAGGAAGCCACGCGCGTGGACGAATGGGTGCGCGAGGCCGTCGGCCAGGGCGCCCGGGTCGTGGTCGGCGGCCAGCGCCAGGGCGCGATGTACGCGCCGACGATCGTCGCCGACGTCAAGCCCGAGATGCGCATCTCGGGCGAGGAGCTCTTCGGGCCGGCGGTCGCGGTCACGCCGTTCGACGACATCGATCAGGCGATCGCGCTGGCCAACGACAGCCCGTACGGTCTGGCCGCGGGCATCTTCACCGAGAACCTGGAGTGGGCCTGGAAGTTCGCCCGCGAGGTGCAATCCGGCAACCTGCACATCAACTGGGGCCCGCAGTGGCGCGCCGATCTCATGCCCTACGGCGGCTTGAAGGAGTCGGGCTTCGGCAAGGAAGGCCCCGCCTACGCCGTCGAAGAGATGTCCGAGCTCAAGATGGTCGTCTTTCATTTATCGAACTGACAGGAGATTCTCATGGCGTCTCAGGAGCTTTGCTGGATGCCGGCCGCCGACATGGCGGCCGCGATCAAGCGCCGCAAGCTGTCGCCGGTGGAGGTGATGCGCGCGGTACTCGCGCGTATCGAGCAGCTGAACCCGAGGCTGAACGCGTTCGTCACGCTGACGGCCGAGCAGGCGCTGAAGGACGCGCGCGCGGCCGAGCGGGCCGTGATGAACAAGGGGGCCAAGCTCGGCCCGCTCCACGGCGTCCCGTTCTCGACGAAGGACCTGGTGATCACCAAAGGCATTCGCACCACCTTCGGCACGCGACTCTACGCCGACAACGTGCCCACCGAGGACGCGCCGATGGTGGAGCGGATGAAGGCGGCGGGCGCGATCCAGCTCGGAAAGACCAACACGCCGATGATGGGATGGATCGGCGCCACCCACAACCTGCTGTTCGGCATCACCCGGAACCCGTGGAATCTCGAGCGCACGCCCGGCGGCTCGAGCGGCGGCGCCAGCGCGGCGGTCGCCGCCGGCCTGGGGCCGCTGGCGATCGGCACCGACGGCGGCGGGTCCATCCGCATCCCGGCCTCGTTCACCGGCATCTACGGCCTCAAGCCGACCTACGGGCTCATCCCGATCTATCCGTTCAGCGCGGCCTGGAGTCTTTCCCACGTCGGCCCGATGACGCGCACGGTGACCGACGCCGCGCTGATGCTGAATGCCTGCGTCGGCCCCGACGCGCGCGATCAGTTCTCGCTGCCGCACCCGCGCGTCGACTACGTCAAGGCCCTGAAGCAGCCCCTCAAGGGTCTGCGCGTGGCGTGGTCGGGGGATCTCGGCTTCGCGCGCGTCGTCGATCCCGAGGTGAAGTCCGCCTGCGAGAAGGCGGCGCGGCGCTTCCGCGAGCTCGGCTGCCGGGTCGACGAGGTGAAGCCCGGGTGGCCGTCGCCCAAGGCGGCCTGGGCGCCGATCTTCTGCGGCGGCATCGCGGCGCGCCTCCAGCCGTATCTGCCCGAGCGGCGGGCGGACATCGACGCCGGGCTGGCCACGATCATCGACGAGGCGCTCACGTGGGGCCCATCCAAGTACGTCCAGGCGTGGTTCGATCGCATGGCCTGGAACGACCACCCGCGACAGCTCTTCGACAAGTACGATCTCCTCCTGACGCCGACCATCGCGTGTCCGCCGTTCAAAGTGGGCCTCGACAACCCCACCGAGATCGCCGGCGCGCCGCTCGAGCCGTACGACTGGATCCCGTTCACCTTCCCGTTCAACATGACCGGTCACCCGGCGGCCTCGGTGCCCTGCGGCTTCACCGCCGACGGCCTACCGATCGGGCTGCAGATCGTGGGGCGCCGCTTCGAGGACGACGCGGTGCTGCGCGCCTCGGCCGGCTTCGAGACGCTCCAACCCTGGGCCGCGCGCAAGCCGCCGCTCGACTGAACACCCGGAGAACCCTCATGACCGGAGGACCCTCATGACCATCGACGACGTCAAGCGAATCCTGGTGGTCGGCGCCGGCCAGATGGGCGCGCAGATCGCGATGCAGTCGGCGCTGCACGGCTACCAGCTCACGCTCAGCGACCTGAGCATGGAGCTGTGCGAGAAGGGGATGGCCAACAACAGGAAGCAGCTCGATCGCCGCGTGCAGAAGGGCCAGATGAAGAAGGATCAGATGGAAGAGGCCATCGCCCGCGTGCGGCTCGAACCGAACCTCGAGAAAGCGGCGCGCGACGCCGACTTCGTCATCGAGGCCATCGCGGAGCGGCTGGAGTCCAAGACGGAGTGCTTCGCGAAGCTCGACCACTTCTGCCCGCCGCATACCATCCTGGCCACGAACTCGTCGACGCTCATGAACTCGCAGATCGCGCCGGCGACCAAGCGCCCGGACAAGTGCGTGAACATGCACTACTTCTACCCGCCGCTCGTGATGAAGCTGGTGGAGGTCGTCAAAGGACAGGCGACCAGCGAGGAGACGGTGCAGGTCACGGCCGAGGTGGCGCGACGGAGCGGGCGCGAGCCCGTCGTCCTGAGAAAGGAGCTGCCGGGTTTCCTGGTCAACCGCATTCTCCGCGCGCTGGTGGGCGAGGCGTACTACTGCCTCGAGCAGGGCGTGGCCAGCTTCGCCGACATCGACAAGGCGGTCGAGCTCGGGCTCAACCACCCGATGGGACCGTTCAAGCTCGGGGACCTCTCCGGGCTCGACATCGGCTACAACGCCCGTCTCGAGACCTACAACGTCACCAAGGACGACAAGGACCGCCCGCCGCGCGAGCTCGAGAAGCGCGTGAAGCGCGGCGACCTCGGCCGGAAGAGCGGTCGCGGCTTCTACGACTACTCGGCCGATCCGCCCCGTCCGGTCCTCGACTGATACGCGTATCTTCCCGGACGCGCCGAAACGCGTGGACATTGACGCGGTCCGGCGCGTAGCCGAGCGTGGGCGCCATGGCGACGTGGCGCCTGGCGCCGGGCTACAGCCTGGTCGAGCTCCTGATCAGCACGGCGGTCCTCGGGATCGTCATGGCCGGCGTGCTCGGGTTGCTGCGCTCGGGCGTCGGCGCCTACGGCTATGGCGCCGCGCGCGTCGAGGCGCAGCAGTCCGCGCGCGCGGCGCTCACGCGGATGGAGCGCGAGCTCCGGGAGGCGGGCTACGACCCGCACGCCACGGGCATCGCGCCGATCGTCGCCGCCCAGCCGTCGCTCGTCATCTTCCAGCGCGATCTCGACGGCAATGGCGTGGTGAACGCCACGCGGGAGCGCGTCACCTTCGTACTTCGACCCGGCGAGACCGTGCTCCGGCGCGACGCGGGGAGCGGCGGCCAGCCGCTCATCGAGGGCGTGCGCCGCTTCGCGCTGACGTATTTCGATCCCGCGGGTCAGCCGACGACCGATCCCGCGCGCGTCGCCGCCATCCGCATGCATCTGGAGGTCGGCCTGAGAGGGCCCGCCACGGTTATGGGCGCGGAGGTCTCCCTGCGCAATCGCGTGCGATGACGGCATCCCCTCAGGGTGAGGGGGCGCATCGCACGCGACACATGCATTGATGAAGCGTTCACGCTAGAATGCCGCCATGCCTTCCGCGATGGCCACGATCCTGAGCGTCGTGATGCTGTCCGCGACGCTGCTGGCCGCGGGATGTGAGACCGTGCCGATCACCGGCCGCTCGCAGCTACAGCTCATCTCGCCGGCGCAGGAAAGCGAGATGGGCGCCGAGGCGTACAAGCAGATCATCGACAAGGCCAAGGTGTCCACGGATCCGGCGATCAACGCGATGGTCACGCGCGTGGGCACGCGCATCGCGACCGCCACCGGCCGCGGTGATCTGCCGTGGGAGTTCAAGGTGGTCGACGATCCGAAGATGCTGAACGCCTTCGCGCTGCCCGGCGGCAAGGTCGCGGTGTACACGGGAATGCTCAGCGTGACGCGCGACGAGGCGGGACTCGCCGCGGTGCTCGGCCACGAGGTGGCTCACGTGGTCGCCCGGCACAGTGCGGAGCGGGTGAGCCAGCAGCTCAGCGTGCAACTCGGAGCGCAGATGGTCGGCGCCGCGCTGGGAGTGAATCCGCAACTCACGCAGGCCGGCGCCGGTCTGCTCGTCAACATGGTGCAGTTGCCGTGGGGCCGCCGCCAGGAATCCGAAGCGGATCATCTCGGTCTCGTGCTGATGGCCAAGGCGGGCTACGATCCTCGCGCCGCGCGTGAGCTGTGGATGCGCATGGCCGAGGCCTCCAGGGGACAGTCGCGCCCGCCGGAGTTCCTGTCCACGCACCCGTCGGAGGCCACCCGGATCCAGCAGATCGAGGGCTGGCTCCCCGAAGCCCTCAAGTACTACCAGCCCCCCCGCTAGACCCTTCCGTCCGGCCCGCTCCCCAACCTGCGGGGCTCGGCCCACCGCCACCCCCCCACGGGTCGCGAGGGCCCCGCGCCAATTTCGCCTTAAATTCCCGGAGTTTTTCCTTGACACGGGTGTGGCGACTCCTTAGGATGGGCCCCCAAAGAGTGGGATGAATTCCCATGAAGTGGTATCTGATACCCGAGCGAGGGGGCGCTTCCCCTCAGATGGACAGCGTGTTTCGGGGACATTACAGGCACACGATCGACGCCAAGGGCCGCGTCAGCATCCCGTCCCGGTTCCGGGACGTGCTGGCGGACGGCTACGGCGACAAGCTCGTGATCGTGCCGAACGGCAAGGCGATTGACGTGCACCCGCTCAAGTCCTGGGAGGAGCTCGAGGGCCGCGTGGCCGGGCTCGCCCGGCTCGATCCGGACGCGCGCCTGTTCCGCTACAACTATCTCTCGCTCGGCCAGGACGCCGTGCTCGATCCACAAGGGCGGATCCAGATCTCGTCCGACTACCGGGAGCGCGCCGGGCTCTCGAAGGAAGTGTTGATCGTCGGTTTGATGGACACGTTCGAGATCTGGGACACGGAGCGCTGGGCGCACTTCCAGCGCGACAGCGGGGGCGGCACGCTCGACGACATCCGCGCGAGGCTGGCGGCGAAGGGCGTGTAAGGCGGTGGGTCGGGAGGGGCAGGCGCACCTCCCGGTGCTGGTGGACGAGGTGGCGTTCCTCTTGCGGCCCCGTCGCGGGGGCTGGATGGTGGACGGGACGGTCGGGATGGGCGGACATGCCGAACGGCTGCTGGAGACCGGGGGGGCCTCCACGCGCCTGCTCGGCCTCGATCGCGACGCGGCGGCGCTCGAGCGGTCGGCTCGGCGGCTGGCCCGCTTCGGCGACCGCGCCATGCTGAGGCAGGGGAGCTTCCGCGACCTCCGGGCGCATGCCGAGGCGGCCGGCGTCGAGGAGGCGGCGGTGATTCTCCTCGACCTCGGCCTGTCGTCCTACCAGCTCGACGAATCCGGGCGCGGCTTCTCCTTCCAGCGCGACGAGCCGCTCGACATGCGCTTCGACCCGACTCACGGCCCCACGGCCGCCGATCTCGTGAACACGCTCTCGCGCGAGGAGCTCGCGCGCATCATCTTCGAGTACGGTGAGGAGCGCCACGCGCGCCGCATCGCCCAGCGCATCACCGAGCGCCGCCAACGCTCGGTGCTGGTGAGCACCCAGGAGCTGGTCTCGGCCGTGATGGCCGGCGTGCCGCGCGCGGCGTGGCCGCGCCGCACGCATGTCGCCACGCGGACGTTCCAGGCGATCCGCATTGCTGTGAACGACGAGGGCGCGGCCTTGACCGAGACCGTGCCACAGGCGGCCCGGCTGCTCAGGGCCGGCGGGAGACTTGGCGTGATCTCGTTCCATTCGGGAGAGGACCGGATCGTGAAGCGCGCATTCCGTTCGCTGGCCCAGACCGAGGGTTTCGCGGAGCTCCAACCCTCGCCGATCGAGCCGAGCCGCGACGAGGTCGACGCGAATCCACGCGCCCGCAGCGCGCGGCTGCGCGTGCTCGAGCGCCCGGAGGCCGCGTGAGCTCCCGCGGTCGCGCGCGCTCGATGACGTCGTCACGCTGGGTGAAGGAGACCTCGGTGCAGGAGCAGCAGGCCGCCCGGTTTCACTGGGAGAGCGACCGCCGCCGGCTGCGGGCGATGGTGATCGCGCTGCTTGGCGCCGGCTGTCTCGTCGGGCTGGTGCTCGGGGTGGTGGGGCTGCGGGTGCAGCAGGTGCGGCTATCGTACCGGCTGGACACGCTCCGGACGACCAGGGCGGAGCTGGAGGAAGCGCGGGGGCGGCTGCGCGTCGAGCTGACGACGCTCAAGTCGCTGGCCAGGATCGAGACGCGGGCGCGGGCCGAGCTCGGCATGGTGGCGCCGGGGGGCGACCAGGTGCGGCTTGCCCGCGAGTTCGTCACCGGAGCGCCGGTCGGGATGGCGGCGCTCGCGCGTCCGTCGATCGTCGCCGAGCGGCCGGCGGCGGCGCCAGGCGCCCGCTAGTCGCTCATGAGCGTGCGCCAGCATGAGGGCGCCGGATACTGTCGTCGCGTGCGCAGGACTATCGGTAGGATGAGACGGGCCGAGGTGAGCTCTCCACCATGACGGACGGGCGGCAGGCGGGCCTGAGGCGCAGGACGCTCATCCTTGCGGGGCTCCTGGGCTGTGCCTTCCTCGGGCTCATCGGCCGGCTCGCGTACCTGCAGATCTTCAAGCACGAGGAGTACTCCCGGCTCGCCGAGAGCCAGCACGCCAAGACGATCCCGCTCCGCTCGCGGCGTGGTCCGATCCTCGACCGCACCGGCCAGGCCCTGGCCGTGTCCGCGAGGGCCGACTCGCTGTTCGCCCTGCCCGCGCGCATCGAGGACCCCGACGCGCTCGCCCGCCGTCTCGCCCCCATCCTCGGCGATCCGCCCGGCGAGATTCGCAAGCGCCTGGAAGGTCCGAAGCGCTTCGTGTTCGTCAAGCGGCGGCTGGCGCCGGACACCGTGGCGGCGGTGACGGCGCTGGACGAGCCGGCGCTCGGCTTCGTCGAGGAGAGCCTGCGGCTGTATCCCCATCGCGAGCTGGCCGCCCAGGCGATCGGCTTCGAGGGGGTGGACGGCAAGGGGCTGGCCGGCGTCGAGC
>Ga0187892_10002922_pt1 | contig 32557 bp, 33 predicted proteins | sample MA1701073metaG_FD_139345 | JGI IMG/M metagenome (GOLD analysis project Ga0187892, IMG submission 139345) | Bio-ooze microbial communities from a basaltic lava cave in the Kipuka Kanohina Cave System on the Island of Hawaii, USA - MA170107-3 metaG ...
ACGCTCAACGCTCAACGCTCAACGCTCAACGCTCAACGCTCAACGCTCAACGCTCAACGCTCAACGCTCAACGCTCAACGCTCAACGCTCAACGCTCAACCCCCTCACGTCCCGCCCACATAGGGATTCGCCGCCCGCTCCCGCCCGAACGTGCTCTCCGGTCCGTGGCCGGGGATGAACACGGTCTGATCGCCCATCGGCCAGAGGCGCTGAGTGATGCTGGCGATCAGCTGGTCGTAGTCGCCCTGCGGGAAGTCGGTGCGGCCTATGCTGCCGGCAAACAGCACGTCGCCGACGAAGGCGCGGTCGATCTCCGGCGAATGGAACACCACATGGCCGGGCGTGTGGCCCGGGCAATGCCGCACGTTCAGGCTCTGCGCCCCGAGGCTCACCGTGTCGCCGTCGTGCAGCCAGCGCGTGGGCGTGAAGGCTTCGGCGCGCGGAAAGCCGAACATCTGACTTTGCTGCGGCAGGCCGTCGATCCAGAACTGGTCGCCCGGGTGCGGGCCGATGATCGGCAGCCCGAGCCTGGCCGCCAGCTCCGCCGTACCGCCGGCGTGGTCGATGTGGGCGTGCGTGAGCCAGATCTGCTCCAGCGTGACGCCGAGGCGCTCGACCTCGCCCAGCAGCCGATCCAGGTCACCGCCGGGGTCGATGATGGCCGCCTTCATGGTCTCGTCGCACCAGACGATGGAGCAGTTTTGCTGGAAGGCAGTGACGGGGACGGTGCGGTAGTTGAGCATGCGAGTCCGGAGTTGGGCAAATCAAGATTTGAAAACCCGAATTAGGCCATGACAGCGTTCATCGTTGCCACATCCTCAAGGAGCGGTGCGGTTTGAAACCGAGCTTTTCCGGCCGGCAGATTCGACGCCTGGCGCCTGGTCTGCCAGCCATTCATCCGGGGTCTTGAACCTGGCGACACCTGTCCCTATATCAGCGCCGATGGGGCAAAAACCAAGCTGGCCCGGCCGGCTGGGTTCAGCCCCTCGGGGGAGCGGCATGGCTGCGGTCTCCGCACGCAATTGTTCCGCTCCATTTGTTGGCCCAACTGAAAGGAGTGAATGAATCATGTACGGGTCCTTGATGAGACTGCCTGGCGATTTTTTCGCCGATTTGAGTGAGCTCCAGCGCCAGGTGGAGCAACTGGTCGGGGCGAGGGGATGGCCTTCGAGCATCCGCGCCGTGGGCCGTGGCGCCTTCCCGGCGCTCAACATGGGCACAACGGCCGAGGCTGTCGAGATCTATGCGTTCGCGCCCGGTGTCGACCTCGGCAAGCTCGAGGTTTCGATCGACAAGGGGCTGCTGACCATTGCGGGTGAGCGCCAAAGTGACGTTCCCGACGAAAGCGACAAGCTCAACGTGTATGCGCGCGAGCGCTTCGCCGGAACGTTTCGGCGCGTCATGAGCCTGTCGGACGATGTGGACTCGACACGCGTGGATGCCACCTACCGCAACGGCGTGCTGCGCATCGTCATTCCCAGGCGGGAAGAGTCCAAACCGCGTCGCATCGACGTGAAGGACATGGGCTGAGGCGGCTATGCATCAATCGTAAGGAGGTTTGACCATGGATACGAAACAGGAAATCGCCAGACGCGAGACGGGTGTCAGTGAAGCGGCGGCGCTCGTTCCACCGGTGGATGTGATTGAGGACGACGCCGGCATCACGGTGACGGCCGATCTGCCGGGCGTGACAAAAGACAGCCTTGTCATGCGGGTGGACGGCGATACGCTGACCATCGAGGGGCAAGCCAGCCTGGGTGAATCCCAGACCATAGAACCGGTCTACGCGGAGGTCCGGGCAGCGCATTACAAGCGCAGCTTTACCCTGAGCCGCGAGCTCGATACGGCCAACATCGACGCAGCCATCAAGGACGGGGTGCTCAAGCTGCATGTGCCCAAGCTCGAACAGGCCCGACCGCGCCGAATCGAGGTCAAGGCGGGCTGACCGCTGATCGAAGGCATATCGTCAGGACCCCGGTGCGTGCCGCCGGGGCCTGCTTGTCGCTTGTCACTGAGGAGAACGACGATGAAAGCATTGGCCGAACTGAAACAGGAATTGCAGGAAGGGTGGAAATCGATTGCCGAAGGTTGGGGCCAGGTACGGGAGCGCGCCGCGAGCGCGCTGACCCGTTTCAAGCCGACCGAGCGCTCAGGTGTGCCAGTCCCGTCGGATCAAGGCGGATTTTTTGCACTGACGGCCCCAACCTGGGCCATGCTGGCCGGCGAAGTATTCGAGGACAAGCACCGGATCGTGGTGCGGCTGGAAGTGCCTGGCATGGAGGTGAAGGACTTCGACTTGCAAGTCAACGACAAGCTGCTGGTCGTGCGTGGCGAGAAAGGCATCTCGCGTGAAAAGACCGAGGGCCGCTACCACCTGCTGGAATGCGCCTACGGCAGTTTTCACCGCGCCATCGCGCTGCCCGCGGCCGTGCGTGCCGACAAGGTCGAGGCCAGCTATCGCCAGGGCGTTTTGCGCATTGAACTGCCAAAGCTCGAGAGCACCCAGCCGAGCCTCATCGAGGTCAAGGTGCGCTGACGGTGGAGGTTCACTGGCGCCGCTGCTGGCGACAGGGTAGTGCCGGCAGCGAGCGGGCCTAAATTTTCAGTTCGTACTCCAGCGTGATGGGTGCATGGTCTGAAAATTTTTCACTCTTGTAGATGGCCTCGCGCCGCGCCAGCGCCGCCAACGCCGGCGTGGCCAGGTGGTAGTCGAGCCGCCACCCGACGTTGTTGGCATAGGCCTGGCCGCGGTTGCTCCACCAGGTGTAGGCGGTGTCGGTGGCGGTCGGCTGCAGTTGGCGGTAAACGTCAACCAGGCCCGCGCCGGCGCCGGAATTGCTCAACAACTTTGTCATCCAGGCGCGTTCTTCGGGCAGGAAGCCGCTGTTTTTCTGGTTGCTGCGCCAGTTCTTGAGGTCGATTTGCTGGTGCGCAATGTTCACGTCGCCGCACAGGATGAATTCGCGCTCGCCCTTGAGCCCGACCAGGTGCGGGTAGAACTCGGCGAGAAAGCGGAACTTGGCCTGCTGCCGCTCCTCGCCCGAGGAGCCGCTGGGAAAGTAGCAGCTGATCAGCGACAGCTTGCGCTTCGGCGTGTCAAAGCGCAGCTCCACATAGCGGCCCTCGGCGTCGAATTCGGGCGAGCCGAAGCCGATGACCACCTCGCTGGGTTCGTGGCGGGTATAGAGCCCGACGCCCGAATAGCCCTTTTTCTCGGCAAAGTGGAAGTGGCCCTGGAGCCCGGCCAGCTCCTCGAAGCGGCCGCTCACATCGGCGGCCTGGGCCTTGATTTCCTGCACGCAAATACAATCGGGTTGGGCCTTGGCCAACCAGGCTTCGACCCCCTTGGTGGTGGCGGAGCGGATGCCGTTGAGATTGAGGCTGGTTAATTTGAACAAGGATTTCCCCATGGTTGGTGGCGCGCAGCCGGTTGAGCAGGATCAGCTGGCCCAGGATTTCGTGCAATTTTCCGTCGATTCCGGCGTCTTGCGTTTTGGCGAGTTCAAGACCAAGGCCGGGCGGCTGAGCCCGTATTTCTTCAACGCGGGCCTGTTCGACGACGGCGCCAAGCTCGGCAAACTCGCCGAATTCTATGCAAAGCGCCTGCTGGCCAGCGGCATCGAGTTCGACATGATTTTCGGCCCGGCCTACAAGGGCATTCCGCTGGGCGCGGCCGTGGCGATCGAGCTGGCGCGGCTGGGGCGCAACGTGCCCTTTGCCTACAACCGCAAGGAAGCCAAGGACCATGGCGAGGGCGGCACCCTGGTCGGCGCGCCGCTCAAGGGCCGGGTGCTGATCGTCGACGACGTGATGTCGGCCGGCACCGCGGCGCGCGAGTCGATCGCCATCATCCGGGCAGCCGGTGCCACGCCCCATGCCGTGGCGATTGCGCTGGACCGGCAGGAGAAGGCCACCGAGAACGGCCGGGACGTCAACCACAGCGCCGTGCAGTATGTGCGCGACCAGCTGGGCCTGCAGGTTTGCGCGATTGCGAGGCTGGCCGATTTATTGCAGTATCTGTCGCTGGGCCGTGAGGGCGGACTGGGCGTCCACCATGAACGGGTGTTGGCGTACCGGCAGCGCTACGGCGTGGATTGAGGTGGATGTGCTTGGCAGGACTTGGGGCGCGATGATGGCGGTGCTGCTCGGCAGCTGGCTGGCGCCGGCCGCCGCGCAGGGCATCTACACCTGCACCGACGGCAAGGGGCGCACCCACACCTCGGACCGGCCGATCGCCGACTGCCTGGACCGCGAGCAAAAGGAGCTCAACCCCAGCGGCACGGTGCGCCGCAAGCTCGGCCCCACGCTGACCGCGCAGGAGCGGGCGGCCAAGGAAGAGAAGGACCGCCAGGCCGAGGCCGAGCGCTCGCGACTGGCCGAGGAAAAGCGCCGCGACCGCGCGCTGCTGACGCGCTACCCGAACAAGGCCGAGCACGACAAGGAGCGCCAGGCAGCGCTCAGCCAGGTCGACGAGGTCATCAAGGCCGCGAGCCGGCGGGTCGGCGAGCTCATCGCTCAGCGCAAGGGCATCGACGCCGAACTCGAGTTCTACCAGAAGGATCCGTCCAGGGCGCCACCGTGGCTCAGGCGCCAGGTCGAGGAAAACGAGCAGAGTGTGGCGATTCAGCGGCGTTTCATCGCCGATCAGGAAGGCGAGAAAAAGCGCGTCAACGCGCGCTTTGACGAGGAGCAGGTCAAGCTCAGGTCGCTGTGGCTGCTGCAGGCGCCGGCCGCGAGTACCGAGCCGGTCAAGCCAGTTTCCGCTTCAGCAGCTCGTTGACCTGCTGCGGGTTGGCCTTGCCCTTGCTGGCCTTCATGATCTGGCCGACCAGCGCGTTGAAGGCCTTGTCCTTGCCGGCCTTGTACTGAGCCACGTTGTCGGCATTGGCGGCAATCACCTCGTCGACGATTTTTTCCAGCACGCCGCTGTCGTTCATCTGCTTGAGGCCCTTGGACTCGATGATGGCGTCCACGTCGGAACCCTCGCCGGTCCACAGGGCATCGATCACCTGTTTGCCGGCGTTGTTGGAGATGGTGCCGTCGGCAATGCGGCCGATCACCGTTGCCGCCTGCGCGGAGCCGACCGGGGCCTGGTCGATGCCGATCTCGTCGGCATTCAGGCGGCGCGAGATCTCGCCCATGACCAAGTTGCTGGCCAGCTTCGGCTGGCCACTGCGCTTGGCGGCGTCCTCGAAATAGTCCGCCATGGCCTTGATCTGCGTCAGCGTGGTGGCGTCGTACTCGGGCAGGCCGTAATCCGCCATGAAGCGCGCCGCCATGGCGCGCGGCAGCTCGGGCATGCGGGCCTTCACCCGCTCGACCCATTCATCATCGATCACCAGCGGCGGCAGGTCCGGGTCGGGGAAGTAGCGGTAGTCGGCCGCGTCTTCCTTGGTGCGCATCGCGCGGGTCTCGCCGGTGTCGGGGTCGAACAGTACGGTGGCCTGCTCGATGGCATGGCCGTCCTCGAGCTGCTCGATCTGCCAGCGCACCTCGTAGTCGATGGCCTGCTGCATGAACTTGAAGCTGTTGAGGTTCTTGATCTCGCGCCGCGTGCCCAAGGGCGCGCCGGGCTTGCGCACCGAGACGTTGGCGTCGCAGCGAAAGTTCCCCTCCTGCATGTTGCCGTCGCAAATGCCGATCCAGGTCACGATCTTGTGCAGCTCCTTGGCATAGGCCACGGCCTCGTCGCTGGAGCGCATGTCGGGCTCGGTCACGATCTCCAGCAGCGGCGTGCCGGCGCGGTTCAGGTCGATGCCGCTCTGGCCGATGAAATCCTCGTGCAGCGACTTGCCCGCGTCTTCCTCGAGATGGGCGCGCACCAGCCGCACCGATTTTTTCTCGTCACCGAGGTAGAACTCGATCGCGCCGCCCTGCACGACCGGGATCTCGTACTGGCTGATCTGGTAGCCCTTGGGCAGGTCGGGGTAGAAATAGTTCTTGCGCGCGAAGACGCTCCTGGGCGCAATGCGGGCGCCGATCGCCAGGCCGAACTGGATCGCGCGCTCGACCGCGCCGCGGTTCATCACCGGCAGCGTGCCGGGCAGGGCCAGGTCCACCGCGCAGGCCTGGGTGTTGGGTTCGGCGCCGAATACGGTCGAAGCGCGGCTGAAGATCTTGCTCTCGGTGGAGAGCTGGGCATGGGTCTCGAAGCCGATCACGACTTCGTAGCCCTGGACGAGTTTGCTCATGTCAAAAGCCCTCCGGCTTGCGGAGATGGAAATCGGTGGCCTGCTGCAGGCGGTGGGCCGCGTTCAGCAGTCGGGCTTCGCTGAAGTAGTTGCCGATCAGCTGCAGGCCCACGGGCATCTGGGCGGCGCCGAAGCCCGCCGGCACGCTCATGCCGGGCAGGCCAGCCAGTGAGGCAGGCAGGGTGAAGATGTCGGCCAGGTAGTCGGCCAGCGGATCGTTGCCATGCTCGCCGAGCTTCCACGCCACGGTCGGCGCGACCGGTCCGGCGATCAGGTCGCATTGCCGGAAGGCCTGCTGGAAATCGTCGGCGATCATGCGCCGGATCTTCTGCGCCTGCAGGTAATAGGCGTCGTAGTAGCCATGGCTCAGCACATAGGTGCCGATCATGATGCGGCGCTTGACCTCGTCGCCGAAGCCTTCGCTGCGCGTTTTCTTGTACATGTCGAGCAGGTCGCTGTACCGCCGGGCGCGGTGGCCGAACTTGACGCCGTCGAAACGGCTCAGGTTGCTCGAGGCCTCGGCCGGCGCAATGATGTAGTAGACGGGAATCGACAGCTCGGTGCGCGGCAGCGAGATCGGGACGAGCCGGGCGCCGAGCTTCTCGTATTCCTTCAGCGCCGCATCGACGGCCGCGCGCACATCGGCCGACAGGCCTTCGCCGAAAAACTCCTTCGGCACGCCGATGCGCAGCCCTTCGAGTGAGTCGTCGAGCGCGCGCGTGAAGTCCTCGACCGGCAGATCGAGCGAGGTCGAGTCACGGTCCGGGTCGGGGCCGCACATGGCCGAGAGCAGCAGCGCGCAGTCCTCCGCGGTGCGCGCCATCGGGCCGGCCTGGTCGAGGCTGGAGGCAAACGCGATCATGCCGTAGCGCGAGGCGCGGCCATAGGTCGGCTTGATGCCGGTGATGCCGCAGAACGAGGCCGGCTGGCGGATCGAGCCGCCGGTGTCGGTGCCGGTGGCCGCCGGGGCCAGGCGCGCGGCGACCGCGACCGCGCTGCCGCCCGAGGAGCCGCCGGGGATGCGCGAGCGGTCCCAGGGGTTCTGGACCGGTTTGAATGCCGAGTTCTCGTTGGACGAACCCATGGCAAATTCGTCGCAGTTCAGTTTTCCGAGCGAAACCGCGCCTGCGCCCTTGAGCTTGGCCACGACGGTGCTATCAAAAGGAGAGCGGTAGCCGTCCAGCATCTTCGAGCCGGCGGTGCTGGGGAAATCCAAGGTGACGAAGATGTCCTTGTGCGCCAGCGGCACGCCCTCCAGCGGGCCGGCCGTGCCAGCCGCGAGGCGCGCGTCGGCGGTGCGGGCCTGCGCCAGTGTCACGGCCTCGTCGCTTGCGAGAAACGCGCCCAGGGTTTCGTGGGCCTTCATGCGCGCCAGGAAATGCTGGGCCGCCTCGACGGCCGACAGCTTTTTGTCGCGCAGCTGGGCGGCGAGCTGCGCCAGCGTCAGATCATGCGGTGCGCTCATTCGATCACCTTGGGCACCAGAAACAGGCCGCGCTCGACGGCCGGCGCGCTTTGCTGGTTCGCCTCGCGCTGGTTGCCTTCGCTGACCCGGTCCTCGCGCAGGCGCAGCGCCACGTCCTGGATCGCGGCCACGGGATGCGCCAGGGGCTCGATGCCGGTGGTGTCGACCGCGCGCATCTTCTCCACGATGGCGAAGAAACCGTTGATTTGGTTGAGCATGCGCTCACTTTCGTCGGGGTGGAGTTCGAGCCGCGCCAGATGGGCGATGCGGTCGATGTCTTGGGGGGTAAGAGCCATGAAAAAACGCTTTGGAAACCAGATGTAAAGCTGCCCTCGCCGCCGCGTGGCGCCGAGTTATGCACAGGGGATCGGGTATTATCCCGGCTTTGCCGCGATACCCCCAAATTCGCCGGTACTTGTGCGAAAAACGCCGAATTTGACCCCATAAACAGGCGATGGCGGGCCGAAGCGCCGACCATGCCCGAGAGGATTTCTAATGTTTGGAGCATTCCGTCGGTACTTCTCCACCGACCTGGCCATAGACCTGGGCACTGCCAACACCCTGATTTACGTGCGCGACAAGGGCATTGTGCTCGATGAACCCTCGGTGGTCGCGATTCGCCACGAAGGCGGCCCCCAGGGCAAGAAGACCATCCAGGCGGTTGGCCACGAAGCCAAGGCCATGCTCGGCAAGGTGCCGGGCAACATCGAGGCGATCCGGCCGATGAAAGACGGCGTGATCGCCGACTTCACGGTCACCGAGCAGATGCTGAAGCAGTTCATCAAGATGGTGCATCCGCGCGGCGTGCTCAAGCCCAGCCCGCGCATCATCATCTGCGTGCCCTGCGGCTCGACCCAGGTCGAGCGCCGCGCGATCCGCGAATCGGCCCTGGGCGCCGGCGCGTCCGAGGTCTATTTGATCGAGGAACCGATGGCCGCCGCAATCGGCGCCGGCCTGCCGGTGTCCGAAGCTTCCGGCTCGATGGTGGTGGACGTCGGCGGCGGCACGACCGAGGTCGGCGTGATTTCGCTGGGCGGCATGGTCTACAAGGGCAGCGTGCGCGTGGGCGGTGACCGTTTTGACGACGCCATCGTCAGCTACATCCGCCGAAACTACGGCATGCTGATCGGCGAGCCCACGGCCGAGGCCATCAAGAAGAACATCGGTTCGGCCTTTCCCGGCTCCGAGGTCAAGGAAATGGAAGTCAAGGGGCGCAACCTGTCCGAAGGCGTGCCGCGCAGCTTCACGATTTCCTCCAACGAAATTTTGGAAGCCCTGACCGAGCCGATCAACAACATCGTGGCGTCGGTGAAAAACGCGCTCGAGCAGACCCCGCCCGAACTCGGGGCCGACATCGCCGAGCGCGGCATGATGCTGACAGGCGGCGGCGCCCTGCTGCGCGACCTGGACCGCCTGCTGGCCGAGGAGACCGGCCTGCCGGTGCTGGTGGCCGAAGAGCCGCTGACCTGCGTGGTGCGCGGCTGCGGCATGGCGCTGGAGCGCATGGATCGGCTGGGAAGTATTTTCACGAGCGAATGATCCTGTTCCCCTCTCCTTGGGGGAGGGTTAGGGTGGGGCCACGGCGCCGGCCAGCCCCCACCCCGGCCCTCATCCAATGGGGGAGGGTGGAAAATGGGCCATGCCGTTAGGAACCCTCGACCGCACCCCGCCGCCCTTTTTCAAGCAGGGACCGTCGGCGCTGTCCAAGCTGATGTTCTTCAGCGCGCTGGCGCTGTTCCTGATGGTGGCCGATGCGCGCTTCAGGATCATGCAGCCCTTGCGCTCCGTCGTGGCCACCGTGCTTTATCCGGCGCAATGGCTGGCCCTGCAGCCGGTGCAGCTGGCACGCTGGAGCGGCGAGTATTTCGAGTCGCTGAAGGCGGCCCAGCAGGCCGAGGAAGGCGCGCGTCGCAAGCTCGCGCTGCAGTCCGAGCGCGCCAACCAGGTGGAGCAGCTGAGCCAGGAAAACGCGCGCCTGCGCCAGCTGCTGGCCCTGCGCGAGCGCATCCAGACCCCGGCGCAGGCCGCCGAGGTGCTGTACGACGCGGCCGACCCCTACACCCGCAAGGTGATCATCGACAAGGGACTGACCCAGGGCGTGCTGGCCGGCTCGCCCGTGATCGACGAGTCCGGCGTGCTGGGCCAGGTGACCCGGGTGCATCCGCTGCTCAGCGAGGTGACGCTGCTGATCGACCGCGACCAGGCGATTCCCGTGCTCAACACCCGCACCGGCGCGCGCAGCGTGGCCTATGGCGAGCCGGCCTCGCATGGCGGCGTGCTGGAACTGCGCTTCATGCCCGGCAATGCCGATGTGCAGGCCGGCGACCTGCTGGCCACCAGCGGCGTCGACGGGGTCTACCCGCCGGGGCTGCCGGTGGCGAAAATCGACAAGATCGAGCGCCGCGCCGACTCGGCCTTCGCCCGCATTTTCTGCGTGCCGCAGGCCCAGGTGCAGGGTGCGCGCCATGTGATGGTGCTCAAGCCCGTGGCGGCCCAGATTCCCCAACGCCCGGAGCCCGAGGTGGCGCCGGTGGCCGGCAAAAAGGGAGGCGCCAGGTGATGCGCGGGGAGGGCAGGCGATGATCATGCGCCCCGGCCAGCAGCTGCTGCTGCCGGCCAACCCCGTGTTCATCTGGGGCAGCCTCGTGGCGGCCATGCTGCTCAACATGCTGCCGCTCGGGCGTGCGCCGTGGACGCCGGACTGGCTGATGCTGGTCCTGGTGTTCTGGAGCGTGCACCAGCCGCTGCGCGTGGGCATAGGCGCGGCCTTCGTGTTTGGCCTGTGCATGGATGTCCAGCAGGCGGCTTTGCTGGGCCAGCACGCGCTGGCCTACACGGCATTGAGCTTCTTCGCCATCACCATCCACCGCCGGCTGCTCTGGTTCAGCGTCCCGTCCCAGGCTTTCCAGGTGCTGCCGCTGTTCCTGGCGGCGCACGCCATCGAGCTGGCGCTGCGCCTGCTGGCCGGTGGCGTGTTCCCCGGATGGCCGCTGCTGCTGGCCCCGCTGCTGGAGGCGCTGCTGTGGCCTCTGATCAGCGTGATCCTGCTGGCGCCCCAGCGCCGCGCGCCCAATCCGGACGAGAATAGACCCCTGTAGGTTGGGTGTTGAGCGTTGAGTGTTCAGCGTCACCCCATGACCTGACAGGCTGCCACGCTGAACGCCCAACGCTGAACACTCAACCCGTATGACCGAACTCCGAAACGTCGAAGCCGACCTCTACCGCTTCCGGCTGCGCGTGCTGGCGGCCAGCGTGGTCGTGCTGCTGGCCTTCGCGCTGCTGGCCTCGCGCCTGGTCTACCTGCAGATCGTGCGTCACGAGGACTTGAGCGAGCAGGCCGAGAGCAACCGCACGGCGATCGTGCCCATCGTGCCCAACCGCGGCCTCATCATGGACCGCAACGGCGTCGTGCTGGCCACCAACTACTCGGCCTACACGCTGGAGATCACGCCCTCGAAGGCCGGGCCCATCGAGCAGACGATCGACGCCCTGTCGCAGGTCGTGGAGATCCAGCCGCGCGACCGGCGCCGCTTCAAGAAGCTGCTGGAGGAATCGAAGAATTTCGAGTCGCTGCCGATCCGCACCCGGCTCAGCGACGAAGAGGTCGCCAGATTCGCGGCCCAGCGCTTCCGCTTCCCCGGCGTCGACATCAAGGCCCGGCTGTTTCGCAACTACCCCTATGGCGAGCTCGCCAGCCATGTGATCGGCTACATCGGCCGCATCAACCAGGCCGAGAAGGAACGCATCCAGGACTCGGACGACGAGTCCAACTACCGCGGCACCCAGTACATCGGCAAGCTCGGCGTGGAGCAGAGCTTCGAGCAGCAGCTGCACGGCATCACCGGCGTCGAGGAGATGGAAACCTCGGCCGGCGGGCGCGCCGTGCGCCGGCTGGCCAGCTACCCCGCGACGCCCGGCCACACGGTGATGCTGTCGATCGACATCAAGCTGCAGAAGCTGGTGGAGGATATGTTCGGCGAGCGCCGCGGCGCGCTGGTGGCGCTGGAGCCCAAGACCGGCGAGGTGCTGGCCTTCGTCAGCAAGCCCACGTTCGACCCCAACCTGTTTGTCGAAGGCATCGATGCCGAGAACTGGCAATTGCTCAACGAATCGATCGACCGGCCGCTGCTCAACCGGGCGCTGCGCGGCACCTACCCGCCCGGCTCGACCTACAAGCCCTTCATGGCGCTGGCCGCCCTGCACACCGGCAAACGATCGCCCGGCTTCATCGTCAACGATTCGGGCTCCTGGATGTTCGGCGGCCACCAGTTCCGCAGCCACGGCGACCACGGCCTCGGAGCGGTGGACATGCACCGCAGCATCGTGCTGTCGAGCAACGTCTATTACTACTCGCTGGCCAACGAGCTCGGCGTCGATGCGATGCACGACTTCATGAAGCCGCTGGGCTTCGGCCAGATCACCGGCATCGACATCAACGGCGAGGTGCGCGGCGTGCTGCCCAGCCAGGAGTGGAAGCGCAACACCTACAAGCGGGCCGAACAAAAGAAGTGGTATGCCGGCGAAACCATCTCGCTGGGCATAGGCCAGGGCTACAACACCTTCACCATGCTGCAGCTGGCGCAGGCCACGGCCATCCTCGCCAACAACGGGATCAGGCACCGGCCGCACCTGGTGCTCGCCACGCAGGACCCGGTCACCCATGTGACCACGCCCGTTCCCCGGCCCGCGCCGGAGGACCTGGGCTACAAGCCCGAGCATGTGGCGGTGATCCGCAAGGCGCTGGTGGGCGTCACGCAGGAGGGCACATCGGCGCGGGTCTTTGCCGGCGCCGGCTACCTGTCGGGCGGCAAGACCGGCACGGCCCAGGCCGTGACCATTGGCCAGAAGGACAAGTACAACGCGGCCAAGCTCGAAGAGCACCAGCGCGACCATGCGCTCTACATGGCGCTGGCGCCGGCCGACGACCCGAAGATCGCCCTGGCGGTGGTCGTGGAAAACGCCGGCTTTGGCGCGGCCCATGCCGCGCCGATCGCGCGCCGCGTGTTCGACTACTGGCTGCTGGGTCAGTACCCGAACGAAGAGGACCTGGCCGCGGTCAGGAAAGGCCTGGCCGCCGCGCCGATCGGCAAGCCGCGCCTGGCCTCCGAGGTGGCGTGGTCGCCCGCCCCTTGACGTTCGACGCGCGCTGCCTCAGCGCAAGAACGCGTCGTAGCCCGTCTTGAGGATCAGCGCGCCGACGACCGCGATGAACATACCGCGCACGAAGCCGGCGCCGTGCCTTAGGGCCAGCCGGGTACCGAGCAGGCTGCCTGCCACGTTCGCCAGCGCCATCAGCAGCCCGAAATGCCACCAGACATGGCCCTTGAGCGCAAACAGGATCAGCGCCGCGAGGTTGGTCGCGCTGTTGAGCAGCTTGGCCGAGGCCGAGGCGTTGAGGAAGTCGTAGCCGAGCCAGCGCACGAACAGGAACACCAGGAAACTGCCGGTGCCCGGGCCGAAGAAGCCGTCGTAGCAGCCGATGACCAGTCCAAGGGTGCAGGCGGCCAGCGTTTCGCTGCGGCCGTGAAAGCGTGGCGCATGGCTGCGGCCCAGCTCCTTCCTGCGCAGCGTATAGGCCAACAGCGCCACCAGGATGAGGGGCAGAACCCGGCGCAAAAACTCCGGCGAGATCAGGGTGACGACCCAGGCCCCGGCGAACGAGCCGCCAAAGCCTGCCGCCGCAGCCGGCAGCAGGGCGGCCCAGCGCAGGTCCACCCGGCGGCTGTACTGGACGGCCGCGATGGCCGTGCCCCAGATCGAGGCGCTCTTGTTGACGCCGACCAGCGTCGCCGGGTGGGTGGTGGGGAAGGTGGTGAACAACGCGGGCAGCAGAACCAGCCCCCCGCCGCCCACGATAGCATCGACGAAACCGGCCAGCAGCGAGGCCAGCGACACGATGAGCAACTCCATGGCCCGATTGTCGCATTCGGTTTGCTATTGTTTTTACAGCGCCTCGCGCCCGCGCTGCATGGGCTGGAGGCCTGTTGTTTGCATGGGCCCAACAAAAAGGCGCCGGGATCGCCGGCGCCTTGTCAAACAGCATCTCATGCGGATGCCGGAAAAATTGTTCTGGAACTTGTCTTTGTCTCCTCAGCCCCTCGGTCTCACGAGTCCGCAGGAGTCTGTGAGTGAGTGGCGAGACTGTACCCGCAGCGGCGCCGTCCGCCCATAGGGGATTTCCCGGTTGTGCCGGCCGCCTCCGGCAGCGCGGGACGCCGGTCTCAGCGAGCGTTCGCGGCAATCCACTGCGCCGCCTTCTCCGCAATCATCAGGGTCGGGCTGTTGGTGTTGCCGCTGGTGATGGTGGGCATGACGCCGGCGTCGACGACGCGCAGGCCTGCCACGCCGCGCATGCGCAGCTGCGAATCGACCACGGCCAGCGGGTCGTCGGTGCGGCCCATCCGGGTCGTGCCCACAGGGTGGAAGATCGTGGTGGCGATGTCGCCGGCCAGCTGGGCCAGTTCCTCATCGCTCTGGAACTGCAGGCCGGGCTTCCATTCTTCGGGCCGGTATTTGGCCAGCGCCGGTTGCGCGACGATGCGGCGCGTGACGCGCAGCGAATCGGCGGCAACCTTGCGGTCTTCTGCGGTGCTCAGGTAGTTGGGCGCGATCGCCGGCGCATCCTCGAAACGAGGGCTCTTGATTTGCACCGTGCCCCGACTCGTGGGGTTGAGGTTGCAGACGCTGGCGGTGAACGCGTTGAAGCTGTGCAGCGGCTCGCCGAATGCGTCCAGGCTCAGTGGCTGCACGTGGTACTCGATGTTGGGCCAGGGCTGGGACGGGTCGCTGCGCGTGAACGCGCCGAGCTGCGAGGGCGCCATGCTCATCGGCCCGCTGCGCCTGAGCGCGTATTCGAGCCCGATGCGGGCCTTGCCCCATAACGAGTTGGCGATGGTGTTGAGCGTCTTGACCCCCTGCACCTTGAACACGGCGCGGATCTGCAGATGATCCTGCAGGTTCGCGCCGACACCCGGCAGGTCCTGCAGCACCTCGATGCCATGCCGGCGCAGCAGCGCGCCCGGGCCCATGCCCGAGAGCTGCAGGATTTGCGGCGAGCCAATGCTGCCGGCGCTCAGGATCACCTCGCGGCTGGCCTTGACCGTAACCAACTCCCGGCCGGTCCAGACTTCCACGCCGCTGCAGCGCTGGCTGCCATCGGCTTGGCGCTGCAGCAGCAGGCGCGAGACCTGGGCCGAGGTCCACATCTCGAAGTTCGGCCGCCCGTAGCAGGTCGGGCGCAAAAAGGCCTTGGCCGTGTTCCAGCGCCAGCCCGCTTTCTGGTTGACCTCGAAATAGCCGACGCCCTCGTTGCTGCCGCGGTTGAAATCGTCGGTGGCCGGGATGCCGGCCTGCTGGGCCGCCTGCGAAAACGCGTCGAGGATGTCCCAACGCAGTCGCTGCTGTTCGATGCGCCACTCGCCGCCGGCCTGGCGCTGGGCCAGCAGCTGCCGGTAGCTGTCGTCGCCGTTGCGCGCGAGTTCCGGCGTGACGCCCTTGGCGCCATGCAGCGCGTTCGCACCCTTGTGGTGGTCTTCGTGCAGCTTGAAATAGGGCAGGGCGTGGTGCCAGGTCCAGGCCTCGTCGCCGGTGAGCTCGGCCCAGTGGTCGTAGTCGCGCGATTGGCCGCGCATGTAGATCATGCCGTTGATGCTGGAGCAGCCGCCTAATCCCTTGCCGCGCGGGTAGCGCAGCGAGCGGCCGTTGAGGCCGGCGTCGGGCTCGGTGTTGTAGAGCCAGTCGGTGCGCGGGTTGCCGATGCAGTAGAGGTAGCCGACCGGAATGTGGATCCAGTGGTAGTCGTCCTTGCGCCCGGCCTCGATCAGCAGCACACGTTTGGAGGCGTCGGCGCTCAGCCGGTTGGCCAGCAGGCAGCCGGCGGTGCCGGCGCCGATGATGATGTAGTCGAAAGCAGTGTCGGACATGAGTGTTATGCAAGAGCGCGATGACATCTTCCAGCGGCCACCGTGGAACCGGCTTCGTCGGGCCGCGGGCCGCTTCGGGGGGCGTTCATTTCGCCGTCGGCATTACAAACTCCGCGCCTTTCTCGATGCTTTCAGGCCAGCGCTGCATGATGGACTTCTGCTTGGTGTAGAAGCGCACGCCTTCTTCGCCATAGGCGTGCATGTCGCCGAACAGGCTCTTCTTCCAGCCGCCAAAGCCATGCCAGGCCATGGGCACGGGAATCGGCACGTTGATGCCGACCATGCCGACCTGGATGCGGCGGCCGAATTCGCGCGCCACATGGCCGTCGCGCGTGAAGCAGCTCACGCCGTTGCCGAATTCGTGGCCGTTGATCAGGTCCACGGCCTCGCCGAAGTCCTTGGCGCGCACGCAGGACAGCACCGGGCCGAAGATTTCTTCCCTGTAGATGCGCATCTCGGGCGTCACATGGTCGAACAGCGTGCCGCCCATCCAGAAGCCGTTGTCACAGCCGCGGCCCGCGTCCGCGCCGGCGAAGCCGCGGCCGTCCACCAGCAGCTGAGCGCCTTCCTTGACGCCCTGCTCGATGTAGCCCGTGATGCGCGCGTGCGCCGTGGGGGTCACGATCGGGCCCATCTCGGCGTCGAGCTCCTGGCCATTCTTGACCTTGAGCGTCCTGGCACGCTCGGCCAGCATCGGCATCAGGCGGTCGGCCACGTCGCCGACCAGCACCGCGACCGAGATCGCCATGCAGCGCTCGCCGGCCGAGCCATAGGCCGAGCCGATCAGCGCGTCGACCGTTTGCTCCAGGTCGGCATCGGGCATCACGACCATGTGGTTCTTGGCGCCGCCCAGGGCCTGCACGCGCTTGCCGTGGCGTGCGCCGGTCTCATAGATGTAGTTGGCGATCGGCGTCGAGCCCACGAAGGACACGGCGCGCACGTCGGGATGCTCCAGCAGCGCATCGACCGCCTCCTTGTCGCCTTGGACCACGTTGAACACGCCGTCGGGCAGGCCAGCCTGCTTGAGCAGCCTGGCCATCAGCAGCGAAGGGCTGGGGTCGATCGGGCTGGGCTTGAGCACAAAGGTGTTGCCGGCGGCAATCGCCACCGGGAACATCCACATCGGCACCATCACCGGGAAATTGAACGGCGTGATGCCCGCGACCACGCCCAGCGGCTGGCGCAGGGTCCAGTTGTCCATGCCGGTGGACGCCTGGTCGGTGTAGTCGCCCTTGAGCAGCTGCGGAATGCCGCAGGCGAATTCGACGATGTCGATGCCGCGCGAGACCTCGCCCTGCGCGTCGGTGAACACCTTGCCATGCTCGGCCGTGATCAGGCGCGCCAGGTCGTCGCGGTGCTGGTTCAGCAGTTCGAGGAACTTGAACAGCACGCGCGCGCGGCGAATCGGCGGCGTCTCGGCCCAGGCCGGGAACGCGGCCTGGGCCGCGGCCACGGCGGCGCTGACCTCGGCGCTGCTGGCCAGCGCGACCTGGCCGGTGACGGCGCCGGTCGCGGGGTTGAACACATCGGCGCGCCGGCCGCTATGGCTGGGTGCGACGCGCCCGCCGATCCAGTGCTCGATCGAGGCGGTCAGGGTGGTTTGCAGGGACAGGTCGGGTGCGTTCATGGAGGGCCTTCGAGGCTCTTGGGGGATGGCTCCAGTCTATGCCCCGGCGCTGTCTTTGAAAATAGCGGATTCTTGATTACATTGTTCATCAACTTGAACAAACGGCCCAGCCATGAGCAGCCATTCGACCGCCCCCGTGTTCGCCGACCTGCACCTGCTGACGGTGCTGGCCCAGACCCGCAGCTACACCCAGGCGGCGCGTCGCCTGGGCATCTCCAAGGCCTCGGTCAGCATGCGCATCGGCGATCTTGAACGCGCTGCCGGCGTGCCGCTGGTGCGGCGCACCACGCGCTCGGTTGGCCTGACCGAGGCGGGCCAGCAGCTGGTCGACGACACGCAAGCCTCGTTCGCCCGCATCGAGCAGAGCTTTTCCAGCGTCAAGGACCTGGCGGGCACGCCGCGCGGCCTGGTGCGCGTGAGCGCGCCGGTCGCGCTCGGGCGCCAGCACATCGCACCGACGCTGGCCGGCTTCCTGCGTCGCCATCCCGAGATCCGGCTCGAGCTCGACCTGTCGGACCGCTTTGTCAACCTCGCGCAGGAAGGCTTCGACCTCGCGATCCGGCACGCCCAGGCGCCGCCCGACACCCATGTGGCCTGGGTGCTGTGCGAGTCGCGCTCGGTGCTGGTCGCCAGCCCCGACTACCTGCGCCGCAGGGGCACGCCGGCGCACCCCACTGAGCTGGCGTCCCACGACTGCCTGCTGTACCTGCGCGACACGGCAGGCCAGAGCTGGTCGTTCGAGCGCGATGCGGGCCGCAAGCCCGCCGAGCGCGTCATCGTGGCGGTCAACGGGCCCTTGCGCGCCAACAACAGCGAGGTGCTGCGCGAGGCGGTGCTCGGCGGCCTGGGGCTGGGCCTGCTGCCCGACTTCACGGCGGCCGGCCACCTCAAGCCCCGCAGCCTGGTTCCGGTGCTGCCCCAGTGGCGGCCGCGCGGTTTTTTCGGCGAGCGGCTCTACGCGATCCGCCCCTGGGCGCCGCAGGTGCCGCGGGCTGTGCAGTGCTTTGTCGATCATTTGCGCGAGGCGCTGGCGCCGGGTTTCGCCGTGCAGGGGTGACCCGGCGTTCGCGTGGCCGGCACCCATCTGGACGCTGGATGCTCCCGCACATGTTGACCGCCGCAAGACGTTGCGACCGTTGCCCGCGACGACGGGTGAACCTTACACTGCCCGTTCAGCCGCCATGGTGGCGGCTCGGTTCAACCACATTCATCCGCCGCAAAAGGGGGTCTCATGGGTACTTCGCGCGTCGTGTCGCGGCGGATCAACGCAGTTCGTTAGAGCGCGGGAAATGCTCGAACCCCCGTGGCTCCCGATCGCCCGTGCCGAGGTCGGCGTCTGCGCCCACCCGCCCGGATCCAGTAACCCGCGCATCACCGAATACCACGGCGGCACCAACATCCACGGGTACGACGACAAAGCGTCGTGGTGCTCGTCGTTTGTCAACTGGAGTCTCGGCCAGGTCGGCATCCAAGGGACCAACTCGGCCCTCGCAAGGTCTTGGCTTCAATGGGGCCACATGCTGCAGGCCCCCATTCCCGGCTGCATCGCTGTTCTTTGGCGGGAGGAGCCCGCAAGCTGGAAAGGCCATGTCGGCTTCTATTTGCGGCACGACGCCGAGTTCGTCTGGCTGCTTGGGGGCAATCAACTCGAGGCGGTTCGGGAGCACTGGTATCCGGTCAGCACGGTGTTGTCATATCGCTGGCCTTCCGGTGTGCTGCCCCATGAGAATGGGCCTTGGTAGGAAACTCGGCCCGACCCTTGTGGGCCATGAGTGCCGAGCGATGGAGGCGACGATGCCCGAGCAACTCACAAAGCATCCCGAGGTCACGCTGCAGGTCCTGCGCAGTTCGGGTGCCAAATGCGGCGAAGGGGCTGCGCAGGAGATACTGACCCAGTGCGCCGCCGAGCGCTTCTGCAGGCTCCCCGGTGGCGAAATATGTGTCTTCGGTTTGTCCGACGCATCGCGGATGACCCAGATCACCGCCACGGAGTTGCGAGCTCTCGTTCCCCCCGTCCCGCCCGAGACCCCTCGGTCGCTGGGGGCGATCAGTGGCGAGATGCTGCTCGGCGCTGGCATCGGCCTGCTCGCAGGGGCGGCCATTGCCATGGCTGTGTCGCGCCTGCGCCGCCGTCCAGCGCCTGGGTGCAGACGAAGTTCAGGGCGTGGATGCCGGGCAGGTCGTAGCGCGTGACTTGGCCCTGGACCAGGTGCGCGAGGTATTGCGCGACACGCTGCTCGGTCAGCTGCCCGCGCAGCAGCGCCAGCCACTCGGGGCGGCGCGCAATGACGCCGATGTTGGAGGTGTGGCCCTTGTCGCCGCTGCGGGCGTAGGCGAGGCGGATCAGGGGGACTTCCTCCACGGCCCAGGTCCGGCCGTCCATGGCGACCACCGGATTCAGCCATGCCTTGTCGAGCAGGAACGCGAACTGCTTGATGCACGGCGAGGGGTGGGGCCGCCCCTCGGCGCCTGTGGTGCCGGGCGACCAGCTCGTGCCGGCCGGCGCGATTTCGTGCGCAAACAGTTCGAGCGCGGCTTTTTGCGGATGCATCACGGCCACGCGCAGCACGGCCTCGCGCACGTCGAACGTGCGGGCATGGGGGCCGAAGTTGCCGGCTTCAGACCCCAGCACCTCGATGTTCGTTCGGCTGTAATCGCCCAGGCCGGCCTGCGCGAACAGTTCACGGGTGCGTGTCGGGATCGCCTCGCCGGTGCGCCGTGCCTTGCTGGCCGCGTCGATGCCCACGATGGTGAGCTGCGCGGTTGGGGTAGCAGCGGCATCACGTCGTCGCCCAGCACGGTGGCAATCCTCACGTTCACGCCCTGTTCGGCGGCCAGCGCTGCGATCGCTTGTGCGCAGGCCTGCGGATTCACGCCGGCGGCGTTGCTGATGACGCGGATCTTGTTCGCGACGACGTCTTTCAGGATGGCTTTCATCGTGACCGTGACGAAGTCGGTCGCGTAGCCGAGTTCGGGGTTCTTGGCGCGCGCGGCCGCCAGGATGGACATGGTGAGCTCGGCCAGGTGGTCGAACACCAGGTAGTCGAGTTCGCCGAGCTTGACAAGCCGCGGCGCGGCCACGCTGCTGTCGCCCCAGAAGCCGCAGGCTCCGCCCATGCGAATGACCCTGCTCATGATCGCTGCACCCTTTCCAGTTCGGCCTGCGCTCATGCTGTCTGCACAGGTTTTCGCCGTTCTACCTGTGTGCGATCCCCGCACCCTGTCGCCGCAGCGCCACAAGGGGTACGATCTCAGGCTGCAAGACTTCCACGTGCCGGCCATGGAGGACTCCACCCCCCGCATCGCGCAGCAGGACACGCCCGAGGGGCCGTGGGCGGCGCTGCTGGGCCGCTGGACCGCCGCGCAGCTGACGGCCCCCGGGGTCTGGCCTGCTGCGATGCAGCAACTCGCCGCCCTGCCGCCGGCCATGGGCTGGGATTTGCAGGCGCTGCAGCAACTCGACCACCTGGGCGCGCAGCTGCTGTGGAGGCACTGGGGCCGGCAGTGGCCCGCGCGGCTGCAGGCCCTGCCCGAGCAGCGCTCGATGCTGGAGCGGGTGGCGAAGTTTTCCATAACCCCGCCGCTGGCGCCGCGCCGCACGCCGGCGCAGCGCTTTGATGCCCTGGGCGCCCAGGTGCTGGGCGTCATCGAGCAGGCGAAGGACCTGCAGCGGCTGGTGGGCCAGCTGCTGATCGATCTGCTGCGGCTGGCCCGCGCCCCCCAGGACGGGCCCTGGCGCGATGTGTCGGGCCACCTCTACCACATCGGTGCCACGGCGCTGCCGATCACGGCCCTGGTCGGTTTTCTGATCGGCGTGGTCCTGGCCTACCTGACCTCGCAGCAGCTGCGGCAGTTCGGCGCCGACCCGTTCATCGTGGACATCCTGGGCGTCTCGCTGATCCGCGAGCTGGGGCCGATGCTCGCAGCCATCCTGCTGGCCGGCCGCTCGGGCTCGGCGATCACGGCGCAGATCGGCGTGATGCGCGTCACCGAAGAACTCGACGCGATGAGCGTGATGGGCATCGCGCATGGCTTTCGCCTGGTCATGCCGCGCGCCATGGCCCTGGCACTGGTGATGCCGCTAATCAGCGTCTGGACCACGCTGGCCGCCCTGGCCGGCGGCATGCTGGCCGCCGACCTGGCGCTGGGCATCACGCCGGCCTTCTTCGTGGTGGCCTTGCCCAAGGCGGTGGACATTGCCAACCTGACGCTGGCGCTGTCCAAGTCGGCCGTCTTCGGCGTGTTGATCGCGCTGATCGGCTGCCACTATGGTTTGCGCGTGCAGCCCAACACCGAGAGCCTGGGCCGCGGCACGACGACCTCGGTCGTGACCTCGATCACGGCGGTGATTCTGGTCGATGCGCTGTTTGCGGTGCTGTTCAAGGACGTGGGGATCTAGCCATGGATGACATGGACAACAGCACAGAAGCCCCTGTGGTCGAGATCCGCAAGCTCTGGACCGTGTTTCACACGCCGCGCGAGGAGGTGGTGATCCACAGGGACCTGGATCTGAGCGTGGCCCGCGGTGAGCTGCTGTCGGTGGTCGGTGGCTCGGGCACCGGCAAGACGGTGCTGCTGCGCCAGATCCTCGGGCTGGAGCAGCCGGCGCGCGGCGAGGTCCGGGTGCTGGGCCGGCCTGCCGCGCAACTGGGCCGCAAGGGCGCGGCCAGCCGCGTGGGCATGTTGTTCCAGCGCGGTGCGCTGTTCTCGGCTTTCAATGTGCTGGAGAACATTGCTTTTCCGCTGCGCGAACTCAAGGTCCTGCCCGGCGAACTGATCCGCGAGGCCGCCCTGATGAAGCTGCAAATGGTGGGGCTGGACCCCTCCCAGGCCCACAAGATGCCAGCCGATTTGTCGGGCGGCATGATCAGGCGGGTCGCGTTGGCGCGTGCCCTGATCATGGACCCGCCCCTGCTCTTGCTCGACGAGCCCACGGCCGGGCTCGACCCCGACAGCGCGGACGGCTTGTGTGCCCTGCTGCGCTCGCTGCACCGCGAGCTGTGCCTGACGGTGGTGATGGCCACGCATGATCTGGACACGCTGCTCGAGCTCAGCACCCGGGTGGCCGTGCTCGCCGACCAGCGCGTGATCGTGAGTGGAACCGCGAAGCAAGTGATCGCCTATCCGCACCCCTTCGTCCATGAATTTTTCCTCGGCGAGAGGGGGCAGCGCGCGATGGAGCCGCTGCGCGATCAGCCCCGCGCCCTGTAGAAAGGAAGCACCATGGAAAACAAAGCCCATGCCCTGGCCGCCGGTGCGTTTGTGCTGGGGGTCACGGCCTTGCTGGTCGCGCTGGCGTTCTGGCTCACGCGCGACGTGGGGATGCCCAGCGTCTACGAGCTGTCCACGGGCGCGTCGGTGTCGGGGCTGCAGCCGCAGGCCCCGGTGCGCTACCGTGGCGTCGCGGTCGGCAAGGTGACCGCCATCGGTTTTGATCCGCAAGTCCCTGGCCATGTGCTGGTGCGCGTGGCGGTCGATGCTGCCGCGCCGATCACCCGATCGACCTTTGCCACGCTGAGCTACCAGGGGGTGACGGGTCTGGCCTTCGTGCAGCTCGACGACGACGGCGAGTCGCCCGAGGCGCTGCCCTCCGATGGCGAGCACCCGGCGCGCATTCCGCTCAAGCCCTCGCTGCTGGGCCGGCTCGCCGAGCAGGGCCCGGCCATGCTGGTGCAGCTCGAAGAGGCGTCGAAGCGGCTCAATCAGGCGCTGGGCGACGACAACCAGAAGCGGCTGAGCAGCAGCCTGGAGCAGCTCACCCAGGCGGCCGGCGACGTCTCGCAGCTGGCCCTGCACCTCGATGCCACCTTGACCCGACGGCTGGACCCGGCTCTGGCCAGCGCGCCGGCGCTGGCGGCCGACACCGGCAAGACCCTGCGCTCGCTGCAGACCGCGGCCGATGAGTTGTCCCGCACGGCCGACGCCATTGGCCAGACGGCGCGGCGCCTCAATGAACGAGGCGGAGCGCTCGACAAGCTGACCGAGGGCACGGACGCGCTGACCCGTGCGGCCGACAGCTTCGGCGCGACGACCCTGCCGCGGGTCAACCGCGTGAGCGAGGACACCTCGCGCGCGGCGCGCCAGCTCAGCCGCACGGTGAATGCCATCAACGACAACCCGCAGTCGCTGCTCTTCGGTCACGGAGCGGCCCCGCCCGGCCCGGGCGAGCCCGGCTTTGTCGCGCCGGGAGGCAGCCGATGAAAAAGCCCACACCAGTCGCTATCAAATTAATAGCGCTTCGCGCCCGCTCGGTCGGGGCAGTCACTGTTTTTTGTCTTGTACTGGGGCTGGCCGGCTGCGCCCTGCCCGAAAAGCCGCAGCGCGCGACCCTCTACGACTTCGGCCCGGGCGCCACCGTCCCTCAACCCTCCAACCGCCTGGCGCCCCTGCCCCCGCTGGCACTGGCCGAGATCGAGGCCGCGGGCCTGCTCGACGGCACGGCCGTGCTCTACCGCCTCGCCTATGCCGACGCCCAGCAGCTGCGCCCTTACGCCCAGGCGCGCTGGAGCATGCCGCCCGCGCTGCTGGTGCGCCAGCGCCTGCGCGAGCACCTGAGCCAGCGCCGCACCGTGCTGAGCGCGAACGAGGGCGCGGCGCTGAACCGCAATGGCGGCAGCCTGCCGCTGGTGCTGCGCCTGGAGCTGGAGGAATTCAGCCAGCTGTTCGCCACGCCCGACAGCAGCGCCGGCCTGATCCGCCTGCGCGCCACGCTGCTGGAGGACACGCCCGCCGGGGAACAACTGCTGGCCCAGCGCGTGGTCGTGGCGCAGCGCCCCGCGCCCACGGCCGATGCGCCAGGCGGCGTGCGCGCCCTCACGGCGGCCACCGACGCGGCCGCGGAGGAAATCGCCCAGTGGCTGCAGCAGCTTCAGTGAGCCCCGCTGGGCCTTCTGCACTGCTGTTCTGAACTCAGTTGCTCCACCGCGTTGCGCACGACCCACGACGTATGAAACGCGAGGCCTGTTCGGGAAACACCGCGGAACCGGCTTCGCCGGGCCGCTGGTGTTGCCCCCTTGAGGGGGGAGGCGGCTACACGCAGTGAGCAAGCAACGGGGGTGGATCTTATCCTAGCGCCCCAGCACCGGAAACAGCTTGTGCAGCCCGTCGCTCATCACCTCCACCGCGAGCGCGGCCAGGATCAGGCCCATGAGCCGGGTCATGACATTGATGCCGGTCTTGCCGAGCACGCGGGCAATCGGCTCGGCCAGCGCGAAGCACAGTGCGGTCGCGATGCCGATGACGACGCCGTAGCCGACCAGGGTGATGAGCTGCAGCAAGGTCTTGGCTTTTTCCGCATAGATCACCACGGTGGACATCGTGGCCGGGCCGGTCAGCAGCGGAATGGTCAGCGGCACGACGGCGATGCTGGCACCCATCGCGGCCTTTTCCGCGCCCTGCTCCAGCTCGCGGGTGTTGGGCTTGGCCTCGGCCGGCTGCGCGTTGAGCATGTTCATTGCGCTGATCAGCAGCAGCATGCCGCCGCCGACCCGGAAGCTGGCCAGCGAGATGCTGAAGAACTCCAGGATCTGCAGGCCCAGCAGCGCGCTGACCGCGATCACGGCGAAAGCGCTGCAGGAGGACACCATGACGGTGTGGCGGCGCTGCTCGCGCGAGAAGTTTTGCGTGTAGTGGATGAAAAAGGGCACGATGGCCAGCGGGTTGACAATCGCCAGCAGCGTGATCAGGGGTTTGAAGTCCATTAGCGTCCTCCCGTCACATCGACGATGGCGCCGGTGGTGTAGCTGGCCTCGTCGCCCAGCAGCCAGACAATGGCCTGCGCGACCTCGGCCGCCGTGCCGGCGCGCTGCATCGGCACCTGCGCCGCGAGCTCGCGCGCGCGCTCGGGCAGGCCGCCGGAGGCGTGGATGTCGGTGTCGATGATGCCCGGGCGCACCGCGTTGACACGTATGCCCTCGGCCGCCACCTCCCGGGCCAGGCCCAGCGTGAACGTGTCGATCGCGCCTTTGCTGGCCGCGTAGTCCACATAATGGCCCGGCGAGCCCAGTCGCGCGGCGGCGCTGCCGACATTGACGATGGCGCCGCCGGCGCCGCCATAGCGCTTGCTGATGCGCTTGACGGCTTCGCGTGCACACAGAAACGGGCCGAGCAGGTTGGTGTCGAACATGCGCCTGAGGCGCTGCAGGCTCATGTCGTCGACCCTTGCCGGCTGGTCCACCACGCCGGCGTTGTTGACCAGGGCGGTGAGGCGCCCGAGCTTGGCGTCGACCTTGTCGAACATCGCGAGCACCTGGTCTTCGTGGCTCACGTCGGCCTGCACCGTGATGGCCGTGCCGCCGCCGGCGCGGATCTGGCGCGCCACCTCGTCGGCCGCCAGCGAGTGGGCGCTGTAGTTCACGGCCACGGCGTAACCCCGGCGCGCGGCCAGCAGCGCGGTGGCCGCGCCTATGCCGCGGCTGGCGCCCGTGATCAGTATCACCTTGTTCAAGGCCTGTCTCCTGCAGAAAGTTGGCTGTTGCGGCTTAATACCAGGCTCGGCGGTCCGGTGGCGCCACGCCCGCCCGGCTGCCAGTCCGCATTAAATCATCGAGGAGAGCGCCGTGAGCCGTACTGTCGACTATTACTTCGCACCGCAAAGCCCCTGGACCTACCTGGGCCACGCGCGCTTCGCGGCCATCGTGCGCGCCGCCGGGGCCCGCGTGCGCGTGCTGCCGGTGGACCTGGGCCAGGTGTTCCCGGTCTCGGGCGGCCTGCCGCTGGCCAAGCGCGCGCCGCAGCGTCAGGCCTACCGGCTGCTGGAGCTGCAGCGCTACAGCGAGTACCTGCATGCGCCGCTGAACCTCAAACCCAAATACTTTCCGGTCTCGGGCGACGATGCCGCGCGCCTGATCATCGCGGTCGACCAGCGCGACGGCAGCGAGGAGGCGATGCGCCTGAGCGGCGCGGTGTTTGCCGCCGTCTGGGCCCAGGAGCGCAACATCGCCGACCCCAAGGTGCTGGCCGAGCTGCTCGCCGAATGCGGGCTGGGCGCCGAGCGGCTGGAGCAGTCGCACAGCCAGGCCGTGCACGAGCGCTACGAGGCCGACACCCAGCAGGCGATCGAGGCCGGCGTGTTCGGGGCGCCCAGCTATGTGATCGACGGCGAGATTTTCTGGGGCCAGGACCGGCTCGATTTCGTGGAACGCAAACTCAAAGGAGCATGAACATGGGGACTTTCATCGATCTCAAGGCCGCCGACGGCTTTGTCTTCCCGGCCTACGTCGCGCAACCGGTCGGAACACCGAAGGCCGGCGTCGTGGTGGTGCAGGAAATTTTCGGCGTCAATTCGCATATCCGCTCGGTCGCCGACGGCTATGCGGCCGCAGGTTACCTGGCTGTCGCGCCGGCCACGTTGGCCCGTGTCAAGCCCGGTGTTGAACTCGGCTATGCCGAGGCCGACATGAACGCCGGCTTCGCGCTCAAGACCGCGGTCGAAGCGCTGCCTGCGCCCGGCGTGCTGGGCGACCTGCAGGCCGCGATCGACCATGCCGCGCAGGCCGGCAAGGTCGGCATCGTCGGCTACTGCTGGGGCGGGCTGCTGACCTGGCGCGCGGCCTGCACGCTCAAGGGTCTCTCGGCCGCCGCGCCCTACTATGGCGGCGGCATGACGACGCCCCAGGAGATTGCGCGCCAGCCCCGGGTGCCGGTGCTGGCGCATTTCGGCGACCAGGACCACTGGATCGCGCTGGACACCGTGCAAGCCTTCCAGCAGGCGCACCCCGAGGTGCAAGTCCATGTCTATCCCGCCAACCACGGCTTCAACTGCGACCAGCGCGGCTCATACAACGCCGCGGCGGCCCAGCTGGCGCGCGAGCGCACGCTGGCGTTTTTTGCCCGGCACCTGGGCTGAGCGGCGCTGAATAAGCCGGGACCGGCGCCCCGGCTTTCGCAATACGCTTAGAAGCGGTAGCGCAGACCCACCGAGAGCAGGTCGACGTGGGACTTGCCGGTCGTGTTTTGTTCGCCCACGTCCCGGAAGCGCTCCCATTCGACCCGAAGCCCGAGATTCTTCGTGAAGTCATAGCCGGCGCCTATGCCGAAGGTGAAGTCGGTCCCATCGTCGCTCGCCGTTGCTGTCGCGCCGCCTGCCCTGCCCCTCACGTCGAGGTCCCAGCGGTGCACCCCAGCCTTGCCGAAAAGCGAGAAATTGTTGGCCAGGGGCAGCATGCCGACCCCAACCAGCTGCCAGGTCTTGGCGTCTGCGTTGGCCGAGACGGGCAACCCGGAAGCCGTACCGACAGCATTGAACTTGCCCAGGTCCACGTAAGCCCCCTCGACGGCAAAATGCTTGTGGAACTGATAGCCGGCGAAAAGCTTCCAGCCGGTGTCCTTGTCATCACAGCTGCCCGTGAACCCGACACCGCCAAGGTCACTGCATGCGTCCTTGGCCTTGGACTGGCCGGCACTGGCGCCGAGGTAAAAGCCCATGTCTTGGGCGAGCGCAATGTGCGGCATCAGCGAGCCTGCGGCCAGCACGAGGCCGGTGACAATGAGCGATTTTTTGGTGTTGGTTTTCATTGCCGTTTTCCTTCCTTGGGTTGTGCGGGTTACGGTGGAGCGAGCGCCGCTAAGGGGCTCGCCGGTTTCATTCTGGGGTCGGCGTCACGCGAACGCACGATTTACCGCGCCAGCTGTTGCTCCGGCGATACGCTTTGACCGGCGAGCGATCGTTTGCCCGCGACAGGCTGCGCGCAGCCCGCGAGAAACTGCCGCGGACCGAGACTTCGCGAAAGTCTTGATGAGTTCGAGCGTGTCCATTGCTTGCGTTGTCGCAACAGCTTGATTCGGTTGGAGCCGTTGCAAAGCTGCAATGGTGCAGCTATCTTTGGTTTACAGAGCCTCGACGCTGCTGTGGCGCGAGGCCTGCTTTGATTCTCCAAAGGAAAACATCATGACTGCATCGAAGTTTCTCGCTGTGGCTGCCATGGCCGCCTTGAGCTTTGTGGCCGCCCACGCTGGCGACGGTGAGGCGGTCGCGCCCGAGTACACCCCGGCCTTTGTGGGCAACCGCAGCCGCGCCGACGTCGATGCCGAAGCGGTCGCGACGGCCAAGGTTATTAGTACGGTACCGGCTGCCTCGCTCGCGTTCGTGGTTCCACCATCCAAGTTGGAGCGGAACGCGGTGCGTGCCGAGGCCGCAGAAGCCCTGCGCCGGGGCCAGATCCCGCGCGGCGAAGCAAACTTCATGTGAGCTCAGCGCCAGGCGTACGCGAGGTGGCGCCTGCGCCAACACACGATCGCCAAGCCCAGCGCGACCGTGTTCATCGAGCCCATGGCATACCGAAAGCGCGACGGCTGGCCTGGGCTAGCTCACGACACCAGGCCAGCGGCCTGACTAAAAGCTGTGACGCAGGCCGACTTCGAAGCCGGAGGTGTCGCCACCGACCTGCGTTGCAGCGCGGCCGTTGGCGAAGAAGGCTTCGCCGCCTGCCTTGTTGCTGATACGAGCGTAGTTCGTGTAAACAGCCGTGCGCTTGCTCAGGTTGTGTAGGTAACCGATGGCGAATTGCCGGCCCTTCGCGTCTGCCAGAGTGATGCGATCGATCTTGGCGCTCGTGAAGGCAGCGCGGACCTGGCCAGCACCGACCGGCACGGTGGCGCCAATCAGCCAGCTACGGTTCTTGAGCTCAGTTGCGTTCAAGCCCGTGTTTGTCTTTTCCTGGGCAAACTGGGCCATGGCGGTGGCAACCCCGAAGTTGTAGGAAGCGCCGAGGTTCCAGGTCTTGTAGTCGTTGACCGCCTGCAGGTCGGTCCTGCCGGCGCCGAACGCAACGTTCACCGGGCCGCTGGCGTAGCCGACGCGGATTCCCACGTGGCGACCGTCGTCCTTCGTGGCACCGACATTGGACGCATTCTCACCCAGGGCGTACACGGCTTGACCGTAGAAGCCACCCAGATTGCCCGGCACGAAATAGTGGATGCCGTTGGAGGCACGAAGGGCGGTAGTGATGACGGTGCTGCCTTGAGGAACAGCAACAGCTTGGCTCAGGTTCGTGGCAGAGCCGACGCCGACGTTGCCGAACGGATCGAACACGAGCAGGTTCCAGTACGACGGTACATAGTCACGGCCCAATCGCACCTCACCGAAGGGGCCGGCCAGGCTGACGGTGGAGCGACGGCTGAAGTTCAGACCTTGGTTGCTCGCCACGGTCGTGGCCTGGTTGGTTGCAGCAATGGAGCCACCGGCACGGCCGTCGTCGGTGCTGAGGGGCCCTTCGAGATGGAAGCTGGCCGCCAGGCCGCCGCCGAGGTCTTCCGTGCCACGCACGCCCAGGCGGCTGGTGTTGATGCCGGAGTTGCCCAGGCGGTTCAGGTGACCGTTGCCGTCGCCGCGGACGCTTTGGAAGTTGGTGTCGACGATACCGAACAGGGTCACGGAAGATTGAGCCGTGGCGGCGCTGGAAGCCGCCAGCACGGCCAGGGCAAACAGGGTTTTTTTCATTGTGGGTTTCTCCAGGCTTGATTCCCAACTCGATGGCCGCGGTCGCAGCAGCGTCATGATATGGCACTGCACTGGCGCCATAGCCCATAGCAGTTCGACAGAGATGCTCACCGTCGTGTGGGCGCAACGAAGGCAGAGGCGCCAGCCATGGGGCGGACGCGAGCACGCCTGGGGCGCCCCTGGTCGCAGCGAATCCGCCAAAGCGCCCAGCGCCAGCAGCTTGGCGTACACCAGCGCGCACGCGGCGAAGCCAACGCCGTGTAGGCCTGGCGGGTGTTTCAGCGCCCGGCGCGCGCGAGGTAGCGCTTGCGCCAGAACACGACGCCCAGGGCCAGAGCGATCACGCTCATCGAGCCCATCGCCCACCAAAAGCCCGACTGCCGGTGAATCAGCGGGATGAACTCGAAGTTCATGCCGAAGATCCCGGCTATGAGGTTCAGCGGCAGGAAGATCGCGGTCAGCGCCGTCAGCGTGCGCATGATGTCGTTGGTGCGGTTGCTTTGCGCGCTGAAGTGCATCTGAACCGCGGTTTCGGCACTGTGTTCGAGCCGCCGCACATGGTGGACCACGCGCTCGATGTGCTCCAGCACGTCGCGGCTGCGCACCTTGAGCAGGTCGTGCTCGCGCCGCCCGGCCGCCGTGCCGGCCTCGGGCCAGGTCTCCAGCGTGTCAATCCAGTCCTGCACGGCCGAGCGCTGGTCCTCGCAGATCTCGTCGAGGTGGTGCAGCGACAGGCGTGCGTCCAGCAGCGAGCTCCAGTTGGTGAAGCGCGTGCGCGGGCGCAGCAGTTCGGCCTGCCAGTGGTCGAGCTGGCGCGTGAGCTCGCGTCGCAGCTCCAGGTAGCCGTCGACCATCTGGTTGACGATGCGCAGCATCAGGTCGGCCGGGCTGGCCGGCAGCCGCGCGGTGGCGCTGCGCGACTCGGCCATGGCGGCTTGCAGCAGCCGCGTCGCATAGGCGTCGCGCACCGTGCAGTCGCTCGGGTGCACGGTCAGCAGCACCTGGTCGAACACCGCAAAGCCCACGGGGCTGGTGTCGATGCGCCGCAGCACCGGCGGGCCGCCGCGGCGGGGCGGCCGCTTCTGCGAGGGGCCGGACGAGGCCGCCTCGCTCTCGATGGTGCCGGCGGCCAGGCGGCGAAACACCAGCACGTCGTACTGCGAGGTGTAGTCGTAGTGCGAGGGCAGCTGGCGGTTCAGCAGGTCGGAGATGTGCAGGTCCACCAACTGCTGGCCGGTCAGCGCCTGCAGCGTGGCCTGGATCTGCGACTGCATGGGCTCGAATTCCGCCCGCGCGCAGGCGATCCAGACGAAACCCTGCTCGGGCAGCCGGGCCGGAAGGGCATCGGTTTCCGCGATGCTGGAGCCGTTGATGCTGAAAATGCGCATGAATTCCTCCGTCACCGCGGATTCTGGCCAGAATCAGGGGGTCAAATCAGCCCTGCGACCCGAAAAATTGGCGTTGAATGCTATGCTTTTTGAAGCGCCTGAGCGGCTTCGAGGGCGAAGTAGGTCAGCACCCCGTCGGCGCCGGCGCGCTTGAAGGCCAGCAGGCTCTCCAGCATCACGGCGTCGTGGTCGAGCCAGCCGTTGAGCGCCGCAGCCTTGAGCATCGCGTATTCGCCGCTGACCTGGTAGGCAAAGGTCGGCACGCGGAATTCGCTCTTCACGCGCCGCACCACGTCCAGGTAGGGCATGCCGGGCTTGACCATCACCATGTCGGCGCCCTCGGCCAAGTCCAGCGCGACCTCGCGCAGCGCCTCGTCGCTGTTGCCCGGGTCCATCTGGTAGACCTTCTTGTTGCTTTTGCCCAAGCTGGCGGCCGAGCCGACGGCGTCGCGAAACGGGCCGTAGAAGGCGCTCGCGTACTTGGCGCTGTAGGCCATGATGCGGGTGTGGATCAGCCCGCGCTCTTCCAGCGCGCGCCGGATCGCGCCGATGCGCCCGTCCATCATGTCGCTGGGCGCCACGATGTCCACGCCCGCTTCGGCTTGGGTCAGCGCCTGCTGGACCAGCACTTGCACGGTCTCGTCGTTGAGGATGTAGCCGGTCCCGTCGAGCAGGCCGTCCTGGCCGTGGCTGGTGAAGGGGTCGAGCGCCACATCGGTCATGATGCCCAGTTCGGGAAAGCGCTGCTTGAGCTCGCGCACCACGTGCGGCACCAGGCCCTCGGGGTTCGTCGCCTCGCGGCCCTCGGGCGTCTTGAGCGCCGGGTCGATCACCGGAAACAGGGCCAGCACCGGGATGCCCAGCGCCACGCAGCGCTCGGCCAGCGGCAGCAGCAGATCCAGGCTCAGGCGCTCGACGCCCGGCATCGACGCCACGGCTTCGCGGCGCTGAGCCCCGTCGAGCACAAACACCGGGTAGATCAGGTCGTTCGCCGTCAGCGCGTGCTCGCGCACCAGGCGGCGGGTGAAGTCGTCGCGGCGCAGGCGGCGCGGGCGGTTCAGCGGGTAGGGGGCAGGCATCATCATGGGGAAAATTGTGCCCGATTCAAAGCATGGCGCGCACCGGCGTGCAGCAAGCCATGCCGGGCCAGCACCGATCGGCGGCAGATTTATTGCTTTGGTTCTAAGAAAAAGGCAGATCGGTGCTTGAAACTCGCCCCAAGCTTTGTTAAATTACGTCTGGGCGGCTTGCCGCTCCCCGCTTTTCCTCCCTGAGCGGGTGCCTTCATGTGTGACAGCAAAAAAGGCTTCCTACCCCGGCCCATTGGCCGGGGTTTTTTTTGGCCCGGCCGGGCACGGCCGGCGGCGCTTGGGGCCGGCGTTTTCCCTGCCACTACACTGGCCCCATGGTGCGTCGTGAAGTGAAGATCGATCCGACTCCGCAAGGAGAAGGGACGAGCTTTGCCTGCTGCGCCTGTCCAGCGGGTGAAAGTCCCGCCCCGGTAAGCGTCGGTGCGCCGGGTAGC
>Ga0187892_10002924_pt1 | contig 32537 bp, 33 predicted proteins | sample MA1701073metaG_FD_139345 | JGI IMG/M metagenome (GOLD analysis project Ga0187892, IMG submission 139345) | Bio-ooze microbial communities from a basaltic lava cave in the Kipuka Kanohina Cave System on the Island of Hawaii, USA - MA170107-3 metaG ...
ACGACGAGGGCGGTCAGGATCAAGACCAGAAATCGGTTCCGCAGGGAGAACTCAAAGATGCGTTCCAGCACGCTCCATCCTTCTCGAGGCTAGTGTCCCTCTCCGATCCGCTCCTTGAGCAGCTCGGACTTCAGCGTGAAGCTGCCCGTAGTTACCACCTCTTCGCCCTCTTTGAGACCCTCCGCGACCTCGATCAAATCTCCCATGGTGAGCCCGAGCTTGACCGCGCGCCGTTGGAACGTCGTGGCGTCTTTCTTGATGAAGACGACAGGTTGCCCATCCACCTGCTGGACCGCCGACGGCGGAACGGCGACAACCAGGGCCGCCGGAGAAGGGGCCTGGGCGCGAAGCCGCACGGTTGCGAACATCCCTGGTTTGAGCTTCCGGTGGGGATTGGGGATTTCCACCCGCACCTTGGCGGTCCGCGTCTGCGGGTCGAGAATATCAGCGACATATCCGATCGTGCCCCGGAAGGTCTCATCCGGGTAGGCTTCCACTCTGATTTCGACAGGCGTTCCTCGACGAACGTGAGCAAGGTCTTTCTCGTAGATGTCTATGAGAGTCCAGACGATGGACAAATCGGCGATTGACAGGAGCGCTTTGTCGGGCCCGACTACCTCGCCAGGCGCTCCCTCACGCGTGATGATCACGCCGGCAATGGGCGCCCGGACCGTGGTGTAGGAGGCCTCCCGATGGACCGGCGGGTTGTGTTCCGCCGAGAGTGACTTGATCTGCCCGTCGGTCATCCCGAAGCGATACAGCTTTTCCTTGGCTCTGGCAATCTTGGCGCGCCGGTTCGCGGCCGCAGCCTCGGCGCCACGGTACTCTGCCTCCCGCACCTCGGCCTCTTTCCGGGCGATCGCTTCTTTTTCCAGGAGTAATCGGGCGCGTTCCCACGACTTCCGGGAGACTTCGACCTGGGCCAGGTCTTTTTGAAGATCGGCCACCTCGCCCAGGTAGTCCCCCACCGATTCCCCTAGCTCGATGTTGTCGTACTCGAAGAGAGGGGCGCCTCGGCTCACCGAATCGCCGACCTGCACATGGACCCGCGCGAGCCGTCCCTTGGCGATCGGCGCAATGTGGGCCACGTGCGCGGGGTCTGGCGCAATGGTCGCCGTGGCGTCGATCAGGCGGACCGGGGCGACACGCTGGGCTCGAGCGGTGGCAAATCGAAACTTGGCCTGAGCCTCGGCTGAAATCTTCACCTTGCCTTCCTGGCGTTCGCCTTGAGGCTGGGCCTTCTGTTCTTCGGGCTCGCGGCCACAGGCGGCGAGGTTAAGCATCCCTGTGAGTATCGCGGCCGCCACCATATATGGACGGAAGGGCATCGTCTACCTCCTACCGCCCTACGGCCGCTTCGACTTGAAAGGCGGCGATGGTGAGTTCGTAGAGTGATCGGTTGTATAGGCGACGGATCTCCCGAAAAGCCCGCTGGGCATCCAGGAGCGCGGTGAGATCGATCGCCCCGAGCTGATACGCGGTCTCCGCAATCTCCCGGGATTCGCGGGCCTTGGGCAGGTAGTCGCTTTCCAGCGCCTGAAGCCGCCGGCGTTCGGCCTCGAATCGGTTGAATGCCTGATGCACTTCCACCAGCACCTGGTTCTCCACCCGTCGTCGCTGGAAAGATTCGCGTTCACCCTCAGCCTTGGCCCGGACGATGCCACCCTGATTTCGGTTGAACAGGGGAAGGGGCATCTCGATGCCAAACACCACTGTGTCATCGCCGAAGTCCCGTTTGTATCCGATGAAGGGGAACAGGTTGGGGTAGCGGAGCGCCCGCTCGAACTGGATCTGCTCCTGAGCCCTCGTGATGCGATGGCGCTGAGCCTTCAGGTCCGGCCTGGTCTCCATGGCCTCGCCTCGCAGTGATGAGAGGGTTCCGAGCGGCTCGCGTGTGAGGAGCGATTCGGTGACGTCGAATTCGACTGTGGAGTCGGGGATGCCGAGCAGGCCGAGGAGCGAGGCCTTGGCCTGCTTGAGATTTAGCTCTGCGCCCACAGAGTCGTCGAAGATCCGGAAGCGCTCCACCTGCACCCGCCTGACCTCCGCTCCCGAGATCTCACCCACGCGAAAGCGCTCTTCGTTGAGACGGATGATCCGGTCGAAGTCAGCGAGCAGTTCGCGAGCGGTTTCAACCTCTGCCTTTGATAACACGACTTGGTAGTAGGCTTGCTTCACCGCGAACCTGAGCAGCCGGGCGGCGTTCTCGACGTCGGCCCCGATGGCGCGCGTGTTCGCGTCAGCCACAGACATTCGGCGGGAGCGCTTGCCGGCTGTCTGGATCTCCTGACCGATCTCGAGGAAAAGCTCTTGCTCATCCAGGAATGAACCTCCTCTATAACCCTCGGACCTCACGAGCAACGCGGGATTGGGGAGGAGGGCGGCGGTGATGGCATCCCCACGCGCGACGTCCTGGGTCGCGGCATCTGTCTGCAGACCGGGGTTCTGTCTGCCTGCGAGTTCTAACGCAGCCGTCAGCGAGAGCGCGCGCGGGACGGCTGTGACCTGGGATTCAACACTCATGGGCGTGCCAATCGAAAGCGCGAGGGGAATGAGAAATGCGCGCAGCCGCATGATTCTCATCGCTATACCATTCATGAAAACCCCCAAACGATAGGGCGATCCAATAGGCCGCGACAGGATCGACGGATCGCTCCAGGAATAGAGAGTAGATAGGCGCTCGGGCTGGACGCCTACGATGAATCAGACAGTCGTGAGAGCGGGAAGAAGCGCTACGCCTCGCGAGGAGGTGGGGAGGGTGGATCTAACGTGAGGGAGACGGGAGAGGCGCAGGGGTGATCCTTACGGGTCTCTGCAAATCCGGGGGGGTCGAAAGTGAACGAGGCGGGACCGTTCACCGGGTTGCCCAAGAGGTCACAATGAGGGATCGGCTGAGTCTTCTGGGGAGGTTGGTCGCCTTGTGTGTCGCTGGATGGCGCAGTAGCGTTGAGCGAGTTTTCCTCGAAGTGATGGGAAATAGAGTGGTGTTCAAGACAGCTCGAAAGCGGATGGTCGTGAAGCCCCATGGCTGCCGCATGGAGAGCAGGAATGCCTGCGTAGATGACCAGTAGTACGAACCCGGAGACTCTATAGCCCCTCACGCCGACGTGACCTCCAGGATTGTTTCGAGCGCCTGGCACAAGCCTGGACCGGCTTCCGCATACGCGTAGCACACGCAGTCTATGCCTCTCACAGCCGCAGTGTCAAGTTACAATACAGCAGGAGATCGAACACGGGGGCCTTTGACGGGTGTCCGACGAGGAGTCCAGGGGGTCGTGAGGCGGGCTGTGGAGATCGGGTCGGATCAATCCTCGGCGCGGAACTCCTTGACGATGCGATGCTTTTGTATCTTGTAGGCGAGCTGCCTCGGGGTGATCCCGAGTCTCTCGGCAGCCTTGACCTGAACGCCACGGTGCTCCTTCAGGGCGCGCACGATCAACTCCCGCTCCAAGTCGCGGAGCCCCTTCCGGCCCTCCAGCGCATCGGGGCCACGTGCCTGCTCCTGTCGAAGTCTGAGCGCGTACCCGATGAGTGACGCGACAATGGTCAGGACCCGCAGGTCCTCTTCCAGCGAGGCCATCGCATCGCGAGTGGGGCGTTCGACGCTGAACACTCCCAAGACCTCTCCGGCGATCTTGATCGGCAGGCAGATGAAGGCGATGCCGTGAAGCTCTCGAGGCGCGCGAGCGCGCGTCTTGTTCAGGAAGTACGGTTCCCTGCTGAGGTCCGGCACCACCATCGGGACCCCGAGCTTCATCACCTTCCCGGTGATCCCTTCGCCGACCCGATAGCGTCCGCGCCCCCGCTCCTCTTCGGTCAGGCCGAACGCCGCCTCGATGCCCAGCTCGCGCCGTGTGTCGTCGTAGACGCAGATCATCCCCTTGGTCATCCCCATGAAGGAGCTGAGGATTTTGAGGGTGGCAAGAAGGCTCTGCGTCAACTCGACCCGCTCGGCCAGGATCTTGGTGACTTCGTAGAGCGCGCTCAGCCCGACCGCCTTCTGATCGGGTCGGCGCCTCTCGCTGGGCATCGCCACGGTGGCCATTCTACGTCATTCTCGCAAGTTGGCACCCGGCGCCCCGATTGTCCGCCGGGGCGCCGGGTGCGGAATCCTTGGCACTAGAGGGCGTAGGCGTTCTCTTCGTGCTGACTCAGATCGATCCCAGTCTGCTCCTCTTCTTGGGTGACCCTGAGGCCCATCACGGCATCAACGGCCTTCAGGATGATGACCGTCCCGACGAAGGCCAGCACCCACGTGGCGAGGACGGCGATCGCCTGGATCCAGAGCTGCTTGGGATTGCCGAAGAACAATCCATCGGCGCCGGCGGAGTTGACCGCTTTTGAGGCGAAGAGCCCGGTCGCCAGGGCCCCCCAGGTGCCACCGATGCCGTGCACGCCTACCACGTCGAGCGAGTCGTCGTAGCCAAGCCGTGCCTTCAGCATGCAGGCGGCGTAGCAGAAGACCCCTGCACCCACCCCGATGACGATCGCGGGCATCGGACCCACGAACCCCGAAGCGGGGGTGATGGCCACGAGCCCGGCGACCGCGCCGCTGGCCGCGCCGAGGACGGTCGGCTTGCCCCTGGAGCTCCACTCGGTGAACATCCAGGCGAGGGCCGCCGCCGCCGTCGCTAGGTGGGTCACCACGAACGCGCTCGTTGCGAGTTGGTTCGCGGCGATGGCGCTTCCCGCGTTGAACCCGAACCAGCCAAACCAGAGGAGGGACGCGCCCGTGACCGTCATCGTCAGGTTATGGGGCGCCATCGGTTCATGGGGATACCCGCGGCGGCGGCCGATGATCAGGGCAGCCGCCAGTGCTGACACGCCGGAACTGATATGGACCACGGTTCCGCCCGCGAAATCGAGGGCGCCCAGGTTGCGCATCCAGCCGCCGACCGCCCAGACCCAGTGAGCCAGGGGATCGTAGATGAAGGTCGCCCAAAGCAGTGTAAACACGAGAAACGAACTGAACTTCATCCGCTCGGCAAACGCTCCGGTGATGAGGGCGGGGGTGATCACCGCGAACATCATCTGGTAGACCATGAAGGCCTGGTGGGGGATGGTCGCGCCGTAGTCGGCGTTGGGCTCAAGCCCCACCCCGCGAAGCCCGATCCAGTCGAGGCCGCCGATGATCCCTCCTTTGTCTGGGCCGAACGCGAGGCTGTACCCCCACAGCACCCACTGGATCGTGATGAGGGCCAGGATGATGAAGCTATGCATGATCGTGCCCAGGGCGTTCTTGCGCCGAACGAGGCCTCCATAGAAGAGGGCAAGTCCGGGTGCCGTCATCAGCAGGACGAGCGCCGATGAGGTGAGCATCCAGGCCGTGTCGCCCGAGTCGATCTTCGGCGGGGGCGGGGCTGGAGCCGCCTGCCCGGCTGCCGGCGCAGCGGGAGGGGCTGCCGGGGCAGGGGGCTGCTGGGCGAATACCGCGAGTGGGAGAACCAGCAGCAGCCCGGCCACAATCAGTAGCTTCAATACGTTCACCGCGCGTCGTGTTGACACTGTTCTTCCTCCTTATTTGGGTAAGCCATCGAGAGGATACGTGGAGGTTATCGCGGACAACGCTTCCGTCGCAACCGCTCGAATTGTCGCAAAGAGCACGTTCTGTGCCACTCCCCCAAGGTCATCTCGAATGATCAATCTGGCGTTGAACTCCTCGTTAATTCATCGTGGAATCGCTGCGTTCTTCTGAAAAGCGTCGGAGGGTCAGCCGGTCGTCTCGACGTTGTGCTGGCGTGGAAATGAGCAGCTTGCGCCGGCGCTGCATACAACTTGGGCGAACCAGCCCCCATAGAGACTGCTTCACACTCGACTGATGCGGGCCTGGCACCGGGTCATGTGAGCCGCCTAAGTGCCGAGCGTTTACCGGGAAAATTCTCTTGACAGCAGCACAGGCGCTGCCTATACGTACATGGACGCGAGGTGGCGCGCACATGACGGTGCAGCTGAGCAGCAGAGAGGAAAATTGCGAGCCCGTGCTCCGGCGGATCGTGTTGTTCCTGCTTGTGATCTCTGTGGCGAGCTCGCCCCAGGGTCTCCTCGCGCAGACTCTTGAACTGAGATCGTCCGATGCCACGCTCCTGCATCCAACCAAGCATCCGAAGATCAGCGGGTCCCTGAGGCACGCAGAGCAGGACATTCGCCATTCGCGGCCGCTCCAGCAGGGGACCCAGCCGGAGGTAGATGCGAGCGGGATGCAGGTCCATCTCACGTTGGCAGACTATGCCGAGACGCACCTGGACAGGCTTCGATCGATCGGCGTGCAGGTCGAGCGTGCGGAACCCTCGCTCGCGTTGATCCAGGCGCGGATTCCGGCGGGCCTGCTGGACGCGGTTGCAGAGCTTCCCTTCGTGCGCTACATGCGAGCGCCCCACAAGCCCTACGCCGACGTCGGCTCGAAGCTGACCCAGGCGGACGGCGTGCTCCGTTCCAACCTGGTCCGATCGAATCTGGGAGTCGTTGGGAACGGAGTCAGGATAGGCGTCATCCAAACCGGCTTCGATGGAATCGCCGCAAGTCAGGCGAGCGGCGATCTCCCTGCCGGGATCACGACGTTTACGGCGCGGGCCAATGCGAATTTCGCAGGCGCTGGAGCCGAGGGAACCGCGATGCTGGAGCTGATCCACGACATCGCTCCCGGGGCGCAGCTCTTCGCCGCGTCCTTCAGCACGAGCTTGGAAGAGATCGCGGCTGTGAACTGGCTGGCCGACGTGGCGGGCGGCCCCAATTCGCGGCGCGGCACGCCGGGGGGCGTGGATATCATCGTGGACGATATCAGTTGGTTCAACCTCGGGCCCTACGACGGCTCGAGCGCCCTCTCGCGGGCCCTGACCGCGGCGGTCGATCGAGGCGTCGCCTATTTCAAGTCGGCGGGCAATCGGGCCGATCAGCACTGGCGGAGGTTCTATAGCGCGTGTCCCGGAAGCGCCTTTCAGAACTTCAATGCCCCCGACTGTGGGTCAAGCTTCGACGAGATCTTGAACGTTCGCGTTCCCGGAGGAAAGGACTTCTGCGCGTTCCTGCAATGGAACGATCCCTGGGGCGCCTCGGGGAACGACTACGATCTGCGACTGTGGGACCGGGACGCGGACCGGTTCCTTTCGTCATCGGACGGCGTTGTCGGGGGAACCGATGCACAGACCGGGACCCAGAACCCCGAAGAGGGGATGTGCTTTACGGATAGCAGCGGGAGCGTACGGAACCTCGGTATCATGATCCAGAATTTCCAGGGGCAGGCCGCGCCCAGGCAACTCGAGCTCTTTTTGACGAGCGACGTTGTCCAACTGGAATATCTCGTCAAGGAGTTCAGCGTGCCGAATGCCGGCGATGCGAAGAAGGTCTTCTCGGTCGGTGCCGTCGATTGGCAGACGCCCAATACGATCGAAAGCTACAGCTCGAGAGGCCCGACGCTCGACGGCCGATTGAAACCCGAGGTGGTGGCGCCGGACTGCGTCTCGGTCACGGGCAACGGCGGATTTCCGACCACCTTCTGCGGGACATCGGCCGCCGCCCCTCACGCCGGAGCCGTGGCGGCGCTGGTCCTGAGCGCCAATCAATCGCTTTCACCGTCTCAACTCTACGCCGCCATCGTGGCGCCGACCTTCGACCTTGGGACGCCGTTTCCCAACAATACCTTCGGCTTCGGGAGGATCGACGCCCTCGCCGCGACGCAACTGGCGAAGAACCAGCCGACGCTGGGTCTCAGCGTCCAGACGAGCGGATCGGGGCAACTCGACTGGGTCATGTCGTTCAACTATCCGACCCCGAGCTTCGGCGCGCCGACGCTCTTCGCTGACGTCTACTTCGGCTACCTCCGGCCGGACGGCGTACCGACATTCTTGGGACCAGGACTCGGACAGGCCGCAGGGGACGTGAACAACCCTCAAAGCTTCGCGTCTTTCCTGAGTTCGTTGGAAGTCGATCCCGGGACTTCCCTGGCCCCCACGCAGGTATTCTCGACACCGATCTCCGGCCCTGCCGGGCAGTACGTCGCGTTCTTCGGCGCGATGCCCACGGGCGCAGGGCCATCGGGGAACCTCTGGAGCCTCGGCAGCAGTGCGTCGAACGGCGGCGCGAACCTTCAGGGGGTCGCGCTGGCGCCATTCTCACTTCCCTGAGCAGGGAGCGAACGTCCACCTTCATACGGGTGGGCACGAGGAGGGACGAGACTGTGTATGCGATCTGGCGACGAATGGTAAAGACCAGCGCACTTGCGCTCGCGGTGCTCGGGGCATCGCTTCCGCAGGTCGCGTTCGGCCAGACCATTGAGCGGATATCGCTCGAAGGGAAGGAGGCGCGCGCCACCAAGCATCCGAAGATCAGCAGCTCTCTCGGTCACGTCGAAACGGCGGTTCGCGGGTCTCAACCGCTCCCGGAGAGCGCGCATCGGAGCGCCTACGGCGGCGGGATTCAAGTCTACATCCACCTGGCCGATTACGACGCGAATTACGTGAGCCGCCTCATCGAGAAGGGCGTGCAGATCGAGATCGTCGAAGCCCCCCTGAAGATTATCCAGGCCAGGGTCCCCCCCGGGACGCTGGAGTCGATCGCGCAGCTCCCGTTCGTGCGCTTCATCGGCGAGCCCGAGCAACCGTCTCCCAACGTCGGTTCCAAGAACACGGAGGCCGACGGCGTGTTGCGGTCGAATTTGGTCCGATCGAGTTTGGGGGTCAATGGCAGCGGAATCCGGGTCGCTGTCATCCAACTGGGGTTCATGGGGCTGGCTGCAAGCCAGGCGAGCGGCGACCTTCCCGCGAGGATCGCCACCTCCAGCACGAGGGCTGACGGAAGTGTCGCGGGTGATAGCGCCGAGGGGACGGCGATGCTGGAGTTGATCCATGATATCGCCCCTGGCGCGCAACTCTTCGGCGTCTCCATCAGCAACTCCTTGGAATTCGTCGCGGCTGTAAACTTTCTGGCCGATGTGGCGGGCGGCGCCAATCCGCGGCGCGGCACCTCGGGAGGGGTTGACATCATCGTGGACGACCTCAGTTTTTTCAACATCGGGCCGTATGACGGCACGAGCTTCATCTCTCAGGCGATTACGGCGGCGGTCGATCGTGGCGTCGCCTACTTCACGTCGGCCGGCAACCACGCCGAACGTCACTGGCGAGGGTTCTACAGCGCGTGCCCGGGGAGCAACTTTCATCGCTTCAATGTCCCGTCCTGCGGCCCAGGGGTGGCGGACGAGGTGCTTGACATCCGTCTCCCCGCGAACAGCGACTTCCGCGTCTTCCTTCAATGGAACGACCCCTTCGGGGCTTCAGGCAACGACTATGATCTTCGGCTGTTCGATCGGGACTCCGGACAACTGCTGACGGCGGCCGACGGCGTCGTAGGCGGTCGAAACCTGCAGAATGGAACTCAAAATCCCACAGAGTTCATGTCTTTCACTAATAGCGGCGGCGGCACGCGCAACCTCGGGATCGTCATCGAGAATGTCGGGGGGGCCCAACCGAGGCAGCTCGAGCTATTTCTTCCGGGCTCTGCCGTCCAGGAGCAGTACGTCATTCCGGATCACAGTCTCCCGAATGTCGGCGACGCCAAGAAGGCGATCTCGCTCGGCGCCGTGAACTGGCAAACGCCGAATTCGATCCAGAACTACAGCTCCAGGGGTCCGACGCTCGACGGTCGCGTGAAGCCTGAGGGGGTCGCACCCGACTGCGTCTCCGTGACCGGCAACGGCGGCTTCCCGACGACCTTCTGCGGGACCTCCGCCTCCGCTCCGCACGCGGCCGCCGTGGCGGCCTTGCTCCTGAGCGCGACTCCTTCGCTGTCGCCGTCCCAGCTCTACGCGGCCCTCATCGCGCCCACCGTTGAGCTGGGGACACCGTTTCCGAACAATACCTTCGGCTTTGGGAGGATCGACGCGTTCGCTTCGACCCAGTTGGCAAAGAACCAGCCGACGTTCGGGTTGAGCGTTGCCAAACCCGGGCCCGGACAGCTCAGTTGGACCGTCTCATTCAACTACCCGAATCCCAGCTTCGGCGCACCGACCCTGTTTGCTGACGTGTACTTCGGGTACCTCCGACCCGATGGCGTCCTGAGATTTCTTGGGCCGGATCTCTCACAAAGCGCCGGGAACTTGAACAACCCCCAGACCTTCGCGTCTTTCCTCGAGTCGGTCGCAGCCGATGCTGGAACGTCGCTGGCGCCAACCGAGGCATTCTGGACGCCGATCTCCGGCCCTCCCGGGCAGTACGTCGCCTTCTTCGCAGCGATGCCGACGGGGGCGGCGCCATCGGGGAACCTCTGGAGCCTGGGGAGCAACGCGTCGAACGGCGGAGCGAATTTGCAGGGAATCGCGGTGGCGCCCTTCTCGGTTCCCTGATTGTGCGCCGTCTGCGCCCCGGCGGCGGCTCTCATCGGTGATCCGCGCGTCAGGGGTGTTCCTTGAGAGGAGATCATGATACAATTATAACGTGGTCGGTGGAGACCGCCTTTCCCTAACACGCGGACGATTCCACCTGGAACTTCGATCTCTGTAGCCGGCTTCGAAAGCGCGAGATTTTTCGCCCACAATGCCTTTTTCGTATTGACAGGTCCAGACTCCCCATAATATAAGAACGGGGATTGTCCGTCCGGAAAGACGATGTTACATCGCCCAGGAGGGAGGCAAGCATTGAGCGACGAAGCGGGTGTCCGAGGGGATTCTGTCGATCGGCTGATCGGAGAGATCGAAGAGGGACCATCGACGATCTGGTCCCGTCGTGACTTCTTTTCCCTGGCGGGGTGGGCCGGCATCCTCGCTGCCCTCGGCGCCGGAGGATTGGCCTTCGGACGGTTCATGTTCCCGCGCGTCCTGTTCGAGCCCGCGCCGACCTTCAAGGCCGGCCTGCCGGAGGAGTATCCGGTCGGGACCGTGAGCGAACGTTGGAAACAGGACCAGCGCGTCTGGATCGTGCATGAGCCGGACGGGTTCTACGCGCTGCTCGCGGTGTGCACGCACCTCGGATGCACGCCGAACTGGCTGAACGCGGAAAACAAGTTCAAGTGCCCATGCCATGGAAGCGGCTTCCGGAGGACCGGGATCAACTTCGAAGGTCCCGCGCCGCGACCGCTCGAACGGGTCAAGATCGCCCTGGCCGATGATGGGCAGCTGTTGATCGACAAGAGCCTCACGTTCCGCTTCGAGACCGGCGAGTGGAGCAAGCCTGAAGCCTTTCTGAAGTTGAAAGCCTAGCCAGAGGGGGCGTCACCGCGGATGACTCGTCTCACGGAACTGAAGAAGAAAGTCGTAGAGTCGCAACTGTGGCGGTCGATGTTTCGCCACGACTATCTGGACACCCCCAGAAACCGGGTGCTCCAGATCATGGCCAACGTGTGGCTTCACCTTCATCCGCCCAAGATCCGCCGTCACGCCGTCAAGATCCGCTTCACTTGGTGCATGGGCGGCATCACGTTCCTGATGTTCCTGTCAACGGTCGTGACGGGCGTGATCTTGATGTTCTACTATCGCCCGGTGGCCGAGTACGCCTATGCCGATATGAAGTACCTGCAGTTCGACGTCCCGTTCGGGATGATCGTGCGCAACATGCATCGCTGGGCGGCGCACGGCATGGTGATCACCGTGTGGCTCCACATGTTCCGCGTCTTCATGACCGGCTCATACAAGCCCCCGAGGGAATTCAACTGGATCGTGGGGGTGGTGTTGTTGACCATCACGCTGTTGCTGAGCTTCACCGGGTACCTGTTGCCGTGGGACCAGCTCTCCATCTGGGCCGTTACTGTCGGTACGAACATGGCCCGAGCCACCCCGCTCCTCGGCACTGAGGGGCCGTTCGCCCAGGTGGTGGGGGTCACCCCTCGCTACGACGCGAGGGCCTTCCTGCTCGGCGGGACGCTTGTCGGGCCTCCCACCCTCCTCAGGTTCTATGTCCTGCATTGCATTTTCCTTCCCATCCTCGCCAGCCTGTTGATGATCGTCCACTTCTGGCGGATCAGAAAAGACGGCGGGATATCGGGACCTCTCTAAGTGCGCCCGGGGCAACCGACGCGTGTGGCGACCAGAGCGCCGGGAGGCTGGATGACGCGAGTTCGCGCGCGACGCGAAGTTCGGGAGTGCGATGGCTGAGTTGAAAGAGCAGTCGGCGACGAAGCCCGCCCCTCAGACGGCGGGGGCGGCGAAGCCGGCGGTGGGTGACCGCGTCCACGTGTGGCCGTACCTCGTCAGGAACGAGTTCATCTGCTCGATCATCATCATGGTCATTTTGACCGTCTGGTCGATCACGATCGATGCGCCACTCGAGGAGCCGGCCAATCCCACGCAAACCCCCAACCCGAGCAAGGCGCCCTGGTATTTTCTGGGGCTTCAGGAGATGTTGGTCTATTTCGACCCGTGGCTCGCCGGGGTCGTCCTGCCCAGCCTGATCATCGTCGGGCTCATGGTCATCCCCTACATCGATATCAATCCGAAGGGCAACGGCTACTACACGTTCAAGGAGCGGCCGTTCGCCATTGCCGTGTTTCTGTTCGGGTTCATCTTCCTCTGGGTGTCGCTCATTATCACCGGCGTGTTCTTCCGGGGCCCGGGGTGGAACCTCTTCTGGCCGTGGGAAACCTGGGATCCGCACATGGTCATTGCCCTGACGAGCGTCGATCTGCCCGCCTGGGGCCCGTTCAAGTGGCTGGGCAACCCGAAGATCTTCGGGGTCGAGGTGATCGGGTTGATCCTCTCCATTCTCTATTTCAGCACCGCGGTGATCTTCTACTTCTGGAAACGGGACACGAGCGAGACCATCCGGCAGTTGGGGCCGGTGCGCTACGGGATCGTGGCCGTTCTCTTCCTGACGATGATGAGCCTCCCGCTCAAGATCTTCCTCCGTTTGGCCTTCAACATCAAGTATGTGTGGGTGACCCCTTGGTTCAACATTTGACCCCTCGGCACAGGCTTCGTCATGCGGTGGTGGCCGCGACAGCGCAAGCGTAAACTCGCCGAAGACCAATCGCTGCGAATCGTCTTCTTCGTCTCCAGCATGGCGTTCGTCCTCGTGACCGGTTGGGCGATCTGGAACGAAGAGGCCACGCGCCGCCCCTGGAAGGAGTACCAGCTCGAGTTCAATCGCCTCGAGTACCAGCGGGCCTCCGGAGCGCTGGCCGCCGAGAAGGCCAAGTTCGACGGCCCTCAGGTGCAAGCCGCCGTCGCGAAGGTGCAAGCCGACCTGAAGGGAGTCCGAGCGCTCCTGGCTGGTCCGGAATACGCCAGGGCGCAGAAGGTCCTCGCGGAGCGGCAGGCCGAGCATGCCGACCTCAACATGAAAGCCCAGTTCATCAAGAGCGAGCTGGACGAGGCACTCTACTGGGTGGAGCACGCGATCTACGAGAAAAAGGACACGAAGGCCCCCAAGGCCAAGGTCGCGCTCATCGAGAAGCAGTACGTGGAGATCGCGCCGAAGGCGGAGGCGGTCAGCGCGCGGGTGGACGAGGCCCAGCGCGAACTGAAGCGGTTCCGGGGCGACGTGGAGAAGCTCGAGGCCAAACTTGAAGAGCTGAGCGCTCCGGTGACCGGGCTGGAGCGCCGGCTTGAGTCGATCAGGGGCCGCGCGCCGGAGGTCAAGCAGGTCGTCGTAGAGGGCCTGGCGATCAACGAGTTCAAGGAGCCGATCCTGACGGTCGATCGCTGCGTGACCTGCCATCTGGCGGTCGATCGCGAAGGGTTCGAGGAGGCGAAACAGCCGTTCCGCAGCCATCCGCACCGAGAGGTCCTGTTCAAGAAGCATCCCATCAGTCGTTTCGGCTGCACGTCGTGCCATCAGGGACAGGGGCCCGCGTTGGAGGTGGACGCGGCGCACGGAGAGGTGAAGTATTGGGACCGGCCGCTGCTTCGGGGCGATTCCCTCCAGGCAAGCTGCAGCCTGTGCCACGCCGAGCAGAAGCAGCTCGCGCTCGCGCCGGTCTACTCGCACGGCAAGCAGATGGTGGAGGAGCTTGGCTGTTTCGGCTGCCACAACCTGCCGGGGTTTGAGAAGATCCCGAAGGTGGGCCCGGACCTGACGCGGATCGCAACCAAGGTCGATCCGAGCTGGCTGTTGAGATGGGTCAAGGATCCGAAGGCGTATCTCCCGAGGACAAAGATGCCGAATTTCGGGCTTTCGGATGACGACGCCATGAATACCGTCTCGTATCTGCTGAGTGCGTCCCAGCCGATGCCGGATCTGCGAGGGAGGTTCAAGGCCGGGGGCTCGGTCGAGCGCGGGCGTGAGATCATCGGCAAGGTCGGCTGTCTGGGCTGCCATCGGATCAACGGCATGAAGGGGGCGGGCGCCCCTTCGGCCGCGGCCGAGGCGCCGGCCGAGTCCACCGACGCGGCGGGCCAGCGTGAAGGGGAAACTCCCGTCGCGCCGGGGAAGGAGAAACCCGCGGGAGAACCGGCGAGGTTCAAGCTGATCGCTCCGCCACCGCCGCCAGAAAACCAGGACTTCGGGCCCGATCTGTCGAAGATCGCGAGCAAGGTGGATGCGGACTGGCTGTTCGCCTGGGTCAAGGACCCGAAGCATTTCCGCCCGACGACGCGGATGCCGAGCCTGCGCCTTTCGGACGAGGAGGCCAGGGCGGTCACGGCCTTCTTGATGACGTTGGGGCAGAAGCGGCCGATCGGCGGCCTGGATCAGGAGGTGAGGAAGGCCGACCGGATCGCCGCGGGCGAGCGTCTCGTCCGCAAGCGCGGGTGTTTCGGCTGTCATGATATCAAGGGATTCGAGACGGCCGAGAAGATCGCTCCCGATCTCAGCAACTACGGCCACAAGCGATTACTCGAGCTGTTTTTCGGCGAGGCGGTGCAGGTGAAGCAAACATGGGAAGACTTCACGTTCTGGAAGCTCAAGAACCCGCAGATCTATGCGACCGAGCGGGTGGAACAGTTGATGCCGAACTTCGGCTTCACCGATGAGCAGGCCAGGACGCTGCGGGTCTTTCTGAAGAGCCTGACGACCCAACGGGTGCAGCCGACCTTCCTGCGAACCCTGTCCGACCAGGAGCAGGCGATCCAGAACGGGCGGACGCTGGTCAAGCGCTACAACTGCAACGGCTGCCATGTCATCGAGGGGCAGGGGGGCGCGATCGCCGCCTTCTACGCCGACAAGGCGAAGATCCCGCCTCCGCTCGAGACCGGGGCGTTGCACGAGGGCGAAAAGGTCCAGTCCACCTGGCTCTTCCAATTTCTCGGCCGCCCGACGTCACTGAGGCCCTGGCTCGATGTCAGGATGCCGACCTTCGGCCTCGGCGTCGAGGAGGCCACCGGCCTCACGAAGTATTTCGCCGTGATGGGAAAGCAGCAAATCCCCTACGAGTATGTCTCGCTGCAAGACCCTCCCGGCGACCACCTCAGGGCCGGTCGTCTCTTGATGTCCAAGGACTACTTCGATTGCTTCAGTTGCCATCAGCAAGGGGACAAGAAGCCGGAGGGGCCGCCGGAGGGGTGGGCCCCGGATCTCGGCCTGGCCAAGCGCCGCTTGCGGCCGATCTGGATCGCGAAGTGGCTGAAGGACCCTCAGAAGATCCAGCCCGGGACCAAGATGCCGAGCTATTATCCAGGCGGTCCCGAGGATGTGCTCGGTGGGAAGGAAGACCGGCAGATCCAGGCGATCACCGACTACCTGATGCACCTCAGCGAGCGGTGACCGGTAACGCAGATCGGGGCAGAGACGTACATCAACGTAGGGGAACAGTGTGCCGAAAGGAGGCGATCGACACGTGAAGACACGACGCGTACTGGTGGCGGTGGTCGCGGGGGCGACCGTACTGGTGGGGTTGGTGGCTCAGCCGTTGGCCTACGATGCCATGGAGGTGAAGGATGGCGGGACGATCTCCGGGACGGTCAAGTTTACCGGGGCCCCTCCCGCGAGAAAGCCGCTCGAGGTCACGAAAGACAAGGAGGTCTGCGGGAAGGAGAAGCACCAGAGCTGGGATCTCGTTGTCGGCCCGGACAAAGGGATCGAGAACGCGGTGGTCAGCCTGACCGACGTGAAGAAAGGCAAGAAGTGGCCGAGCATGAAGGTCACGTTCGACCAGAAGGGCTGCGTCTATAGGCCGCACGTCCTCGTCGTTCCCGCCGGCGGCGAGGTGGACATCCTCAATAGCGATGGGATCCTCCACAACATCCACACCTATAGCAAGGCGAACCCGCCGATCAACAAGGCCCAGCCGAAGTTCAAGAAGACGCTCACGGAGAAGTTCGCGAAGCCGGAGACGATCAAGGTGACCTGCGACGCGCACGCATGGATGAGCGGCTGGCTCGTCGTTTCCGCCCACCCGTATGTCGTGGTGACCGACGCGAAGGGCACGTTCTCCATCAAGGACGTGCCGCCCGGAAGCTACAAGCTGGAGGTGTGGCAGGAGACCCTCGGGAAGACCGTGAAGGATGTGACGGTCAAGCCAAAGGAGGAGACCAAGCTGACCATCGAGCTTGCGAAGAAGTAGGCGGCTCTCCAGGCGAACTGGTGTGGCAACCCCTCTCCGCTGGGATGGGAGAGGGCATGACCCCAGCCGGCCCACGAAGGGGTAAGGAGGAGGAACATGAGGTCACCGTCTTGGGTGACGTTGGCGGCGTTGTGTCTGGTGGCCATGACGCTGCAACCAGGGATGAGTTACGCCAACCTTGTAGGTAATGCAAACGTGACTCAAATTACCGAACCATTAGCCTTTGGTCCTGGTGGAGGATCAGGAACCTACCTCCCGAGCGACACCATCACCTTTCGGGCCCTGTACTACGATTCCAATGACGCCTGTAACAATATCGCAACGTTGGGCAGGTCGCTCGTGGTGCTCACCCTGGAAGGCGTAATCCTGCAGGTCATTGATGCTCAAGACATCCCGGGCCAGACGGTGTTCGGTCCCGCATTCAGCAAGTATCGCCGCTTAACGATCGACGTGTCGGCTGCGTCGCTCGGCCCCGGGGATTTCAGATTCAGTTTCTTGGTCCGGGACCGCGCGAACACGAAGACGGTCATCTACCCGGTAGGCATATCGTTTCGGGTGATCTCTCCCTGAGGCCCGCGGGTGGCTCTAGGGTGTCAAGACGGGAAATAGTGTTGACGGTTCACGGGTGACTGAAATCAAGGAGTGCCCCCGTGAACCGTCAACGGTGAACTATGAATTTTTTTCTAGTTGACTTCCCCCCATAGCTCCGCTAGACTCCGGCGCGTTTTCGTATGGGAAGGGTAGGCAGCCGACGCGCGGATGCCGCGCCTGCCGAGCTTTTAGAGTCGCTCGCATGACGTCTGGGCGGCACATCGTTGCCGAAGGGTAGCGCCTCATGCTAGACCGCTGGCTCCCCGAGAACGTCTCGACGTACGGTCAGGAAATCGACTCCCTCTTCTACCTCATCTACTACATTACCGGGATCAGTTTTCTCTTGGTGACGGGCGCCCTCCTGGCCTTCATCGTGCTGTATCGCCATCGGGAGGGACGCAGGGCCACGTACATACATGGAAACACCACGCTCGAAATCATCTGGACCGTCGTGCCGGCGGTCATCCTGATCGTGCTGTCCTTCATGAGCCAGGCGACATGGGGGCATATCAAGGCCCGCGTCCCGCCCGCCGATATCCGCGTCCAGGTGACCGGCAAGCAGTTCAACTGGGAAATCCTGTATCCCGGGCCGGATGGGAAGCTCGGAACCGAGGACGATCTCCAAATCGACAACGAGCTGCACGTCCCGGTCAACAAGGTCGTTCACGTTACGCTAAGATCGAAGGACGTGATCCATAGTTTCTTCCTGCCGAACCTGCGCCTGAAGCAAGACACCGTCCCGGGACGGGATATCCAGGCCTGGTTCCAGGCGACCAAGCCTGGCCGGTACGAGCTGCCCTGTGCCGAGCTGTGCGGGTTCGGGCACTCCGGGATGCTTGGCCACCTGACTGTGCATACGGCCGATGACTACCAGAAGTGGGTGAAGGAGCAGTGGCCGTCGTCTTGAGGGCGGGGTCAGGCATCTCTACGTGAGAATCGAGTGGGGGCGCGTTGGCTCGACGAGACGATCGCGTGGCGCCGTCGCATGAGAGCTCGCGATCCCGTGCATCCGAGGAGAACAGGGGGAAGGGCGACCGATGAGTGAGGCCGTGGCAACCGCAGGGACATCGACGCACGCAGCGCATGTCCATCATGAGGAGCTTGGGTTCATCCGCACCTATGTCTTCTCGACCGACCACAAGATGATCGCGAGGCAGTTTCTCTTTCTGGGCCTCTTCATGATGGTCCTGGGCGGGCTCATGGCGCTCATGATCCGCTGGCAGTTGGCGTGGCCGGAGACGCAAGTTCCAGGGACGCGATGGATCCCGGAACCGTACATGACCGATGGGTACATGAATCCGGCCTTCTACAACACGCTGTTCACCATGCACGCCACGATCATGATCTTCTTCGTGATCATGCCGATCCTTGTCGGCTGCTTCGGGAACTTCCTGATCCCCCTCATGATCGGCGCGAGGGACATGGCCTTCCCGGTGCTGAACATGCTCTCGTTCTGGGTCGGCGCGGTCGCGGGCGTCGTGATGCTCGCGGGCTTTTTCGTCCCTGGAGGGCACGCGGCCGGCGGTTGGACGTCGTACGCCCCGCTCACCGCGGTGACCCAGTACACCGGCGTCGATTGGGGACAGAATCTCTGGTGCATCAGCCTGATCATCCTCGGGATCTCCTCGTTGATGGGCTCGATCAACTACATCACGACGCTCATCAACATGCGGGCGCCGGGGATGACCTGGTTCCGCCTGCCGCTCGTCATCTGGTCTCTGTTCGTGGTGGCCATCCTTCTCCTGCTGGCCCTGCCGGTGCTGACCTCGGCGCTCGCCATGCTCCTGCTCGATCGCATGGCCGGAACGAGCTTCTTCATCCCGTCTGGAGGCGGCGAGCCGCTGCTGTGGCAACACCTCTTCTGGTTCTTCGGGCACCCGGAGGTGTACATCCTGATCCTCCCGGCGATGGGGATCGCGTCGGACGTCCTGTCGGTCTTCGCCAGAAAGCCGATCTTCGGCTACCGCGCCATGGCCTACTCGATGATCGGGATCGCGTTTCTCAGTTGGATCGTCTGGGGCCACCACATGTTTCAGAGCGGCATGAGCCCGGCGCTCGGCACGAGCTTCATGATCTCGACCATGGTGATCGCGGTGCCGTCGGCGATCAAGACCTTCAACTGGCTCGGGACGCTCTGGGGCGGCTCGATCCGGTTCACGACGGCGATGCTCAACGCGCTGGCCTTCGTCTCGATGTTCGTCATCGGGGGGCTGAGCGGGGTCTTCATGGCCTCGACCCCGGTCGATATCTTCATCCACGACACCTATTTCATCGTTGCCCATATCCACTATGTCGTGTTCGGGGGCAGCGTCTTCGGGCTCTTCGCGGCCATCTACTACTGGTTCCCGAAGATGTTCGGCCGGATGATGAACGAACCGCTGGGGAAGATCCACTTCTGGACCACGTTCATCGCCTACAACTGCACCTTCTTTCCGATGCACATCCTCGGCGTGGGTGGGATGATGCGGCGGATCTACAACCCGATGCAGTACGAGTTCCTGCAGCCGTTGCAGCCGATCAATGTCTTCATCACGGTGAGCGCCGTCGCCCTCGGCCTCGCCCAGATCCCGTTCGTGATCAATTTCTGCTGGAGCCTGTTTGCCGGAAAGAAGGCGGAGCGCAACCCGTGGCAGGCGAATACCCTGGAATGGATCGCGCCGTCGCCGCCGCCGCACGGTAACTTCGACGCGATCCCGGTCGTCTATCGCGGCCCCTACGAATACAGCTCGCCGGAGGTCGCCGAGGACTACCTTCCCCAGAGCCGGCTACTCGTGCCGCGTGGCGCGGCGGCCGCACACTAGAGGTCCGGCCGATGGATGATCGGGGCCATGCCGTGAGCGCCGACGGTGCGAGCCGTGTGTGGCTGCATCGGCTCGCGGTGCTGACCTCGATGTTGACCCTTGTCTTGATCCTCGCCGGAGGCCTGGTGACCGGCACCGGATCGGCCCTGGCGGTGCCTGACTGGCCCACGACGTTCGGGTATAACATGTTCCTCTATCCCTGGTCGGAAATGAAGGGCGGCATTCTCTACGAGCACACCCATCGGTTGATCGGCTCAGTCGTCGGGCTGCTCACCCTGATCCTGGCCCTCTGGCTCTGGGTCAAGGAGCCGCGGCGATGGGTGCGGTCGCTGGGCGCCGCCGCGGCTGCCGCCGTGATCGTCCAAGGGGTGCTGGGGGGCGTTCGGGTGATGCTCGCGTCTTCGGGGGAGACCCTCGCGATCATCCATGGCTGTCTGGCCCAGGCCTTCTTCGCGCTGATGGTGAGTTTGGCGATCTTCACGTCGAGGGAGTGGAACCAGGATCCACGGCGGCGTGTTGCGGATCACACTGAGCGGCTGGGACCGCTCTGCCTTCTGACGACCGGGTTTGTGTTCCTGCAGATTGTGTTCGGGGCCATGCTCACCCACGCGGGCGTCCTGCTCAGTGCCCATCTGCTCTGCGCTGCGCTGATCGCGATCCATGTCTGCCTGCTGGAGGCGCGGGTCGTCCGGCATCGCGCCGATCTGCCGGAACTTGCGTTCCCCTCAGGCTTGCTGTGTGGCCTGCTGGTCGCGCAGCTTCTGCTTGGGTTGGGGTCCTACCTCGGGCGGTTCACGTCGGTCGGAGTCTCGTTTCCGGCCCTCGCAGGATTGGCGTTTCCGGTCGCGCACAGGATCACCGCGGCGCTGATGCTGGCAACCTGCCTCGTCCTGACACTGCGATCGTACCGGCTGCGCGAATCCTGGAGGAGCGCGGTCGGGCATGGGGTCGCGTCCGAGGGGGTCCGCGCGTGACATTCAAGACAGAGGCGCTCGACGTCGGGCTGACGCGCGCGCGCCAGCGGGCGGCCGATTTCACGGCGCTGACAAAGCCACGCGTGGTCCTCATGGTCCTGGTGACCGCGCTGGTGGGGTTCTACCTCGGCTCCACGGGTGAGCCGGACTACCGGGCGCTCGTTCACATGCTGATCGGGGCGGCGCTCGCGGCGGCGGGATGCCTCGCGCTCAATCAATTCCTCGAGCGCGACGTGGACGCGCAGATGGAGCGAACGCGCCTCCGCCCGCTCCCGGGCGGCCGAATCGAGCCGACCGAGGCGCTCGCGTTCGGGGCGGCGCTCGCGGGGGCCGGCGTGCTCTACCTCACCTTTGCCGTCAACCCGCTGAGCGGGCTCGTGGCGGCGACCATCGTCGGGAGCTACCTGTTCCTCTACACGCCGCTCAAGCGGAAGACCGCGCTGTGCAGCGTCGTGGGAGCGGTACCCGGCGCGCTGCCGCCGGTCATGGGCTGGGCGGCGGCCACCGGCGAGGTCGGGCCTGGTGCATGGGTGCTGTTCGGCATCCTCTTCTTGTGGCAACTTCCCCACACCCTGGCGATCGGCATGCTGTACCGCGAAGACTATGCCCGGGCGGGCATCAGGATCCTCCCGGTGATCGATCAGGACGGGAGGGTCACGGGCCGTCAAGTCATTTGTGACTGCCTGGGGCTCCTCGCCGTGGGACTCTTGCCGACGCTCACAGGGCTCGCAGGATCGATCTATTTCCTCGGCGCCTTTCTGCTCGGCGCGGGGCTACTCGCGTGCGGGTGCGCGCTCGCCATCTCACGGTCGGTCGCGGATGCGCGGCGGCTCCTGATCGCATCGCTGCTCTACCTTCCGGCGCTGTTCGGCCTGATGGCCCTCGACAAGGTGCCGTTCTGATGGCCTGGGGTCTGCTGCCTTTGGAGACAAGGCTGAGAAATCGGCGCATGGGAATGATCCTGATCGGGATCTTTCTCGCGATGTTCATAGGCTCGGTGCTCTTCGTCATGGCGCAACACTAGGGCTCGGATCAGCCAGGGTGTAGAGGAGCTATCACATGCCCCGCATAGAGCGTCAGGGCTCCGTCCTCGATGAGGTACGCGGGGAGAGACTCGCCGTACCCTCAGGCCTGGACAAGGCACCGTCGCCTCCCGCGATCGATCCGCCCTTTGGCTGGGGAGACCCGTTCGCGTCGCCCTGGCCCGCCGATGGGCCGCCGGTCAGCAACGCGCGCCTGGGCATGGCGATATTCCTCTCGTTCGAGGCGATGCTGTTCGCCGGGCTCATCGGGGCGTTCCTCATGTTCCGGATGGGAAGCCCGGCCTGGCCGCCGCCCGGCCAGCCGCGGCTGCCGATCACGGTCACCTGGGTCAACACCGCGATCCTCCTGTTCAGCGGCTACACGATGCGGTCGGCACTCCGTGCGCTGCGGGTCGGAGATCGACGCGCGCTGGGGACAGCCCTCTCCGTGACCGCGCTGCTCGGGACGATCTTTCTCGTCGTCCAGGGCACGGAGTGGCTAAGCCTGATCCGCCACGGACTGACGATGTCGGCGAGCATCTATGGAGCCACCTTCTACACCCTGATCGGATGTCACGGCCTGCACGTGTTGGGGGCGGTGATCTGGTTGGCGATCGTTCGACTCGGCGTGACAGGCGGCAACCGGCTCTCCGCGTGGGGGCGGGCCGGCGTCGAGATCTGTGGCATGTACTGGTACTTTGTCGTCGCCCTGTGGCCGATACTATTCGGCCTGGTGTACCTGAGTTGAGCGGCGAACGCCGCCGCCCGGCCCCCGCCCTTGGCGGGGAGATGGTTCGAATCGTGCGAGACACACTGAAGGCGTCCCCGCTGCTGTGGCTCGCGGCGGTCGTCATCGCGGCCGCTGCCGGTGGGTTGCTGAGCCCGATGGACGCGCACTCCTGCGCGGTCTGTTGGGGATTGCCGGCCGATGACTCATCGTCGCGCGGCGCGACCTGGGGCATCCTGTTCCTGATGGCCATGCCGTTCACGATCGTGGGGTCGATCGGCGGATGGCTCCTGTACAAGTATCGACGTCCCGAGAGGCGGAACCGCGGGCAACGGACAGACGTCCCGCACCCGCTCACGATACGAGAGGAGAGCGCGAATTGAGCCAAGTCGCTGCGATGACCACAGTCGTGGAGCCGGCAGAGTCGCCGCTGACCCCCGAGAGCTGGGGCAAGCTGGGGATGTGGACCTTCCTCGCGGGCGACGCGATGTCGTTTGGGGCTCTGCTGGCAGGGTACGGCGCGCTCCGGTATGGGAGCGTGGACTGGCCCGTGCCGGCGGACGTCCTGGGTATCGGCCTCACGGCCTTCATGACGTTCCTGCTCATCTGCAGCAGCGTCACGATGGTGCTCGCCCTGGCGGCCATCCAGAGGGGCGATTCACGGGGTCTGAGAAGGTTCCTCGCCTTGACCGTTCTGGGCGGCTTGATGTTCCTGGGGATGCAGGCCTATGAGTGGACCCACCTGATCCACCGCGGGCTCACGCTGACCGGCAACCCCTTCGGGGCGGCACTCTTCGGCACCACCTTTTTTATCATCACGGGCTTTCATGGCGCTCACGTGACCGGCGGGGTCATCTACCTGTCCTGCTATCTTGTGAAGGACCTCATGGGGCGGCTGAGCCAGACGGATGCGAACGCGATCGAGATCGCCGCTCTATACTGGCATTTCGTGGACCTCGTGTGGATCCTCGTCTTCACCTTCGTCTACCTGTTGTAGCGCGCGGAGAGGAGCGATGACCGCAACCCATCGACATGTGAATTACTTCGGCGTCTTCTGGTGGCTCTTGGCGCTCACGATCCTCGAGGTGGGGGTCATCTTCCTGCCGATTGCGAAGCTGTTGATCGCGATCCTCCTCGTCGGGCTCGCGTTAGCCAAGGCGGCGCTCGTGGCGATGTACTTCATGCACCTGAAATTCGAGCGCCGTACGCTAGCGCTGGTCGCAATTACGCCGTTGCTGCTCTGCGTGTTGTTGGTGTTCGCCTTGCTCCCCGATCACTCTGCTACGCCTCATCGAAGCGCCGCGCCTCCTCAGGCCCCCACGACCTCTCATTGACCCTCGCCGTGTCCCGGTGAGACCGAACGCGTCGATCGTCGCATGAGCCTGCACAAAGACGACCGGCACGCGGGGACACCTGCGTCGCACAAGGCGCTCTGGGGCGCCTTGGCCCTCGTGCTCATCGGCGTCGCGGCGGTCGGCACCAGATCCTTCCTGCGGGGACCAGACGCCGACAGACCCAGGGGGTCCGACCCGTCGCTGCAGCTCTCGGTCTATGGCCAGGTGCCCGAGTTCTCCTTTATCGAGCGGAGTGGCCGGACGATCGAGCGATCGGAGTTCCTCGGAAAGGTCTGGGTGATCGACTTCATCTACACACGCTGCGCCGACACCTGCCCCCTGCAAAGCGCCGAGATGAAGCGGCTCCAGGCCGACCTCTCGACGGAGCCGGATGTTCGGCTGGTCTCGATCACGGTCGATCCGAGACGGGATACCGGCCAGGTCCTCTCTCGGTATGCCGACCGCTTCGGGGCCGATCCGAAACGGTGGCTATTCCTGACCGGGGACAAGGAGGCGATCCATCGTTTCGCCATGCAGGGGCTGCACCTTCCTGTCCTTGAACCGGGAGGCAGAGCGGGAGGGGAGGCCCCGGGCGCCGTCGGCGCGCTCCGCCCGGTGCTCGAGCCGAAGGCCGCCGTCGCCGATGATGCGGGCCAAGCATCGGCCCTTCTTCACAGCTCCCGATTCGTCTTGGTCGATAGAAAGGCGCAGATCCGCGGCTACTACGAGAGCGCGAACCCGCAATCCCTCCAGTCTCTCCGGAAGGCCATCCGGCTCCTGCTCTCGGAGCGATGAGCGCGATTCCCCTCTCGGTCCTGCCCGCCGTCAATGCTGCACTCAACGCAACAAGCGCCGTCTTGCTGACCACCGGATACCTCTGCATTCGAGCACGAAGGATCACGGCCCACAAGGTCTGCATGGCCTCCGCCTTCGTCACGTCGATCCTTTTTCTGATCTCCTACCTGACCTATCATTACCATGTCGGGTCACGGCCGTTTGCGGGCCACGGGCTGGTCCGCCCGGTCTACTTCACGATCCTGATCTCGCACACGATCCTGGCGGTGATCGTCGTCCCTCTGGCGTTGGTGACGGTCTCGCGTGCCCTGAGAGGTCGCTTCGACCGACACGTCAGGATCGCCCGCTGGACGCTCCCCGTCTGGCTCTACGTGTCGGTGACCGGTGTGATCGTGTATCTCATGCTGTATCACCTGTATCTGCCGTAGGGTGCATGGGTCTGAGCAGGTTCGGAGAGCGACGGGCCGGCCGTCTGTTGAGTCGAGGTCTCAGCCTGAGGTGTCCGCGATGCGGGGCTCGGACACTGTTTCGAAGTCTCTTCTCGATGTATGTGGACTGCGTCAATTGTGGCCTGGTATTCGAGCGGGAGCAGGGGTATTTCGTCGGCGCGATCTACATCAACTATGCGGTGACCGTGATCGTCGTGTTCGCGGGGTATTTCGCGCTCGATCGGTGGTTGAACCTCGCTCTCGCCTGGCAGCTCATCGTGTGGGGTCTCTTCGCCGTCATATTTCCGATGCTCTTTTTCCGGCATGCCAGAAGTCTGTGGCTGAGCTTCGATTACCTCTTCAACCCCGACGATGGCCCGGGCAACACCCAGGGGTGATCAGGCCGGCCCGGCGGGAGACCCGGGTGCTCCCGGGCACCGCGTGTCGGAAAAAACGGCGTTGGTCGAACGTCTCGCACGTGCTATCATGCCCTGCAGTGTTGGCCATCAGAAGGCTTGGACGTCTTCGCGACAAGGGGGGGCTCGGTGACCATGTACCGGAACATCCTGGTGCCGCTCGATAACTCGGAGTATTCGAACACCGCCGCGGAGCTCGCGATCGCCCTGGGCGAGCCGTTTGGCGCGTCCTTGACCGGCTCCCACGTCTACGCCGCCAAGATGCACGACTATCGATTCAAGCAGATGGAGTATACGCTTCCGGAAGAGTATCAAGATGAACATGAGCTGGAGCGGCAGAGGAAGATCCATGATTCGTTGATCACCATGGGGCTCCAATTGATCTCGGACTCGTACCTCGATGTCATGGAGCGGAGGTGCCGCGAGCGGGGCGTGCTGTTCGGGCGGAAGATGTTCGACGGGCGGACCTTCCAGCCGTTGGTGGAGGATATCAAGAGCGGCGGCTATGACCTGGTGGTGATGGGCGCATTGGGCCTGGGCGCGGTGAAGGACAGCTCGATCGGCAGCGTCACGGAGCGGGTGGTCCGGCGGGTGGCCACGGATGTCCTGGTGGCGAAGGACGTCAGGCCGCTGGCGGAGCAGAACGGCGGCAGTATCCTGGTCGGGATCGACGGCAGCCCTCAGTCGTTTGCCGGGCTCAAATCGGCGATCGCGATCGGGCGTGCCCTGGGCCGACAGGTCGAGGCGGTCGGTGTCTACGATCCCTACTTGCACTACGCGATGTTCAACAGCATCGTCGGTGTCCTGTCGGAGAAGGCCTCGAAGATCTTCAAGTTCAAGGAGCAGGAGAAGCTCCACGAAGAGATCATCGACACGGGCCTGGCGAAGATCTATCAGTCGCACCTCGAGGTCGCCAGGACCGTCGCGGCGGACGACGGGGTCGATCTCAAGATCACCCTGTTGGACGGGAAGGCGTTCGAAAAGATCATCCAGTACATCCGGAGGGAGAAGCCGTGGCTGCTGGTGCTCGGCAGGATCGGCGTCCATAGCGACGACAGCATGGATATCGGGAGCAACGCCGAGAACCTCCTCCGACTCGCCCCGTGTCACGTCCTCCTGACCAGCGCAAAGTTTTACCCGCCGATCGATGTGAAGGCCGAGGAGGCGGTGAGCTGGACCGACGAGGCGCTCGCCAGGATGGAACGGGTGCCTGGCTTCGTCAAGGGGATCGCGCGAACCGCTGTCCTGCGATTCGCGCTGGAGCGCGGCCACTCGGTCGTCACCTCGTCGGTCATCGACCAGGTGATGGCGATCTTTATGCCGAATCGGACCGCGGAGGTGGCGGGCCGCGCGGCGCTGGAGCTGGCGATCGAGCGGATCCGCTCGGCCGACGTGCCCGCGTTTCTGTGCGAGGTCTGCGGTCATGTCGCCCGCGACGTGAAGCCGGTCCAGTGTCCCGTCTGCCGGTCCACTCAGGAGAGGTTCCAGACGATCGACAAAGCCGTGGTCGAAGCCCTGGCCGGACAGGAGGGGGCGCTCGAGGAGGAGGAGACCTTCGACGGCGTCAGGCTCACCTGGACGGAGGAGGCGAAGAGACTCCTGCGGACCGTCCCCTCCGGATACGAGCGCAGACGGGCGAAGGCGAGGATGGAGAAATCGGCCAGGGTCAGGAGGCTCGACACGATCACGAAGGACCTCGCGACGGCGGTGATCGAAGAGGATGCCGAAGAGAAGCGCGTGGCGCCCATCGCGCGGGCACCCTCCGCCCCGTCCGCGGCCAGGCCGGACGATCCCTTCGTCTGGAGCGAGGAGGCGGCGGCGCGGCTGGAGCGGGTGCCGGCCGGCTTCATGCGCGATATCACTCGATCGAGGATCGAGGCCGTCGCGCGGGAGCGCGGGACCACCCGGATCGATCTGGAGTTGGCGGAGACCGGCATCGAAATCGGCAAGAAGATCATGAACGAGGTGGTCGCGAACTATGGCAGGGGTGGGCCCGAGCAGGAGCTGACCCCGCAGTCGCCTCGGAGACAGAACGAATAGGGCGAGGGCGGGGGATAGCCCTCGGCGGCCAGCGCGAGCGTGCGGTGGCAACGGGTCACGAAAAATTCCGACAGGCGGCGCTGTCGTATTTCCTGTATGGCTGCGCCTACCTAGCGGGGGCCGCGTATATCGCCCTGACTGGGATCACGGGGCGGGTGATGACCGGCGGCTCCGCCCTCTTGTGGTTCGGCATCGGGGCGGCGCTGGTCGTCCTGTTCCCCTGGCTGATCAACAGAGGATATGTCTGGTTCACGCGGTTCCTCGTCCTGTTGATCGTCTTGCGCGCGATCGGCCTGGTCCGTGTCGTGGCCAAGCCGACGGTGCCCGCGGTTCCCCTCCCGGGTGGATTGGAGATCTCCATGAGCATCGGGGCGTTGATCTTTCTCCTGGTGACGCTGGCGACGGCCTACATGCTGGCGCGCGCGGCCTGGGACCTCAAGCCGTGAAGCGGTACCGCGAGATCGCCGGCGACGGAGGCTCCGATGTGGCGGGCCAGGTCGGGGCGCAGCAGGAGCGGCTCCGGGCCCGCATGGCGAAGATCGCGGTGAAGGTGGCCGTGGCCAGCGGCAAGGGGGGCGTCGGCAAAAGCGTCATCGTCGCCAACCTGGCCGCCGCTTTCGCGAAGCGGGGTCTGAAGGTCGGTGCCCTCGACGCCGATATCAACGGGCCATCGCTCGCGAAGATGCTGGGGGCGCGGGGGCAGCGCCTCGCCTTCGGCGAGGGTGGCCTCCAGCCGCCCCGAGGGCCGCTGGGCATCGCCGTTGTCTCGATGGACCTGTTTCTCCCCGACGATCAGACACCAGTCCGCTGGACCGGGCCGACGGAGGGGGAGGGATACCTCTGGCGGGGAGCGATGGAGGTGGCGACCCTCAGGGAATTCCTCGCCGATACCGAATGGGGCGATCTGGACCTGCTGCTCCTCGATCTGCCGCCGGGGACCGACCGGATCCCGAACCTGGTGCCGCTGCTCCCCGACCTGCACGGCGTCCTCATCGTGACCCTGCCATCTCAAGTCTCGCAGCTCATCGTGGCCAAGTCGGTGACCGTGGCCAAGGAGGTCCTGAAGGCCCCTGTGCTGGGCCTGGTGGAGAACATGGCGTCGCACGTTTGCAGCCGTTGCAGCGCCGAGGAGCCGCTCTTTGCCGGTGAGGATTCCGGACGGCTGGCGGAGCGCCTGGCGATCCCGTTCATCGGGCGCGTCCCCTTCGATCCGCTTCTGAGCCGCTGCGCCGATGACGGGACCCCGGTCGTGCTGTCTCACCCCGGCTCGCCCGCGGCCAGGGCCCTGTCCCAGATCGCCGCGACGGTTGGGGAGGCCCTTCGGCTCCCGCCGGCGCTGGTGGAGGCGAGGGAGACCCGATGAAGTTTCTGTGCGTTCCATGTGATGAAGCGATGAAGATCCAGGAGACGAGCGGTCCGGAGGAGGGGAGCCTGACCGTGACGTTCGGCTGTCCGGCGTGCCGGCGCCAGGTCGCATTGCTGACCAATCCGATGGAGACTCAGATCGTCCGAGCCCTGGACGTCAAGGTCGGCGGGGGTCGGCCCGCTACGGACCCGATGGGATTCGTTCGGAGCACGCTCGCGTCGAAACGGGATGAGGCGTCGGCGGGCGGGGAGCCTGCCTCGGCCGGGTCGGCGTGTCCCTTCACGTCGATCGCGAACGCGGCATTCGAGAGTCAGGCTGCAGGCGGTGGGGCGATCTGGACCGAGGAGGCGGCCCAGAGGCTGAACGCGATCCCGGGCTTCGTTCGGTCCTGGGCTCAGAAAGGGATCGAGCAGTACGCTCGGGAGCGAGGCTACCCGAAGATCACGATCGAGGTCATGGAAGAGGCGAGGGCGCGCTTCGGGATGTAGGCAGCATCCGTGACCGCCTTTCGCCTGTTCAATCTCTGGCTTCATCTTTCCGCCGCGTTCGTCTGGATCGGCGCCTCCGCGTCCCTTGCCCTCCTGTGGCTTCCTCACGTTCGGGCCGGGATCGACCCCACCTCCAGGAAAGCGCTGCTGATTCCCCTCGCGAGACGGTACATCCGGTGGGCGTGGGCGGCCATCCACCTTCTCCTCCTGACCGGGATGTTCAATCTTGTGAGCGTCGGGGTCGCCTACGGATTTGCCTTCCCGCCCACATTCCTGACCCGCCTCATCGCCAAGCTCTTCATCGTAGTCGTCATGATCGGGGTTCAGATCGGGTTGGGCGTCGCCTGGGTGCCCCGTCTTGCGAGGCGTCAGTCCGGAGGGGAAGCGGAACGCGTGGTGGGACGGGCCCTGGTCGCCACCGGGATCGGAGGGGGCGTCGCCTTATGGCTGGGGATGATGCTCGTGAGGTGACCGTGGAACGGTCATTGCGAGCACCCGCAGGGCCTGCCCTGAGCGCAGCCGAAGGGTGCGCGGCAATCCGACGCGGTGGGTCAGGTGAGAGTGATCCGGTGTTCGCCCAGGATCTGCCGAAGGCGCTGGCCGTTGATCAGCTCAAGTGGCGGCCCCTCGATCAGCTTCGGAACCTCCTCGGAGAAGAAGCCGGTCGTGATGAAGATCCCCTTCGAGGCGCCTTCGGCCCGTACGGTGTCGCTGAGGGCGATGATACGCGTGGAGTCGATCGGCTCGTTGGGCGGGGCCAGCAGACAGTGCACGATATAGTCCCCGCCGGTGATCGGCTGGGGGTTGACCGCGGTGATGTCGATTGTCCCCTGTTTGTTGCTATTGAAGGAGTTGATGACGAGACCCATCTCCTCCAGGAGCCGGATACAGAGGCGCTCGAACTGCTCGGGATTCAGCCGCTCCAGGCGCTGCTGTTCCGCGCCTCTCGGCTGGTAGTAGGCTCGCTCGGCCGCCACCGGCGGGGACGAGCGATTGATGAGCAGAACCAGGGCCAGGCCGACCAGGATGGCGATCGTCACCAAGATAAACATCTGTCCAGTCCTTTATTTATACATCTCCTCGAATACCTTGTCCCGCTGGCCTTTGTCGATGAGCTGATCGTTGCGAAACGCCTGCTTCATGGCCCAGCCAAGGCATGCCAAGACCAGGACCAGCATGCCGATGATCGGGATGTTGTCCGGCTGGCTTGCGATCGCGAGAAACTGCTGCATCGTGTTCCTCCTCTGGTCGGAATTGTAGCATCACCATGATCGATTGCAAGCCTTTTGTCTGGAGGTGAGAGTGGGGTTCCTGGGGAAGGCGCTCCAGCTCTTCGGCATGGCGAATCTGATGGTCGGCCTCTACATCGGACTGACCGACGAACGAGGCATGTGGACGGAGCTCTATCTCCTCGGGATCGGAAGCGCACTCTTCTTTCTCGGCTGGCTCATCGGATCTTTCGCGAAGAGGAGAGGCTGACCGTGCTGCGTATGATCACCCCCGCCGTTCTCTCGATCCTGCTGGTGGCGCAGCTTTCCTTGGCGAATCTACGGCCCGGCGATCGCTCCGAAGAGTCCGATCAACAGTACCGGATCGGGGTGAGCCTGCAGCGGGAGGGGCGCATGGACGAGGCGATCGCTGCGTTTCGGGCTTCGCTCCGTCTCGATCCGACGCGGTCCCAATCCTATGCCAGACTCAAGGAGGTGTACGGAAAAGGCCGGACGACCGATCAACTGATCGCGGAGCTGAAGGAACGAGTGGAGCGCGAGGGCGACGACTTCGTCTCCTGGAACCTGTTGGGGGTCCTCCATGCCAGGCGCGGCCGCTGGTCCGATGCCGTGGCCGCCCTGGAGCGAGCCGTCCAGGTCCAGCCGAGCGATGTCGCTGCCTGGACCAACCTCGGCTGGTTATCTACCGAACTGAAGCAGTTTGAGAGGGCCCGGGAAGCCTTCGGGCGGGCTCTCGCCCTCGATCCCGGGTACGGCCGCGCCCACGCTGGGATGGCCGGGGTGCACGCAGAGGAGAGGGGCGACTACGACGCCGCGATCGCCGCGCTCGGCCGCGCGATGTCGGCAGAGCCGGACAATGCGGCCTATCTGTACGATCTGGGGTGGGCCTACTACCGCAAGGGGATGACCGATCGTGCACTCGAGGTCTTGACGCAGGCCGCCGCCCTGAGTCCAGACGACGCGTCAGGGCGGGCGAAGCTTGGATGGGCGCGTCTGAGGCGAAACGAGCATCAGGCGGCGATCGAGGAGTTTCGGAGGGCCCTGCGACAAGAACCGGGATATTCCTTCGCTCGGTTCGGGTTGGCTCGCGCGCTTCAGGCGGTCGGAAGCGGCGATGCGGCGATCGCTGAGTACAAGCAGGCGTGGCGGGAGAGCAGGAACGATCTCTACGCGATCTACCTGGCTGGACTCTATCTCCAGCGCTATCTCTGGCTCATCCCGGTCGGAATCGGCGTCGGGATGATCGCCACGCTGGTCTGGCTCTTTCGCCGCAGGCGGACGTCTGGCAGGACCGACCCCGTACCGGGACAGTGATGCTGTGGGGGCGGCTCCCTACGCCAGGCGAGCGATCATTCTCGGGTCGATATGCTGGGCCTGCATCACGCGCTTCAGCTCGTGCAGTTGCTTGAAGAGCTGCCAGCACTGATACACCGCGAAGAGGGCGAAGAGGCCAAGGAGGCCGGCGATCATCTGGAAGCCGAGGAACGGGATGAGGCTTTCCGCGTTGAAAATCGCCTGAAGCAGCCCCGTGAGACCAGGGTTCGCATCGGTGACAAGCGTGTCGATCCTGACACTCAGCAGGGACAGGACACCGCAGAGGACCGAGATCGCCGCCGTGACGGCTCCGCCGATAGCGGTCTGGAGGAGCTTTCGGCGTCTAGTCCTGTATTGAGGAATGAACTGGGCCCGTTCGACCGCCTGAAGCAGAGCCTGAGACAGGTTGTGCTTCTGGCGAAGTGTCATGCCCTTTTTCTCCAACTCGGCGCCCGTGTAGTTCTCCCTTCCAAACTCGATCCCCACCTCTTTTTTCAAGCGCGCTCCTGTCGCCTCCGCCTCAGAGAACACGGCCATGTCGAACGGTCGAGAGCCACCCATCATCTCGAGGACCTGATAGAGCAAGGCCTCGA
>Ga0187892_10002925_pt1 | contig 32530 bp, 24 predicted proteins | sample MA1701073metaG_FD_139345 | JGI IMG/M metagenome (GOLD analysis project Ga0187892, IMG submission 139345) | Bio-ooze microbial communities from a basaltic lava cave in the Kipuka Kanohina Cave System on the Island of Hawaii, USA - MA170107-3 metaG ...
CTCGGGCTGGAGCTGCCCCAGCGGCTCAGACCACCGCGAACGATCGCCGTGTAGTGCCAACTTCGGGGGTCGTTTCCCGTGTTTTCAACAACTTACGCCCCCAAACTGGCGAAGTTGGGCTAGCCGGCGACTGACCGGCGCGACCCGCGCCGCTCCTCGAGGATGCGGCTGGTCAGCGCGAGCACCTCGTCCACGCCGATCCGCTGCATGCAGACGTTGTCGCGGCAGGCCGACTGCCGGTCGTTGAACGCGTTGACGCACGGGCTGCAGGCGATTCCCGCCCACAGCGCGTGGCTCGTCGGTGTACGGGCACCGAATGCCGCGGGGGTCTCCGGCCCGAACAGCGTGACCACCTCGATCGGCGTCAGCGTCGCGTAGTGCGCCGGACCGCTGTCGTTCGTGACCATCGCCGCGGAGACCCAGTACAGCGCCAACAATTGATCCAGCGTCGTGCGCCCGGCGAGGCTGACGCAGCGCGACGAGCCGATGCCCCGCGCCAGTGCGCTCGCGTCCGCAGCCTCGCTCGGCGAACCGGTGAGGACGATCGCCAGGTCGGGGTGGCGATCGAGCAAGCGCCGTCCGAGCTCGACGTAGCGCTCCGTCGGCCAGCGTCGCAGCGGCAGCAGGTCCCCGCAGTTGGCGTTGAGCAGGACGATCGGCGGAAGCTCGTGCACCTTCAGCGACTCGCACAACAGCCGCTCGACCTCCGCGATCCGTTCCCGCGGTGGGTGGTAGCGCGGCAGGGGCCCCGCTCCCTGCGGCCGGCAGTCGTGGGCCGGCAGGCGCTCGGCCGCCGTGGCCAGGGCCTCGACCTCGGCCTGGAAGATCTCGCTCGCGTGCAGCCAGGGGTTGAACGACAGCCGGTGGGTCATCAGGTCTCCGCGGTAGGAGGCCTCGCCGAAGTAGGCGTGGAATCCGACGCGCGTCCGCGCCCCGCTGAGGTAGGAGAGGATCGCCGAGGAGCGCGCGAAGAACTCGAAGTCGACCGTCGCGTCGATCCGCTCGCGCCGCATGCGCCGCAGCACGCGCAGCGTGTCGAGCACCAGCCGGACCGGGGTCGAGGCACGGATCGCCAGCACGTTCTCCGGCGGCACCACCCGCAGCAGGTCGAGGATGAACCGGTTCTGCGCGAAGACCACGAAGAACAGGTTTTCGGCCCCGACCAGCTCGCGCGCACGGACCAGCGCGGAATGGGCCAGCACCGTCGCGCCCTGCTCGGCGAGCTTGATCACGGCGATGCGCCGTGGGTCTCCCGACCGACGGCGCAGCGCCCAGTCGTCGATCCGGCGCACCAGCGTCAGTCCGGCGCACGCCGGAACGCCGGCCCAGCGGTCGATGCGCCGCATGCTGGAAACGTTCATGCCGCCACCGCCAGATGCGTTGCAGGCCGGAGTGTACCCCCGGTCGCGCGCCGCTTGCCAGAGCGACGGCTCGAGCACGGGCCGCGCGCCGGGCGGCTCCGGACGCGGGCCGGCAGCCCGCGCCGCCGCGCGCGTCAGTCGACCGCGAGCAGGGCGTCGACGAACCCCGCCAGGTCCTCGTGCACTCGCACGCCCTCGATCGCCCCGCCGGCCTCGAGCGTCGCGCGGCCGTTTCCGCTGAGCACCAGCACCGGACGGGCGCCGGCGCGCCGCGCGGCCTCGATGTCGCGTGCGGAGTCCCCGACCGCCCACGCCTCGCGCGGATCGACGCCGAACTCGCGGGCGATCTCGAGCAGCAGCCCCGGCTCCGGCTTGCGACAGCGGCAGCGATCGTCGGCACGGTGCGGGCAGAAGTAGACGCCGGCGATCTCGCCTCCCGCCGCGCGCACCGCCTCGTGCATCTGCCGGTGGATGCGCTCGAGCGTGGCGACGGTCACGAGCCCGCGCCCGACGCCCGACTGGTTGGTCGCGACCGCGACGCGGTAGCCGGCGGCGCCGAGTCGGGCGATCGCACCGATGCTCCCCGGGATCGGCACCCACTCCGCGGGCGACCGGATGAACTCCGGCGAGTCGTGGTTGATCACCCCGTCGCGATCGAGGATCACGAGCTTCACGGCGGGCCGATCGTAGTGCACCGCACGGGAGACCGGCCAGCGGTCTCCGAGCGCAGCCGCGAGCCGCCGCGGGCCGGGGCGAGCGCCGACCCTCTGCGGCGCTTGTGATCGACGGCGCGGCGGCCGATAATCCGGCCCGATGAGCGCGAGCTCCGTCGGCGGTCGATCCGGGGGCTCGCCCCGCGAGCGGACGCGAGCAGCGGCGGCTCTTCCCGCGCTCCTCGCCCGACGACGCACCGCCTTCCTCGCGGCGGTCGGCGCCCTGATCTATCTGCCCTGGCTCGGGCTGCGCGTGCTCGAGTATCCCGACGAGCTGGACATCGCCGAGGTCTGCCGGGCGATGTTCCTCGGCGGGGACTGGATCGCGCCGCGCAGGATGGGAGCGATCTGGGTCGATTACCCGCCGCTGATCTACTGGGCGGGCACGGTTTCGTCGCATCTGCTCGGCGGGATGTCGGCCTTCGCGCTGCGGCTGCCCAACGCGCTCGCGGCCGTGGCGCTGGCCGTCGTGGTCGGCGCCGCCGGCGCCCGCTGGTACGGCCCGGTGGCCGGCCTGTGGGCCGGGTTCACGCTGCTCACGTTCCAGCACTACCTGCTGCAGGGCGTCGGCTACCGGCCGGACGTGATGTTCAGCCTGTGGATCGGAGCCGGCATGCTGGTCTACGCCGCGGGGGCTGGAGAACGCCCGCGCTTGCTGCTGCGCCTGGCGGCGTTCGTGATGTTCGGGCTGGCGCTGCTGGCCAAGGGGCCCCTCGGCCTGCTGCTCCCGGGGCTCGTGCTCGTGCTGTGGCACGCCGCCCGGCGCGAGTGGCGACGCGTGCTGGAGCTGGCCCCGCTGTCGCTCGTGGCGCTCGCCGTCTACCTCCCGTGGTTCGTCGCCTGCGCCCGCGCGATGGGGACGCAGGACATCCTGGGCGAGCTGTACGCCCAGAACCTCCAGCGGTTCCACAGCGGCTCGCGCGGGCACGGACAGCCGATCCACTACTACTTCGCCTACTTCTGGCTCGACTTCGCGCCGTGGTCCGTGCTCGTGCCGCCGGCCGTGGCCTGGATCGTCCGCGCGCGCCGGTGGCAGGATCGCAACGTCCAGCTCTGGCTGTGGTGGTTCGGGACGTTTTTCGTGTTCCTCTCGCTCGCGGTCACGAAGCGTCACCTCTACCTGCTGCCGGCCTATCCGGCCGTGGCGCTGCTGCTCGCACCGTGGATCGAGACCGTCGCGCGCTCCGATGACGGGCGCGTCGCCCCGAGCGCCCGCGTAGTCCGGGGCTACGGTGCGGCATTGGCGCTGCTGTTCCTCGCCGGCGCGGTTGCGCTGCTCATCGTCGCCGTCGCCGGCGAATCGATCGCCGGGCGGCGCGAGCTGAACGAGGAGCAACGGCAGGTCGCGATCGCTCTGCGGCTCCCCCTCGCGATCACCGCGGCCGTGCTGCTGGCGGCGGGCCTGTGGCTGGCGCAGGCCTGGCGCGGCCGCGACGCGGGCACGACCCTCGTCCGCATCGGTGCGACGCACGTCGCGCTCTACCTGGTCGTCCTGGCGGCGGTCCTGCCGGCGCTGAACCCGCTCAAGACCTACGAGCCGCAGAGCCGTTGGATCCGCGAACAGATCGGAGACGAAACCCGCTTCGGCATGGTCGCGCCGCGCTTCGGCGTGCGGAAGCGGGGCGCGTTCGCCTACTACACGGGCGCGATGGTCGATCTCCTCGACGATCGCGCGCAGGTGGAGAGCTTCCTGCGCGACCACCCGACGTCGCTCGTGCTCGTGCACGAGGAAGCGATCGACTCCATCGTCGGCGACGACCCGGACTGGCAGGCCCGCGTGGTGCGCGAACTGCGCGCCGGAAGTCACCGGTACCTGGCACTGCGGCAGGTCTCGGCGCGAGGAGCGCCTTCGGCCGGGCCGGCCCCTGCTCCTCCGCGGTCCTGACCTCCTCGAGCGCCGGCGAGCTTCTCTCGCGCCGTGCGAGCGGCTGAGGGTCCCCTCGAAGGGGGATCGGTCCCGGACGACACGCCGGGCGGCCGGTGGCGACAGCCACGAGTTCGTTGCCCCTGCTTCGGCCCCGCAATACACTGCGCCGGCCGGAAGGATGGGAGCCGGTGCGAAGGATGCCCCGATCTCGGAGGCTCTCAACTCTCGCGATGCGGTGCCCAAGGGCCGCGTTCCTGGTCCTCGTCCTGCCGGGGTGCGCGGTCCTGCGGGACGCTCCGGATCGGGCCGCGGTGTCCGCGGAGATCGAGCGCCGCGTCGGCGCCGGCGTCGGGGCGTCGTCGTCGGGCGCGTTCACGCTGCCGGAGGGGATCTCGCTGGACGACGGCCTGACGGAGGACGAGGCGGTCGCCGTAGCCCTGTGGAACAACGCCGCCCTGCAGGCCGACCTCGCGACCCTCGGCATCGCGCGCGCCGACTTGCTCCAGGCCGGTCTCCTGCGCAACCCCGTTCTGTCGCTGCTGTTCCCGGTCGGGCCGAAGCAGGCCGAAGCCACGCTCGCCCTCCCCCTCGCCGAGATCTGGCAGCGGCCCCGCCGCGTCGCGGCGGCGAAGCTCGACGTCCGGCGCGTGGCGGACGACCTCGTCGAGCACGGCTTGGCCCTCGCCCGCGACGCCCGGATCGCCCTCGCCGAGGTCTCGATGTCGGAGCAGCGCGCCCGTCTGGCGGACGAGAGCGCGCGGTTGCTCGACGACGTCGCGTCGATCGCCGAGGCCCGGCTCTCCGCAGGGGACGCGAGCGTGCTCGAGGCTCGTGCGGCGCGGGTCGAGGCGCTGCTGGCAAGGGAGGCCGCCCGCCGACGGTCGCAGGAGGCGGAGTCGTCCCGCTACCGGATGCTGACCGTGCTCGGCCTGGAGCCGGACGGGCCGCGCATCGCAGTCTCCGGCGCGATCGCCGGCCCCGGGCCGATCGCGAGCCTGTCCACGCTGGTCGACAGGGCGCTCGCGGCGCGGCCCGACCTGCGAGCGGCCGAAGCGAGGATCGAGGCCGAGGGCGAGCGGGCGGGGTGGGAGCGCTCCCGGGCCTTTCACCTGATCGGGCTGATCGACGCGAACGAGACGGCGGACGGCGGCTCCGACGTCGGCCCGGGCGCACAGGTCGAGCTTCCGATCTTCGACTGGAACCGGAGCGGAAGGCTGCGCGCCGCAGCCCGGCTGCAGCAGGCGGCGTGGGACTACGTCGGCGTCCGCCGCCGGATCGTGCTCGGCGTGCACGAGGCGTATACCCGCTTCCGCTCGGCCGAGGCGGCGCATCGGGAGTGGGGCGAGGAGATCGTCCCGTCACTCGAGGGGGCGTTGCGGCAGGTGCAGAGTGCCCACGCCACGGGCGAGGTCTCTCGCCTGGCCGTGCTCGAGGCGACGCGGCGACTGGTCGAGGCGCGCGTCCGCGACGCCGAGGTGCTCGCCGAGCTGCGCCGGGAACGGGCGAACTTGCTGTACCGCGTCGGGATGGACGCTGGAGGTGAATCGTGACCGTCGGCCCCGGCGCACGCGTATCGGTGGTGGTCGCACTCGCGTCGCTCGGGTGCCTCCCCCGCTGCGCCGACGCGCCGCGGGGCACTGCGAGCCCGGCCCGGGTGGAGCGCCTCTCCACGGGGGACGACTCCCCGCAGATCACGCTCACCCCGGAGGCGGAGCGGCGTCTCGGCATCGCGACGGTCGCCGTCGAGGAGCGACCGCTGGGGCGTGCGCGCTCGCTGGGCGGCGAGGTGGTCGTCGCCGCGGGCGGTCGGATCGTCGTCTCCGCACCGATCGCGGCGGCCGTGCTCGGACCGGCCGCGGGGACGTTCCCGGTCGGCGGGCAGCGGGTGCGCCGGGGCGATCCCCTGTTCCGGCTGCTGGCGCTGCCGCCGGAGCGCGACCTGCTCGGCGCCGAGGGCGAGGTCGCTCGGGCCGAGGCCCAGCTCCAGCTCGCGGCTTCACGGGCAAGCCGGGCGGAGCAGCTCCTGCGGGACGGTGCCGGTAGCGTTCGGCAGGTCGAGGAGACGCGCGCGGAGCTGACCGCGGCGGAGGCGAGCGTGGGGGTCGCGCGGGCGCGCTGGAGTCTCCTCCGCGGCGCCGATCTCGAGTCGGTGGTGGACGCGATCTCGACGCTCTCGATCGCGGCACCGGTTGCGGGTGCGATCCAGACGGTCCACGTCGCCGGCGGGCAAGCGGTGGCTCCCGGAACCGCGCTCGCCGAGATCTCGCGCCAGCACCCGCTGTGGATCCGGGTGCCGGTCTACGCCGGGGACCTGCCGACGTTCGACGTGGCGCAGGGCGCGCGCGTCGTCGGCCTCGCCGAGCCTCCCGGGGCGGACGGTCGGATCGCGACGCCGATCTCGGCCCCGCCCAGCGCCGATCCGCGCGCCGCGTCGGTGGACCTGTTCTTCGAGATCGCGAACACCGACGGTCGGTACCAGCCGGGACAGGCGGTCCGCGTCACGCTCGCGCTCCGCGGCGAGGTCCGCGGGCTGACGGTCCCGGCGGCCTCGCTGCTGTACGACGCGGCGGGGGCAAGCTGGGTCTACGAGCGGACCGCTCCCCGCGGCTTCGCGCGCCGGCGCGTCGAGATCGAAGCGCGGCACGGGGACGACGTCTGCATCGGACACGGGCTGGCCCCGGGCGCCGAGGTGGTCGTGACCGGAGCCGCCGAGCTGTGGGGCACGGAGTTCGGCCAGGAAGGTCGCGGAGCTCCCGGCGTGGACACCCACTGACCGTGCGCTGGATCGTCTCGACGGCGCTGCGGCTGCGGGTCGCGATCGTCGCGGCGACCGTGGTCCTGCTGCTGGCGGGGGCGCGGGGTCTCGGCGAGATGCCGTTCGACGTGTTCCCCGAGTTCGCGCCACCGCTCGTCGAGATCCAGACCGAGGCCCCCGGACTCTCGACCGAGCAGGTCGAAGCGCTGGTCACCGTCCCGCTCGAGAACGCGCTGAACGGGACCCCGTGGCTCGAGACGATCCGCTCGAAGTCGGTCCTCGGCCTGTCGCAGGTCGTGCTGCTGTTCCGCGAGGGGACGGACCGGTTCCAGGTGCGGCAGATCGTCCAGGAGCGGCTGGCCCGGGTGGCGCCGCTGCTCCCCGACGTGGCCACGCCCACGATCCTCTCGCCGATCTCGTCGCTCAGCCGGGTGCTCAAGATCGGGATGTCCTCCGCGACGCTGTCCCAGATGGAGCTGAGCACGATCGCCAGGTGGACCGTCCGACCGCGCCTGATGGCGGTTCCCGGCGTGGCCAACGTCTCGATCTTCGGCGAGCGGGACCGGCAGATCCAGGTCCAGGTCGATCCCGACCGGCTGCAGGCCAACCGCGTGACGCTGGCCGACGTGCTGCGGGCCTCGGCGGAGGCCGTGGCCCGCACCGGCGGCGGCTTCATCGACACGAGCAACCAGCGGCTGGCCGTCACCCACGCCTCCCCCGTGCGGGGACCGGCCGACCTGGCGCGGGCGGTGGTGGCGTTCCGCAACGGCGCGGCGCTGAGGCTGGGGGACGTGGCGCAGGTGCTGGACTCGTTCGCGCCGCCGATCGGCGACGCGATCGTCAACGACGTGCCGGGCCTGCTGCTGATCGTGGAGAAGCAGCCCTGGGGCAACACGCTGGAGGTCACGCGCAACGTCGAGCGGGCACTCGCGTCGCTCGCGCCGGCGCTCGGCGGGATCGAGGTCGATGCGTCGATCTTCCGGCCGGCGACGTTCATCGAGATGTCGCTCGCCAACCTCAACCGGGCGATCCTCGTCGGCTGCCTGCTGGTCGTGCTGGTGCTGGTGCTGTTCCTCAACGAGTGGCGCAGCGCGCTGATCTCGATGCTCGCGATCCCGGTCTCGCTCGTGACCGCGATCGTGATCCTGCGCTACCGCGGGGGGACGATCGACACGATGGTCCTGGCCGGGCTCGTCATCGCGCTCGGGGAGGTGATGGACGACGCGATCATCGACGTCGAGAACATCTTCCGGCGGCTGCGCCTCAACCGGGAGCGGGGCGCTGCCGAATCCCCGTTCCGGGTGGTCCTCGCCGCCTCGCTCGAAGTGCGCAGCGCGGTGCTCTACGGGAGCATGATCGTGGTCCTGGTGCTCGTCCCGATCTTCTTCCTCGAGGGGCTGGCCGGGACGTTCTTCCGTCCGCTGGCCCTGTCCTACGTGCTGGCCATCCTGTCGTCGCTCGGCGTGGCGCTGACGCTGACCCCGGCGCTGTCGCTGCTGCTGCTGCCGCGGGCGGCGGAGCGCGGGCGGCAGGACGCTCCCCTGGTGCGGTGGCTCAAGCGGGGGTACCGGCGGCTCTTGCCGGCGATCCTCGACCGGCCGAAGCTGGCGATCGGCGCCTCACTCGCCGCCCTGGCCGCGGCCCTCGTCGCCACCCCGCTCTTGGGCGAGGAGTTCCTGCCGCGGTTCCGCGAGTACGACTTCCTGATGCACTGGGTCGGCCGCCCGGGGACGTCGCTCGAGGCGATGGACCGCATCGCGATCCGCGCCAGCCGCGAGCTGCGCTCGATCCCGGGGGTGAGGAACTTCGGCGCCCACATCGGCCGCGCGGTCGAGGCCGACGAGGTCGTCGGCCCGAACTTCAGCGAGCTGTGGACGAGCCTCGACCCGAGCGTCGACTACGAGCCCACGGTGGCCAGGCTCCAGGAGGTCGTGGACGGCTACCCCGGCCTCCAGCGCGACCTGCTGACCTACCTGCGCGAGCGGATCAAGGAGGTCCTGACCGGGACCAGCGCCTCGATCGTGGTCCGCGTCTACGGCCCGGACCTCGAGCGCCTGCGCGACCGGGCCGAGGAGGTGCGGCAGGCGATCGCGGGGATCGCCGGCCTGTCCGACCTGAAGGTCCAGCCGCAGGTGCTGGTTCCGCAGGTCGAGGTGCGGCTGAAGCCCGAGGCGGCCGCGCGATTCGGCCTGGCCCCCGGCGGCGTGCTGCGACAGGTGACGGCCTTGATCAACGGGCAGAAGGTGGGGGAGGTGTTCGAGGACCAGAAGTTCTTCGCCGTCACCGTCATCGGCGTCTCCGAGCTGCGGCGGAGCGTCGACTCCGTCCGCGCGCTGCCGATCGACACGCCCGGCGGCGGGCAGGTCCCGCTGGGCGAGGTGGCCGCGGTCCGGATCGCGCCGATGCCGAACGAGATCACGCGCGAGGCCGCCTCGCGCCGGATCGACGTCTCGTGCAACGTCCACGGGCGCGACCTGGGAAGCGTCGCCCGCGAGATCGAGGCCGCGGTCCGGGGGATCCCGTTCCCGAGCGGCTACTTCCCCGACGTGATCGGCGAGTACGCCGCACAGCGGGCGGCGCGCAACCGGATCCTGGGCCTCGCGGCGCTCGCGGTCGTGGGGATCTTCCTCATCCTCCACACCGACTTCGGCTCGGTCCGGCTCGCCCTGCTCGTCTTCCTCGGCCTGCCCTTCGCGCTGGTCGGCGGTGTCCTCGGCGTGCTCCTGGGCGGCGGCGTGCTGTCCCTCGGTTCCGTCGTCGGCTTCGTGACCGTGCTGGGGATCGCCGCGCGCAACGGAGTCATGCTGGTCAGCCACTACCGGCACCTGCGGACCGTGGAGGGCATGCCGTTCGGCCGGGAGCTGGTCCTGCGCGGTGCCGAGGAGCGGCTGGCGCCGATCCTGATGACGGCGCTCAACACGTCGCTCGCCCTGCTGCCGATCGTCGTCGGCGGGATTCGCGCCGGCTACGAGATCGAGCACCCGATGGCGGTCGTGATCGTCGGCGGCTTGGTCACCTCGGCGGCGCTGAACCTGTTCCTCCTGCCCACGCTGTACCTGCGCGTGGGGCAGCCGCGGCACCGGCACTCGGAAGGGGCACTCGGGGCGCTGCCCGCGGGGCTCGCTGCGGGCCGCCCGGAAGGGGGCGACTCGCCCGGCGGCTGAAAGGCCGCGGAACGCTCCGTGCCCTCACGGGTCGCCGAGCCTGACCGTCTTGCCGCGCCAGCCCGCGTCGCTCTCGATCGCGACCACGAGGCCGGTGCCGACCCCTTCGAGTCGGGCCAGCAGCTCGCCGCTCTCGGACCAGATCGCGCTCCCTCCCGCGGACGGGAGCCCGCCGGAGGGTCCACCGTAGTTCGCGAGCACGACGGCCATCGAGTGGCGCACGGCGTAGGCTCTGAGGCTCGCGGCCTCGCGGCCGAGGTCGGGCGGAACGACGAACATGCTGGCGAGGTAGGTCTTCGCTCCCCGCTGCGCCGCCGCCGCGGGATGGGACGGCCGGCCCGTGTCGGCGCATATGGCCACCGCGGCGGTGCCGTCACCGAGGCGCACGAGCGGGTTCCGCTCGCCGGCCTGGAACACGGTCGCTTCCGCCGCGGGCACGATCCCGTCCGGGCTCGCGCTCGCGGCAAAGGCGCCCAGGTGATGCTTGGTGTACAGCTCGACCGCCCGGTCCGGCGAGACGATGAACGCGCCGATGTGGAGCCGAGATCCGAGCCTGACCGGAGCACCGACGATCAACGTCATCCGCCCGGACGACGCCAGGTCGACCAGCGGCCCGAGCCGCGGGTCCCGCTCCGAGAAGGCCAGCTCGTCGGCCAGGTCCAGCTCGTAGCCCGTCAGCGACAGCTCGGGAAAGACGAGAGCCCGGGCGTCGGCCTCCGCCGCAGCGCGAACCAGTCGGGCGTGGCGCTCGACGTTCGCGTCGACGTCACCGCGGACCGGTACGGTCTGGGCCGCAGCGATCGCGCGCGGGCGTGTCACGCCGGCAAGCTACCATCGCCCCTGGCGCGGGTCCCGGCCGCTCGGTCGCGCCGGGCGGCGCGATCCACGGCTCAGCGTGCCAGGTTGAACAGCGTGGACGGCACCCAGCCCTCGTTGCCGAGCTCGTCGGACACCTTCCACCACAGTCCCTGCTTCTCGCCCGTCGGATACAGCATCATGCCCGGGTCGAGATCGCGCACGACCTCCGCGCCCTGGTCGGGGCCGGCGTACATGCGGCCCGGCTTGGCCATCGTCACGCTCTGCGTGACGTTGTCCTCCTTGGCGTTCGGCGCGAGAGCCTGCACTTCGGCGACCAGCTTCGCGTAGGCGTCGAGGTAGGCCATGGTGACGACCTGGCCGATCTCGGTGTTGGAGTAGCTGCTGGCGCCCGCGGCGGCAAACGCGCCGCCGCCGAAGATCGCGCCGCCCGCACCCCAGCCCATGTCGGTCTTCTTGGCATGACCCTGGGCCAGCGCCACCTGCTCGGTCGAGCGCACGTCCGTCATGGTCAACACGACGTCGGCCGTCTTGCTCTTCAGGCTGATGCCGCCCAGCGCCGCACCCGCACCTCCGCCGACCAGCTTCCCCAGCATGCCCCCGATCTTCTTGCCGCCGGAATTCGCGTTCTGGTTCACGAGGTCCGGCACCAGCACGTAGTCCGCGGCCTTCATCTGGCCCTTGCCCACGTTGGAGCCGCCCCGCATCTCTCCGCCGGAAGCCAGCGCGCGCTCCTGCTGGGCGACGGCCAGTCCCTTGCCGCGGTCGAGCAGCGTGAAGCACTTCGACTCCGACACGAACACCTTGATCAGTGCTTCTGGCGACTCCAGGTTGTACTGCTGCCACCAGCGAGTCTCCGGCTCGGCCACGGCGAGCGTACCGATCCTCTCCTCGCAGACGGGAATCACCACCTCCGGCGCGTCCTTCGCATGTGGATGGCTCACGGCGCACATTCCCACGAGGACCCCGACGGCACCGATCCGGAACCTCGAGCCTGTGCTGGACATCGTCGCACCCTCCCGCAATGAAGCGGCCGCTTCGCGCGCCGCGTGCCGCAGTCTACCAAAAGGGCCCCCGGCCGGCGGCCGCGTCCCGACCTGCATTGCGTCACGGGGCGCGGGAAGCTCTCAACCTGCCGAGGACCGCTGCGCGGGCCGGGCGCCGGCGTCCGCGGGGCCGAGCCACGATCGGGACGCGCTCCTCCGCCGGCCTTCGTCATCCCCGCCGCCGCCGAGCGTGCACCGACACCGCGACGGCTCAGCTGCCCGGGCCGGTGCAGCTGCTGGCCGACTGGGTGTGGCACGGGTTGACGCCCTGCGGCCGCTCCTGGCCCGCGCTGGTCCGGCCGTAGGAGCCCTCGACACCGCCCTTTGTGGGCACCACGAGGTAGTAGCGATTCGATTGCATGTAGAACAGGGGCAGCAGGTGGCTCTCGCCCGCGATATCGCAGGTCACCTTGACGTGCGAGTCCCAGTCTCCGATGAATCCCGCGTAGACGGAGTAGAGGTTGACGCTCGGACGGCAGGAGCCGTCCCAGGTCAGCGGGATTCCGGCGCCCGTGGCCTTGCCGAGTCTGAGGTTCGAGTTCCGACCGGCATCGGCCAGCGCCGCGTACGTGATGTTGAACGTCAGCTCGTGGGTCTGGCCCGCGAAGTCGGCCGTGTAGCGCCACGCTCCGGTGGGCAGCGGCGCGCTCAGAACTTTCGGCACCGTCTTCGTGGGCAAGAAGGATCCCGACTCGTAGGCCCAGCTCGTGTAGACGGATCCGTCCGGACCGAGCACGCGAAACGTCGCCACCTCGCCCGGCACCATGTCGCGCAGGAACGCCGTCAGCCAGATCGTCTCCCCCGGCGCGAAATCGGTCTTCTCGTGCGTGATCTCGTTCTGCGGACAGGCCGGGACGGAGGAGCCGTCGGAACCCGTCAGCAGCTTGTTGATCCCGGGGTCGTAGTACGGCGGCTGCTCCGACCACCACGCGCCGGCGTTGAGACCGTTGCAGGGCCCGGCGTACGGATCCTGCAGCTCACCCGCCCCGTTGTACAGCTCGAAGTGCAGGTGCGGAGTGTACGAGCAGCCCGAGCTGCCGACGATCCCCAGGTACTCCCCCGCCGCCACCGCCGAGCCGATCCCCTTCGTCGTCAGCGAGTTCTTCTTCAGGTGGCCGTACCACGCGACCGAGTCGTCCGCGTGCCGGACGTAGACCGCGTTCCAGCTGCTCGACGAGCAGTCGCACCTCCGATCGTAGAAGCCGTCCTGCTTGAACACGATCGTGCCGGCCGCCGCCGCGACCACCTCGACCTGGTTGTCCTGCATCTTCAGCCAGGGAAAGGGCCAGGTCCGGATGTCGGTCCCCCGGTGGTTGCCGTGGACGTCGGTCGTGCGCTGTCCACAGGAGTAGTCGAGCAGGAGGCCCGCGGCGGGATGGTGGTCGACGAAGTTGGTCGTCTGGTAGTAGCCGGGATCGGCGAGGCCGTTCGCCGCACGCAGCGGCCAGCCCAGCGACACGGAGCCCTCCGTCGGCGGTGGCAGCAAGCCCTCGGCGCGCAGGCGCGCGATGCTGCGCTCGATCTCGCGCTCGATGTGGCGCCGCTCGTCGCCCGAGGGCCCGTCCGTCCAGGACGACGACTCGCCCGGCGTCGTCCCCCACGCCGCGTCCAGCGCCCGCGCGGACCCCGGCCCGAGCCCGAACGCCAGCAGCAGCCCGGCGCTCCACGCCGCAGCGACCCCGGCCAGGACCGCGGGGCGCCTCCAACCAGCCGACGAATCCCGCCAGCAGCTCATGGAAGCTCCGGGAATACTCTACGGCGAGACTCTCCCTCCGTCACCGTCCGAGCCGGGAGCCCGTGGCGGCGCCGCGGTCTGGCAGTCCGCACGGGGCGGAGCCGCGACGCTACGGACGTGAGCCCGCCGCGTCGAGTGCTTCACGGACCTTGCGCGTCAGCGAATCGGGAGTGAACGGCTTCTGGATGAACGCGACGCCCGGCTGGACCACGCCGTGGTGCAGGATCACGTCGTCGGTGTAGCCCGACATGAACAGCACCTTGATCGCCGGGCGCATCGACAGCACCTGGTCCGCCAGCTGGCGGCCGTTCATCTTCGGCATCACGACGTCCGTCGCCAGGAGATCGATGCGCACCGGATGCTGCTCGGCGATGACGAGTGCCTCGCCCGGCGTCCTGGCTTCGAACACGCGGTAGCCGGCCTTGCGCAGGATGCTGCTGGCCACGTTGCGGACCTGATCCTCGTCCTCGACCAGCAGGACGGTTTCGGTCCCGGACGGCCGGGGCGCCCCCGGGACCGCCGGGCTGCGGCGCTCCGTTGCGACCGCCGCGCCCTGCGCCAGGGGCAAGTAGATGCGGAACGTCGTCCCGCAGCCCGGTTCGCTGTAGAGCCAGATGTTGCCGCCGCTCTGCTTGACGATGCCGAACACGGTCGACAGCCCGAGGCCCGTTCCCTTGCCGCGCTCCTTGGTCGTGAAGAACGGCTCGAAGGCCCGCGCCTGGGTCGCCTTGTCCATGCCGCTCCCGTTGTCGCTCACCGCCAGCATCATGTACGAGCCGGGCGTCACCCCGATGTGCTGGCTCGCATCGGCGTCGTCCAGGTCGACGTTTGCGGTCTCGACCGTCAGCTTGCCGCCGTTCGGCATCGCGTCGCGGGCGTTGACGCACAGGTTCATCACCACCTGCTCGAGCTGGCTGGCATCGGCCTTGACCTGCCCCAGCTCCGGAGCCAGCAGCAGATGCAGCTCGATGTCCTCGCCCAGCACGCGGCGCAGCATGCGCTCGAGGCCGCGAAGCACCTCGTTCAGGTCGAGGATCGTCGGGTCCAGCACCTGCTGCCGGCTGAACGCCAGCAGCTGCCGGGTGAGGTCCGCGGCGCGCACCCCGGCCCGATGCACTTCCTGCAGCTCCCCGCGCCGCGGGTGCGCGGGATCGAGCTCGGCGAGAACCAGCTCGCTGTAGCTGAGGATGACGGTCAGGATGTTGTTGAAGTCGTGCGCCACGCCCCCCGCCAGGCGCCCCACCGCCTCCAGCTTCTGGGCCTGGCGCAGCTGCTCCTCGCTCCGGTGCAGCGCCTCTTCGGTGCGCTCCCGCTCGATGATCTGGCGCCGCAGCTCCACGTTCGCCCGCTGCAGGTCGGCCGTGCGAGCCTGGACCCGCTGCTCAAGCCGGGCCTGGAATTCGCGCAGCTGGCGGTTCGCCTCCTGGATCTCCTGGGCCCGGCGGAAGATCTCCGACTCCATCGATCCGGCGCGCGTCCGCAGCTCTTCCGTCAGCCGGTCCTGTTCCGTCCCCCGCCGCTTGAGGCGAACGAACTCCGTCACGTCCTCGACGCGGTGGATGATGTAGGCCAGCCGTCCGTCGGCGTCGAAGACCGGGGAGTTGACGGGGCTCCAGTGCCGCTCCTCGAAGCCGCCCCCTTCCGACTCGGGGCGGCGGATGTCGTACTTCTGGACCGCCATCGCGTCCGCGCGCCGATGGGCCTGCACACGTTCGAGCGAGGCGCGGAGATTGGCGACGCCCGTCGCGCCGGGGTCGTCGGGGTTGTCCGGAAACACCTCGAACAGCGGCCGACCCAGGATCTCGTCGCGCCGCGTCATCGTGGCCGACAGGTAGGCGTCGCTCACCGCCACGATCGTCAGATCCGGTGCCAGGACCAGGTACAGGCCGGGAGCGGATTCGAACAGCGTGCGGAAGTCCGGGGTCGGGACGATGAGGGTCGCTGGTTGCAACTGCGCGCTCCCGCGGCAGGGACGGGTCGGCCTCCCCGCTAAACCTATGCCCTCGCCGCCCCGAGTCGAGCCGCCGGCCTGCCCCCAGCCGCGGCACGGACCCGCGGTCCGTGAGCGACGGCCGAAGCCGCGGTCCGGGCACGATCTTGGGTGGCCGCTGCCTCGCGGCCCTCCCGGCTCAGCCCGCCTTGCCCGGAGCCTTCGCCGACGCGCCGGCCTTCGACCCTCCGCGGCAGCGGGGCGATTCGAACGGCCCGCGCTCGTGCTCCCACTGCTCGGGCGTCAGCGTCCGCAGGCTCAGGGCCTGCAGCCCGGCCGCGAACTCCTCCCGCAGCAGGTCGTTCACCTTGCGCTGGCGATCGACCGGGCGCAGGCCTTCGAACGCGGAGCTGACCACGAGCAGCTTGAAGTGCGTCTCGGACCCCGGCGGCACGCCGTGCATCCCGCTCTCGTTTTCCACCTCCAGGTGGACGGGAGCGAGACCCCGCCCGATCTTCTCGACGATGCGGTGCTCGATCCCCACGAGCCTCCTCCGTCGGCCGTCGGACGGCCGGTCTCCGCGTGGGTGGCGCGGCGGCTACCCGTCGCCCCCGGCCATCGGATAGCCCGCCTGCTGCCAGGCTTCAACCCCGCCCCCGAGCGCCTTGGTGTTGGTGAACCCTCGCTGCCCGTACTTGGCTGCCTGACCGGCAGCACTCGCCTCCGCCGTTCAGCCGCAGTAGAAGATGATCTCCCGGTCCTTGGGCAGCGAGGCGGTCCGCGCCCGCAGCTCCGTCATCGAGATCGCTCCCTCGAGCTTCATCCTGTTGCACTTCGCCTCGTCATCGTAGGCGCAGACGAGCAGCGCTCCACCGGACTTCGTCCGGGTGCGCGCGTCCTCCACGCTGATCCGTTCGATCTCGGCCATGGATCTCTCCTTTCCTGCCGCGGCAGGGCCTGCCGCCCGACACCTCCGCGGCTACGGGACTCAGAATACCCTCGGCTGCGGCGCCGCCGTCTCGGGCATGGGGACCGTGGGCCGCATACACCCCGGGCCTCAGACGGTGATCACCACCTTCCCCCGAGCCTGGCCGCGGTGCAGGTAGCGCACGGCCTCGCGGGCCTCGCCCAGCGGGTACACCCGATCGATGACCGGCGTGACCTTGCCGGCCTCGACCAGATCCTTCAACAGCTGCAGGTCTTCCTTGCGTCCCGCGGCGAAAAGCGGGCGAAGCCTGTGGCCCGCGAACGGGGACAGCAGCAGTGCCCGGAGCTGCCGATCCAGGCCACCGAACCACCGCCCGCCCCCCTCCCCACCGACGATCACGAGCGTTCCCCGGGGGGCGAGGGCGCGTCTGAGGTGGGACAGGGAGCGATTGCCGGCCGTGTCGAGGATCAGATCGTAGTGCCGCCCGCCGTCGGCAAAGTCCTCTCGCGTGTAGTCGATGGCGTGATCGGCGCCGATCGAGCGGACCAGGTCCGTCTTGGTCGTGCTGCACACGCCGGTGACCTGCGCGCCGAACGCCCGCGCAATCTGCACCGCGAACGTCCCCACTCCACCCGCCGCGCCGATGATCAGCACCTTCTGCCCCGGCTTCACCTCCCCCTTGTCGCGCAGGCCCTGGAGCGCGGTCATGGCGGAGACCGGCACGGCCGCGGCCTGCTCGAACGTGAGATTCGCCGGTTTCGGCAGGAGCCTGCTCTCTCGGGACCGCGCGTACTCGGCGAACGACCCGTCGCAGGCGCCGAACACGTCGTCCCCGGGCGCGAGCCCGGTCACGTCCTTGCCCACCGCCTCCACTCGTCCCGCGACGTCCCAGCCCCGGACGCGGCCCGGCGGCCGGCGCAACCCCATGACGCGAATCACGTACGGGAGGCCGGCCGTGAGGTGCCAGACCCCGGGATCGACGCCCGCCGCGTGCACCCGCACGAGCACGTCCCGGTCCCCGATCGCGGGCCGGTCGATGTCGCGCAGCTCCAGTACGTCGGGCGGGCCGTAGGCGTCCTGGACGATCGCCTTCATCGTGCCCTCGTGTCACGCGCACGAGCGACCCCGTCTCGCGAACCCGCGAGCTCGCTCCCGCGGGCCGAAGGACGGAACAGGATACCGCGGGCCGGTCGTCCGCGTGAAGGCGTAAACCGGGGCGCTACCCCCGGGCAAACCGCAGCGCGACGCGGGTCGTGGCGCCGAACCCGCGAGGCGCCGTTCCGCGAGTACGCCGTGGGACCGTGCTATCTTGACCGCCTTCCATGAGCCGGCTGGACGCCGCGCCTCAGCTCCGCTCGCGGCGCAAGGGGGAAGACTCATGCGACCCGTGATCCGCAGCATTCTTGCGGTGGTCGTCGGATTCGTGCTGGCGAGCGTGGTGATGATGGCGGTCGAGGCCGTCAACGGGCGCCTGCTCTATCCTGAACTGGGCCGGGCGGCGGCCGGCATGACCGATCGGCAGGCGATTCGTCAGCTGCTGGCGGCCGCTCCCGTCGGTGCGTTCCTCGTCGTGATTCTCGGGTGGGCCCTGGGCAGCGCGGCCGGAGGATTCGCCGCTGCATCGATCGGCGCGCGTTCTCCCCTGGGGCACGCTCTGGCCGTTGGCGTCCTCCTCACGCTGGGCGGCATCGCGAACAACCTGATGCTCCCTCCTCCGCTGTGGTTCTGGATCGTCGGGCTGATCGTGTTTCTTCCGGCGGCCTACGTCGGCTCGCGGCTCGCTCCCCGTCGGGCGACGTAGCGAGACGACCATGCCGGGCTGCTGCCGGACCCCCGATCCTCGGCTCGGGCGGCTGCGGTCCGCTGCCCGGTTCCGGGCGATCGACGCCGACCTGCAGCGGACTCGTCGACTCATGCCCTGGACCTCGACCGCGGATTGAGCTAGGATTCGGTCAACTGCTCCTCGGGCCGCAGATCGGGGGAGCGCAGTAGGATCGGGACCCGGAATTGCCAGCAGACGGTCCGCGCCCGGGCTCTGACGACACGCCGACCGAGACCGGCACGCGCCCGCCTGCCGACCCGTGCCAGACTCGGGTCGGGCGGTACCAGATCGTGGAGCGGCTCAGCCAGGGGGGGATGGGCGTGCTCTACCGCGCGCGGGATCCGGCTCTCGGCCGCGACGTGGCCCTGAAGTGCCCGTGGCCGGAGCTCGCCCGCGATCGCGTGGCGCTCCAGCGATTCACGCGCGAGGCGCAGCTGACGGCGAGCCTGTCGCATCCCAACATCGTCCAGGTCTACGAGGTCTTCGAGCACGACGGCCTGCCGTGGCTCGCGCTGCAGCTCTGCGGGGCCGCGATCTGCGTCGGATCCTCGCCGAGCGTGGCGCGCTGCCGATGGGGGAGACGCTGCGCTGGGGGCTCGAGCTGGCGAGCGCCTTGGGCCACGCCCATGCGAGCGGAATCCTGCATCGCGACGTCAAGCCGGCCAACGTGCTGATCGCGGATGGCGGGCACGCGCTGCTCAGCGATTTCGGCCTGGCCCGCCCGCTGACGTCGGATCGACGAGAAGCCGCCCCGCTGGCCGACCCGACGATCACCGCGACCGGAGCCGTCGTCGGCACACCTGCGTACATGTCCCCCGAGCAGGTGCTGGGACAGCCGATCGACGAACGCAGCGACGTCTTTTCGCTCGGGGCGGTGCTGTGCGAGATGTGCACCGGCCGCCCGCTCGTGACCGCGGGAAGCTCGCAGGACGTCGCCCGCGCGCTGGCGGCCCTCGAGCCACCGCCGATCCGCCGGCTCAACGCCGGCGTCTCCCGCGAGCTCGAGCGGATCGTGCGCCGGGCCGTGGCGCCCCGACCCGAGCGGCGTTACCCGGACGCACGGGCACTCGCCGCCGACCTCGGACGACATCGCGAGCGGTGGCAGTTCGAGAGCCAGCTTCCCGCGCGTCGACGCCGCAGGGCCATCTTCACCGCGTGCGTGGTCGTGCTGCTGGCCGCCACGATCGTCGCCGCCCTTCGCATCGGCGCGGGACGGCGCGAGCGGCGGACCAACATCGAGGCCGTCACGACCGCACTCGTCACCTGGCCCAGTCGGGAGTGGGAGGGGCGCATCTCTCCGGACCGGCGCTGGCTCTCCTTCCTTTCGAGCCGCGACGGCGCGACTCGCCTCTGGCTGCGGAGCCTCGAGGGCGATCTCGAGCTGGCGCTGACGCCGGTCGAGAGTGCCGTCCAGAGCCACGCCTGGTCCGACGACTCGCGAGAGATCATCCATCTCGCCCAGCGTGACGGGCGCGACTTTCTCCAGGTCGTGCCGGCGCTGGGTGGTCCGCCGCGGCGCAGCCTGCCGGTCGAGCCCGCCCTCACCGACGCGCGGTTGCTGCGCTGGGACGGCTCGCGGGTGTACCTCGAAGCACGCGGCTCACTCGTCCTGCTCGAGCTGGACGGCGGGCATGTCCGCGAGATCGTGCCGGCGGCGAGGGACTCGGCGCTCTCCTTCCACTTCGACGTTCGCGCCGACGACGGACGCCTCGTCTACAGCGCCGGCGGGGGCGAGAGCATCGCGCTGTGGACCAGCGATCCCGACGGCAGGAACGCGGTGCGGCTGACGTCGGGCGAGTTCAGCGACACGCGTCCGGTCTGGATCGGGCGCGCGGGCGACAGCGTCGCCTACACCTCGAATCGAAGCGGCCAGCTCGATCTGTGGCGTCTGCGCGTGGACGATCGGTCGGTCGCACCCGTCACGCTCGGTCCGGGAGCCGAATACGCCAGCTCCTCCGCCGCCGACGGCTCGTTGCTGGTGTTCGATCGGACGGTCGAGGAGACCCACCTCTGGCGGCTGGACCTCGGAAGCGGTGCCATCCGGCAGTTGACGGACGACAGCCTGAGCGACGCGCACCCGACGACCGCTCCCCGCGCGCGGGTGGTCGCCTTCCAACGGGTCAAGCCACGGCTCGACCCCACGAGCCGTGGCGCGCAGATCCTGATCGCGCGACTGGCGGCGGACCGGCTCCTCGACACCCGGGTCGCCGCGGCGGACGGGTACGAGGCCCGACTCTCGCCCGACGGCCGGTGGCTGGCCTATCGGCGTGGCCTCGGGCTGTGGGTGCAGGACGTCGCGACCGCCGACGCCCGGCGCGCGACCGAGCGCTTCAGGCAGACCGGCCGGAGCGACTTCCCCCTGGCCTGGGTGGAAAGCAACCTGGCCTGGCTGCCGGACCGCGACAGCGCCGTGTTCGTCGAGTCGTCGAGCGCGGGCGACCGCGTGCTCGCGCTCTCGCTGGGGGCGGCGCACGACGCGACGGTCGTGGTGCCCGCGGTGGACGGCACACGCATCGCGAACCTGTACGCGTCGGATGACGGCAGGCGCCTCGCGTACACGGCACGACGACGGCCCGGAAGCGTCGATCTGCGCTGCCGGGATCTGTCCTCGGGCGAGGATCGCGTGCTGTTCACGGCACGGCAGCTCCAGCCACGGGGTTGGCTCGACGCCGGGGCGTTGCTCGTGATCCTCGCCCGCCCCAATCCCGACCTGACCGAGACGCTCGAGCTCGTCAGCGTCGGCCTCGCGGGCGAACGGCGCGCGCTCGGTACGATCCCGCGCGGCCTCGCCACCACGACGACCCTCGATCCCGTCACGCGCACGCTGTACGTCACGGCGGCCGCGGATGACGACGCGCACAACGTCGTCGCCTTCGCCCTCGACGACGGGAAGCCGCGTTGGCTGACCGACAACCGATCTCCGGCGGTGACCTTCCCGGCGGTGCAGGTGCTACCCGATGGGGCGCTTCTCCTCACCCGTCAGGAATGGAACAACGACATCTGGGCGACCGAGTTCCGTCACGACCGGTGAGGGCTCACGGTGATCGCTCTCCGTCAGGCTCGCCGCACATCGGACATTGGCCGTAGCACGCACCGCAGCAGCAGATCGGCTCCGGCCACTGGCAGGGCGTACGGCACCCCACGACCGGCTCGATGCTCCGGACCGTCGCGATCGCCTGGCGGACCGCCGCGATGATCCTGTCGAACTCCCGCGGATTGTTGAGGTAGCGCGCGATCGCCTCCTCCTCGAGCTTGCGGATCCCGATCTGCAGGGTGACGACGCCGTCCCACCCGGCCGCTGCGGGAGCGGGTTCGTGCCCGCGGTCGCCCGCGCCCCCGCCCGCCGCGGGCGGCACCTGGCCCACGGCATGCTGTGCCGCGCCGGCGAGCAGGACGATTCCGAGCAGGGCCTCGATCGGCCCTCGCACTGCGCGAACTGCGGCAACGGACTGCATGACACCCCTCCTTCAGGCTTCCGCGGCCGCAGCCGGGAGCCCATCACCCGAGCCCGCGTCGACCGCGCTCGTCCCGGCGCCGACGCTCGCCCCTCGTCGGGCGAGCATACCCCGGGCGCTGCGGCGGGTCCAGACTCCGGAGGCCGCCGGTCCTCCCGCGGGTGAAGCGGGCCGCGGCATCGGACCGCGGATCCGCTAGCCGCCGCGTCTCACGGGCCGGTCATCTGCGCGGCGGATCGCCTTTCGGCGGAAGGGTGACGACGGACAGCCAGAAGTCCTCGAACGACTTCACCACGGACACGAAGTTGGTGAAGTCCACCGGCTTCGCGATGTAGCAGTTGGCGTGCAGCTTGTACGCCCGCAGCACGTCCTCCTCGTCCTTGGAGGTCGTGAGAATCGCCACGGGGATGTGCTTGAACCGCGGATCGCCCTTGATCTCCTCCAGCACCTCACGCCCGTTCTTCCGCGGCATGTTGAGGTCGAGCAGGATCAGATCCGGCGGCGATGCGTCGGCGTACGAGCCCTTCCGCTTCAGGAACTCCATCGCCTCGACGCCGTCCTCGACGACGTGCAGCAGGTTGCACACCTTGGCCTGCTTCAGCGCTTCCCGCGCCATCAGCACGTCGGTCGGGCTGTCCTCGGCCATCAGGATCTCAATGGGCCTGCAATCCAAGCTCGCGTTCGTGCTCATGCGGCTCTGCCTCCAGTGCTGGAATGGTGAAGTAGAACGTCGCGCCCTTGTCCGGCTCGGACTCCAGGTGGATCGAGCCGCCGTGTCGTTCGACGATCTTCTTGCAGATCGGCAGCCCGATCCCCGTTCCCGGGTATCGCCGCCGCGTGTGCAAGCGCTGGAACACGACGAAGATCCGGTCGAAGTACTTGGGGTCGATCCCGATGCCGTTGTCGCGCACCGAGAACAGCCAGGAACTCCCGCGCCGCTCGGCTCCGACGTGGATGCGCGGGGTCTCGTCCCCGCGGAACTTGATCCCGTTGCCGATCAGGTTCTGGAACAGGCGCGTCATCTGGGATCGATCGACCGAGACCACCGGCAGCTCGTCGTGGGTGATCACGGCGCCCGATTCCTCGATGCTCTGACGCAGGTTGGCCTCGGCCTCGCGCAGGACCTCGCCGCAGTCCGTCGGCTCGAAGGGAGCGCCGCGCGTACCGACGCGCGAGAAGGACAGGAGATCGGTGATCAGCGTCTGCATCCGGTGGGCGGCGTCCACGGCGTGCTGGATCAGCTCGGTGCCCTGCACGTCGAGCCGTCCCTCGAGACGCTGCCGGAGCAGCTGCACGCAGCCGGTGACGCCCCGCAGCGGCTCCTGGAGGTCGTGGGAGGCGACGTAGGCGAACTGCTCCAGCTCGGCGTTGGACCGCGTGAGGTCCTCGGCCTGGCGTGCGAGGAGCTGGGCGGTGCTCTTCTGGTCGTCGATGTCGGTGCAGGTGCCGAACCAGCGGGAGATCTGCCCGTTCTCGTCCCGCACCGCCCCGGCACGTCCCAGGTGCCAGCGGTAGCTGCCGTCCGTCTGGCGGCGCAGGCGGTGCTCCACCTCGTAGTCCTCTCCCGTCTCGAGCGCCTGCCTCCAGCGTCGGCGGACGAGCGGGCGATCCTCGACGTGGACGGCAGCCTGCCAGCCGTCGGCCACGGACGCGCTCGCCGCGAGTCCGGTGTAGCTGTGCCAGCGTCGGTTGAAGTAGTCCAGCTTCCCGTCCGGCGTGGCGGCCCAGACCATCTGCGGCATCGCGTCGGCCAGCTCCCGGAAGTAGCGCTCGCTGCGCGCCAGGGCCTGCTCGGCGCGCTTGCGCTCGGTCACGTCCTGGATCGAGCCCGCCATGCGCAGCGGCCGGTCGCGCGCGTCGTGCACCGCCTGCGCTCGCCCGTGAAACCACCGGAACTCTCCGCTCGCGGTGCGCAGGCGGAACACCGCGTCGAACGGCGGGCCCGGAACGAGGTGTCGCTGCAGCATCGCTTCGGTGGCCCGCCGATCGTCGGGATGCAGGTGGGCCACCAGGGTCGCGAGGGTGCCGGGGAACTCCACGCCGTCGTAGCCCAGCAGCGCCTTGAACCGATCGGCGTACCACACCTCGCCGGTCTGAACGTTCCAATCCCACAACCCGTCGGTCGTGCCGCTGATCGCGCGGTTGAAGCGCTCCTGGCTCGCATTCAGCTCGGCGTCGCGCTGCTGGATCTGATCGAGCATGTCGTTGAACGTCTCGACCAGCAGGCCCACTTCGTCCTGGCCGTGGAAGCGCGCGCGCACCGAGTAGTCCCGGTCGCGGGAGACCGCGCGGGCCGTCTCCGCCAGGTGCAGGATCGGCTGCGAGATCCGCGTCTGGAGCCGCGAGGAGATCGCCGAGGCCACGATCAAGGAGCCCAGGCAGACCACGAGCGCGATCAGGGCGTAGCTCTCGAGCCGGCGCGTCATCTCGGCCAGGCTGGCGCGGATGAAGACCGACCCGACCTTCTCGCCATCGAGCACGATCGGGCGGATCAGCTGCAGCTCGGTCGGCAGAAAGCGGTGGTCGAAGCTGTCGGGTGCGGCCGGCGCCGCGACGGCCTCGCCGGCTTCGGCCCTGCGGTAGGAGGCGAACAGCTTTCCTTCCGCGTCGTAGACCGCGGCGGCGATCGCCTCGGGATCGGCCTGCAGCCCGGCCAGCGTCCGGCTCGCCGCCTCGGGATCCTCGAACAGCAGCGCCGAGGCGCAGTTGAAGCCCAGGATCTCGGCGTCCATCGAGAACCGGTGCACCAGGTTCCGGCGGAAGCTGGATTGGTCGTAGACCAGGAACGCCACGCTCGCCGAGAGCAGGGCCGCACTGCTGGCGAGGATGACGATCCATGCCAGCTTCTGGCGGATCGACCGGTTGCCGAAGGCGGCCGGCCTCACCTCGATTCCTCTTGCACGATCGTCGCCAGCTTCAGCAGCTGGGAGCTGATCTTGAGCTGGGCCGCCTTGGCCCGCTCGACGTTGATCTCCAGGCGCACGCGATGGTTCCGGATCGTGAAGTTGACGATCCCGCCGCGCGCCGCGAACCCCTCGGTGTCGCCCACGGTCAGCACCGGGTGGCCGCTCACACCGGCCAGGATCTTGGGCAGCCTCAGGCTCTCCGAGGCACTGATGAACAGGATCTGGGTGCGTCCGAGCGCTTCGAGCCGTGGTCCACGCTTGATCACGAGGTCCCGGCCCGACACGCGCAGCTTCCCGATCTGCTGCTCCAGAGCGCCCTCGAACGGGTCGTCCCCCAGCACGCCGATCACCAGCGGCCCGGCGTCGCCGTCGAAGGTCTCGGCCGGCCACTCGACGAAGCGCGCGAAGTGCGAGAGATAGGCGGCCTTGACCTCGTACTCCATCAACGGATCCTGCGACCCGACCGGGAGCGAGGCCGACAGGCCGAGCAGCACGGCGCAGAAGCGCGCGGCATCCGCTCGCCACGCGGCAGGGCCGGGGGATGCGGCTCTCACCAGCGCCCCGTCGCGTTCAGCAGCACCGCGCGCTCGACCTCGACGCCGCCTCCGAACTCCGGATGGTGATCCTGCAGCAGGTTGTGTCCGACGAGAGCCAGCTCCAGCGGGCCCTCCGCACGCCAGGCCAGGCGCAGGTCGAGACTGCCGTAGCTGCCGACGCTCTGCGCGGGCAGGCGATCGACGAAGCGGAAGAACAGATCGAGATCGAGCCGGCGCGGCAGGTCCATCGACGAGCGCAGCACGACCTTGTGGCGCGGGCTCGCGCCCTCGGCGGCGGCCTGGGTCGTGTCGGTGCTTCCGGCTGCGGGCCGGAGGTCCATCCTCAGAAAGGAATAGGCACCGGAGACGCGCCACCAGGGAAGGGGGGCCGTGTCGGCCGCGATCTCGACGCCCTGGGCGCTGCCCGCGAGTCGGTTGTCGAAGGTCAGCGGAATCACGATGCGGTCCGGCGGCGGATCGGATTCGAGGAACGGCGCCCCGGACTCGAGGCTGAGCAGACCTCGGATCCGATTGTGGAAGCCCGCCACGCCGATGAAGGCACGCGAGCTGGGCTGGATCCGATAGCCCACCTCGTAGACGAGGAAGCGTTCCGTGTCGAAGTCCGGGTTGCCGACGAGGCGGAGGAACGTCGGCGGGCTGTCGGTGACCAGGCTGGTCAGGACCAGGTCGTGCTCGAGCCGGGTCGGCGTCCGGACCGCCCGGGAGACCGCGCCCCACAGCGCCTGCCCCGCCGCGGGATGCCACAGCGCGCGCACGCTGGGCTGGGCCTCGAAGCCGCTGTAATCGTTGTGCTCCACCTTCGAGCCCAGGACGAGACTCAGTCGACCGTTCCGCAGGCTGACCTTGTCCTGGGCGAATGCCGTGAACAGGTCGTCGCCCCGGCGGGTCGGCTCGAAGGCGACGGTCGGCACCCCGCCCGTCGCCCCCACCGAGTGACGGTAGCCCGCCCCGTACACGATCTCGTGGGACGGCGCCGCGCGGATCCAGTGCTGGACGTCGAGGTCCAGCGTGTCACGGTCCTCGCGGAAGGTGGCCTGACGGCGCTCGGTCCGATCGAAGTAGGCCTGCAGCGTGAGCTGCGACCCCCCGGCCAGGCCGTGCTCCCAGCGGGACAGGATGTTCGAGCCGGACACGTCCGTGTCCCGCTCGACGGCCCGACTGAGCGGCGGATCGAGCGTGGTCAGCGCCGCTCGCTCGCCGAGCTTCCCGTCGTAGGCGTCCCCCTGGACCGTCAGCCTGCTGCCGCCGGCCAGGTCCCAGTCCGAGCGGAAGCCGCCCTGGCCGATCCGCCAGTCGTCGAAGTCGCTGCGGTCGGCGTGGAAGGCGGCGTCGCCGTCGTGGACCTTGCCGTACACGCGGTAGCTTCCGGCGGCTCCCGCCCGAGCACCGAAGCGCACCGCCGCGCCGTTCGTCTCCGAGCCCAGCGTGGCGTCCGTCAGGAGGCCGCGGGTGCGGTCGGCGCGCTTGGTGATGACGTTGACGATGCCATTGACGGCATTGGCGCCCCACAGGCTGCCGCCCGGACCACGAACGACCTCGATCCGGTCCACGTCCTCGAGCAGCACGTCCTGGACTTCCCAGTAGACTCCGGCGTAGAGCGGGGTGTAGACGCTGCGCCCGTCGATCAGGACCAGCATCGCCCGCGACAGGCGGCTCGTGAATCCGCGAACCCCGGTGGCCCATTGATTGGACGAGATGCGCGCGACGTCGACGCCGGGAGCCAGCCGCAGCGCTTCGACCAGCCGCGTGCAGCCCGCGCGGCGCAGCTCCTCACCCGTGATCACGAACACGGCGGCCGGAACGTCGCTGCGCTTCTCGTTTTTTCTGGAGGCCGTCACGACCTCCACGTCGGCCAGCTGCTCGATGGTGAGTGACGCCAGGTCGCGCCTGGCCTCGGCCGCCGTTGCGGGGAAGCTCCCGGCTTGTGCCAGGATCGCCACGGCGGTCGCGATTGCGCCCCGGACCGCGCGCCGCGAGCCCGCTCTAGCGCTTGCGCTCGTCCGGCCCGACGGCTCCGCGCGGTCGAACCGTGGATGGAGCGCGAGGAACCCCCCACGACCTCGGTCCGGAGGGACGATTCGCGGGCGTTCCATCGGGGTCAGCGCTGGCGGCGCCGTGCCGGGCGCGCAGCCGACGGTTGCGGCTGGTCGAGCGCCTCCCGCACCTTCTCCAGCAGTCGCCGCGGAGTGAACGGCTTGTGCAGCAGCAGGACGTCCTCGCGCAGCACCCCCCGCTTGAGGATCTCGTCGTCCGTGTAGCCCGACATGTAGAGCACGCGCAGATCGCGCCGGTCGGCGCGCAGTCGATCGGCCAGCTCGCGGCCGCTGATCCGCCCCGACATGACGACGTCGGTCAGCAGCAAGTCGAACGCATCGCGGCCGCCGGCGGCGATCTCCAGCGCCTCCTCCCCATTGGCGGCTTCCACGACGCGGTAGTTGCTCGCCTCCAGCAGCCGCCGGGCCAGCTTGCGGATCGACTCGTCGTCCTCCGCCAGGAGCACCGTCGCCGGTCCGCCGGGCGTGGGCGAGTCGTGCGCGGCTCTGGAGCGGGTGACGGCACGCTCCGTCCGGGGAAACCAGATCTCGAACCGCGTGCCGCAACCGGCGCTGCTGTCGACCCGGATCCCGCCGCCGCACTGCTTGACGATCGCCTGGACCGTGGCCAGTCCGAGGCCGGTCCCGTGACCCTTCTCCTTGGTGGTGAAGAACGGCTCGAAGGCGTGCCTTCGGGCCTCTTCGTTCATGCCGATCCCGGAATCGGCAATCGTCAACTCCACGAAGCGGCGGGGCTCACTCGGCCGGCGCCCGTGCTCCCCCGGTGTCGCGGCGTCCCGGACGACCTCGCGCACGGTCACGCTCAGCCGGCCACCGTCGGGCATCGCGTCCCGCGCGTTGGCCGCGAGGTTGATCAGGACCTGCTCGATCTGGCCCCGGTCGGCCAGCACCCGGCAATCGGGGTCGAGGTTCGTGACCAGCTCGATGTCCTCGCCGATCAGCCGCCGCAGCATCTTGCTCAGATTGGTGACGATCTCCCCCAGGTCCAGCGACTCCGGCGCGACCACCTCCTTGCGGCTGAAGGCCAGCAACTGCCGGGTCAGGGCCGAGGCGCGCTCGCCGGCCTCCCGGATCTCGTTCAACGAGCGAAGCGCGGCGGGTTGTCCCGCGACGTCTTCGGCCAGGAGATCGCAGTAACCCAGGATGATGGTGAGGATGTTGTTGAAGTCGTGCGCCACGCCGCCGGCCAGCAGGCCCACGGCCTCCACCTTCCGCGCCTGCTGTAGCTGCTGTTCCAGCTCCCGGTGCTTGGTCAGATCTCGCAGCGATGCACAGTACGCCCGCTCCCCCTCCCAGTCGATCTCGACGGCCCGCATTTCCACGGTGGTCGTCGCCCCCGAGCCCGGGATCACGATCTCCGTTCGCTTCCGGGGCACGACCGGGAACCCGAACTGCGTACCCACCAACTCCTCGGAGCTGCAGGCAAAGAGCGACTCGGCGGTCGGATTGACGAAGCGCACGATGCCCGCCGAGTCGACGATCACGATGCCGTCCACGTTGCCGTCGATGATCTTCCGTAGCCGCCCCTCGCTGGCGCACAGCTCCGCTTCTCGGCGCGACAGCTCGCGGCGCATCTGGTCCCGCTCGATCGCCTGGCGCAGGCTCTCGATGACGCGATCGGCGTCCGGACCCTTGACGACGTAACCCTGCGCCCCGCGCTGCACGAGACTGGCCGCCAGCGTCGCGTCGTTCAGGCCCGAGTGGATGACGATCGGGACTTCGGGGTCGACCTGCCTCAATTGCTCGAAGGTGTCGAATCCCTGACTGTCCGGCAGGCCGAGGTCCAGCAGCACCGCGTCGAACTTGGCCTCGGAGAGACAGCGGGCGGCCTCACGGACCGCCTCGACGTGCGTCCACTTCAAGCACGGACTCGCGGCCGATGCCGCTTGCACCAGGAAGGCGTCGACCGGACTGTCCTCGACGAGCAGCAGGTTCACGACGGAAGGCGGCGATGCGCGCGTCGAGGGCCGCGGGGTGTCCTTTGAAGGGCCCATCCATCGGGCAAGCTAGGAGCGGGTTCCGGGGAAGTCAAGCCGTCCGCAATGAAGGATCGGTGTAAGCGAAATGGCCGCGCTCCATTGACGGAGGACGAGCAGGCGGCTTGGGACGCTCGCCCCTCGATCACGCCACCGGCCGTGCGGGCCGGGCGTCTCCGGTCATCCCGCCACCGCCTTGATCTTGTCGAGGAGATCCTTGGGATAGAACGGTTTGTAGAGCGTACCGTCGGCCATCGAGAAGCCGCCCATCACTTCCTCGCGCTCGGGGTCCCCGCCGAGATTCCTCGACGTCACCAGGATGATCTTCGGTGCTCGGAGGGCGTTCGTCTTGGCCAGCAGCTTGACCATGCGCGAAACGCGGTATCCATTGAGCCTGGGCATCATCACGTCCAGGACCAGGATGTCGGGCCAGAACTCCCGCAGGGTCTGCAGCGCCTCGTCGCCGCTCGCCGCGGTTTCAACAATGTAACCGCTTTTCTCGAGCGAGGCGGTCACCATCCTGACGATCGAAGCTTCGTCGTCCACGACGAGAACCCTTTTGTGCCGCTGCGGCCCCTGCACGGCTCCTCCCGCCGAATGCCTGCAAACGCTGGCGACGATCAATATGTGCCGTCGGCTTGGACCGGGCAAGACCACCTCTCGGCGGGGTCCGACGCCGTCGACCTGGAGCGCCGGCGCAGCCCGACGTCCGGCGGGGCTCGAGGCAGGGTCGGCGGACGTCGGGTCCGGTCCGTTCCGTCTCGGGCAAGGCCGTCTTCGGCGGTTTCTTGAATCCGGTCGGAGCCCGGCCTAGCTTTGTCCAGGGTCTGGCAGGGCGATCCCGACGGGTCATGGCGGAGCGCGTGCGGTGACGGCCAAACGGGTCTCCCTCGAGCCGGGAACGGGGCCCACCGCCCGCGTCCCGGCCATGCGGAGCGAGGAGGAGAGTCGATGAAAGGGATCATCTTCAACCTTCTGGAGACGGTCGTACGGCAGCACCACGGGGAGGAGACCTGGGAGACCCTGCTCGATGCCGCGGGGCTCGAGGGCGTGTACACCTCGCTCGGCAACTACGGCGATGCCGAGATGATGCGTTTGGTTGCGGCTGCCTCGAGGCAACTCGATCTCCCGCCGGAGGCCGTGCTCCGCTGGTTTGGCCGAAACGCCCTGCCGATCCTGGCGGCGAAGTACCCCCATTTCTTCACGCCCGGATCCGCGCGCGAGTTCCTCATGACCCTGAACGACATCATTCACTCGGAAGTGCGTAAGCTGTACGCCGGTGCCGAGGTCCCGGAGTTCGACTTCGAGCCGTCCTCGCCGGAGGTGCTCCTCCTGGGTTACCGCTCCCGCAGGAGGCTTTGCGCGCTGGCGGAGGGATTCGTCGAGGGCACCGCGTCGTACTACAAGGAACAGGTCTCGATCGAGCAACCGCGCTGCATGCACCGAGGGGACGACCGGTGCCTGATCCGCATCGCGTTCCGCAACGGGTCTCGCTGACCAGCCCGCACATGGCCGCGTCGGATCCGATCGAGTCGGCCCGTCTCAGGCGCTGGCTCGAGCGAGAGCACAGGACCCGTCTCGAGGCCGAGACGATCGCCGAGCGGGCCCTCCTCGATCTGTACGAGCGCCAACGCGAGGTCGAGTTCCTCCAGCGGATCTCGACTGCCGCGAACGAGGCGACCTCCGTCGAAGCCGCGATCCAGCGCGCGCTGGACGAAGTCTGCGCCTACACCGGCTGGCCGATCGGCCACGCCTATCTTGCCACGACCGACCGCCCCCAGGACCTCGTGCCCACCACCCTCTGGCACCTCGACGAACCCGAGCGATTCGTCACGTTCCGGACCGTGACCGAGGCGACGAGGTTCCCTCCTGGGATCGGCCTGCCGGGCCGCGTGTTTCTCGAGCAGAAGCCCGCGTGGATCGTCGACGTCAGGAACGACGACAACTTCCCGCGGGCGAAGGCCGCGCACGACATCCAGGTCCGGGGAGCTTTCGGCTTCCCCCTGATGATCGGGGACGAGGTCGTCGGGGTGCTGGAGTTCTTCTCCGACGTGACACGGCAGTCCGACGAAGCGATCCTCAAGATCATGCGTCATGTCGGGGTCCAGCTCGGGCGTGTCATCGAGCGTGCCCGCGCCGGGGAGGCTCTCCGTCGGAGCCAGGCCCAGCTGCTCCAGGCCCAGAAGATGGAGGCCGTCGGCCGGCTCGCCGGAGGCGTGGCCCACGACTTCAACAACATTCTGGGCGTGATCCTGGGTTACGGCGAGATGGCGTTGAATGAGCTGGCCGCCACCCACCCGGCGCAGGCGCGGGTGCGGGAGACCATCCGGGCCGCGGAACGCGCCGCGACCCTCACGCGCCAGCTGCTGGCATTCAGCAGGAAGCAGGTGTTCGAGCCTCGGGTTTTCGATCTCAACGCGCTCCTGGTCGACATGGACCGCATGCTGCGGCGGCTGATCGGCGAGGACATCGAGCTGATCACGCTCGCCGCCCCGCAGCTGAGCCCGGTCAAGGCGGACCCCGGACAGATCGAGCAGGTCCTGATGAACCTGGTGGTCAACGCTCGCGATGCCATGCCGCGGGGCGGAAGGGTCACGATCGAGACGGCGGACATCGTGCTCGACGAGGAATGCTCGCGCCAGCACGTGTCGATGGAACCGGGTCACTATGTCATGTTGGCCGTGACGGACACCGGTGTGGGGATGACCGCCGAGGTCCAGGCGCGGATCTTCGAGCCGTTCTTCACGACGAAGGAGCCCGGAAAGGGCACCGGCCTGGGACTGGCGACCGCCTACGGGATCATCAAGCAGAGCGGCGGTTGGATCTGGGTCTCCAGCCGGTGCGGTCACGGCACGACGTTCAAGATCTACCTGCGCCGTGTGGAGGGAGCGCCGGAGCGCCTCGCGAGCGGCGACGTGGGGTCCGTGCCGCGAGGCTCGGAGACCGTGCTCGTCGTGGAGGACGAGCCGCCCGTCCGCGAGCTGGTTCGGGAGAGTCTCGAGTGGCTCGGCTACCACGTGCTCGTCGCCTGCGCCGCAGACGAGGCGGAGCAGACGGCTCGCGGCGGCCACCCGATCGACCTCCTCATCACCGATGTCGTCCTGCCCGGATACGGTGGCCGCGAGGTGGCCAAGCGATTGTGCGGCCTGAACCCCGGGCTGAAGGTGCTCTACATGTCGGGCTACACGGACGACGCCATCGTGCGCCAGGGCGACCTGGAGTCGGGAGCGGCCTTGCTCCAGAAGCCGTTCGGCGTCGCCGCACTCGCGCTGCGGGTCCGCCAGGTGCTCGACGGCCCGGAGCGGAAGCCGGCCTTCCGCTCCTAGCCCAACTTCGCCAGTTTGGGGGCGTAAGTTGTTGAAAACACGGGAAACGACCCCCGAAGTTGGCACTACACGGCGATCGTTCGCGGTGGTCTGAGCCGCTGGGGCAGCTCCAGCCCGAG
>Ga0187892_10002927_pt1 | contig 32523 bp, 26 predicted proteins | sample MA1701073metaG_FD_139345 | JGI IMG/M metagenome (GOLD analysis project Ga0187892, IMG submission 139345) | Bio-ooze microbial communities from a basaltic lava cave in the Kipuka Kanohina Cave System on the Island of Hawaii, USA - MA170107-3 metaG ...
CACTTCAGGGGAAACCGCTGACGGTGTACGGGGACGGCATGCAGACGCGGAGTTTTTGTTATGTGGACGATCTGGTTCGTGGCATTATTGCTCTCTTATTAGTGTCTTCGGATAAGTCGGTAGAACAGCGGACCGATCGCAAGTCGTTTTTGACCAAGCAGAATGGAAATCGTGAGGGCAGTGTCCATGACCCCGTCAATCTCGGCAATCCTAGGGAAATGACGGTCTTAGAGATTGCCACGATGGTATTGAAATTGACCAATTCATCCAGTGGGATTACTTACCGTCCGTTGCCCGCTGATGATCCCAAAGTCAGGAGACCGGATATTACCCGCGCCAAAATATTACTGAAGTGGGAACCAACGGTCCAACTTGAAGACGCCATGGTTAAGACCGTCCAGTACTTTCGGCAGGTCTTAGCGCAGTAGGTAGTAGCCCACCAATCAGGCTCCCCATCGGCGGTTTTTAAGCTCGATATCGACACCGAGACTATCGAGCACGAACCGTGCGCATCGGAAGAATATCAAGAACTTTCGAATTCGGACAACTGATAGCTCACCCGATAATGCCATACCCTTAGTTCGCCACCCTATTCAATGGAATTGCCACAATTCAGCCACTGTGATTGCACCATGATTGCATCATCTGTTGAGCCACGATCCCGGACGAGCTAAACCTAAGCCAAATGGATTTGCCATCTACGGTAGCACCGGATCACCTTCAGGGCCAATTCTCTGCCAATCGATAGCCTGCAGACTCCGTTTCCGTCTCTTTGTGCGTGACCCACATTCAAGTCGGTTCAATTACTGGAGGATGGTTAAGACGCCGGAGAGAATAGGGTCGCCTGCTGTGCGGGCTGGTAGAAGAGACAGAGAACACCTCTGACTACGTGTTCGATTCCTTGATGGGCGTTTCATAGCCAGTCAGCATTATAAACCCCTTCCAGTCTATAGACATAGACAGAATTCCGTAAGACTAGAGCCCTATACTTTCATCTAGTACCCTGTGACACCTACCGACGGGCAGCCTAGTCGCCCTTCCACCCACCAAGGGAATTGTCAGGTTTACGGGGCTTTTCGCTCATAGCTCCTCTAATTAGCTCCTCGAAAGAGGTATGGACAGACTGTGCCTCAGAGGGCGAGAAATGTATCCGAGATACAAGTCTAAGGACAGCTGCCGAGTCCTCGCTTTGCCCACCCAGGTGTGGAAGCATTATGGACGTAAATCCGGTTGCAAGTGGAACCTGCCCTCGCCGCGCTGTCGCCCCCTCCTGGCAGCATGTAAACCTTCCTCTCGCCGCTGAGTGCCGCACGGACCAGATCCTTGCGCTGGAGGATTGCCCACCGGTCCCTGACACCACCGTACATCAACCAGAGTGTGCCTGACTAACTTGATAGGTGGCCTAACAAGTGGGGGAGTTCAAAAGTACAGCTGCCCATTGGTTGGAATAGAGCGAAGAAAATGAAACACTCATCGACAGAGCTTAGCGTGTCAGTGATTGTCCCGGTGTATAACGGAGGCGAAAAGTTTCGCCGGTGCTTGGCGAGCTTGAAAGAGGCTCACCCGCCTCCGAGAGAGATCATCGTCGTTTCCGACGGAGACACTGACGGATCGTGGCAACTCGCCGAAGAATTTGGGGCTCAAGTGTCACGATATCCATCACCGGGAGGGCCGGGGCGAGCTCGAAATTTAGGGGCAGCCTGTGCGCGAGGGGAGATTCTGTTTTTTGTCGATGCCGATGTCACCGTCCCGCCAAACGCAATAGGACAAGTGGTGATGATGTTCAATCGCGAGCCTTGGATTGACGCCCTCTTTGGGTCCTATGACGATGAGCCGGCAGAGTCCAATTTTCTCTCGCAATATCGGAATCTGCTTCACCACTATATCCATCAACAAGGAAGCGAGGACGCTTCGACGTTCTGGGGTGCCTGCGGGGCGATTCGCCGGGACGTGTTCCTATCGATCGGAGGATTTGACGAAGGGTATGTTCGACCGTCCGTCGAAGACATCGAGTTGGGGTACCGTCTCAGAAAAGCTGGGCACAGAATCCGGTTGTGCAAGTCTCTTCAAGTCAAGCACTTAAAACGATGGGATGCTGTCTCGATGCTCAAAGCAGATTTTTTTCAGCGAGCGTTGCCATGGACTGAAATCATCCTCAAAGAGCGCAATCTTATCAACGATTTGAATACCGGGATGTCCGGGCGTGCGAGTGTCATGCTGACGTTCTTAGCGCTTAGCTTCTTGGTCATTTCATACTGGCAACCCTTGACCTTAGCTGCGGCAGGCGTGATGGCGATGATACTCCTAATCTTAAATGCCCCACTGTACCGGTTTTTTCTCAGGAAGAGGGGATTTCAATTCACCATCCAATCAATCCCGTGGCACTGGCTCTATTTCGTCTATAGCGGAGTTGCCTTCGCCATAGGGACCGTTCGTCACCTAATCAATCACGATCGACTCCAGAAAAGATCCCTCCCTATCGCCAGCAGTAGACCACCGAATGCAGAATCGCGGATGGTGCGACGCTGATGAGCCGAGACTCCACAGTCATCATTGGCGCTGGGCCGGCGGGACTGACGGCAGCCTATGAGTTGAGGAAACGAGGTGTCATCGCGTCGGTGCTCGAGGCGAGTACGCAAGTCGGCGGGCTATCGCGAACAGCAAACTACCGAGGTTACCGCTTCGATATCGGCGGACACCGGTTCTTTTCAAAAGTTCCCCTCGTCAACGAGTTGTGGCAAGAAATATTGGGCGAGGAATTTCTCCTCCGGCCGCGGCTTTCACGGATCTATTACAATCAGTATTTTTTCAACTACCCGCTCAAGCCAATCAATGCCATGGTCGGATTGGGGCTGGTTGAATCACTGCTCGTCTGCCTCAGTTACCTTCGGGCAAGGATCATCCCCCATCACGACGAAAAAACGTTCGAAAAATGGGTTTCCAACCGGTTCGGGTACCGCCTCTATCGCATTTTTTTCAAGACCTATACAGAGAAGGTCTGGGGAATCCCATGCAACGAGATCTCAGCCGATTGGGCCGCTCAACGGATCAAGAATCTGTCCCTGAAAGAGGCAGTGCGCAACGCCGTTCTCGGAGCAACACAGGGGATGGACGGCACCGCCATTACCTCGCTGATCGAGCAGTTCCATTATCCGCGCTTCGGTCCCGGAATGATGTGGGAACAGTGCGAAGCCTCTTTAGCGAGACAGGGCACGGTCACGTTACGTGGGATGAAAGTGGAGCGGATCCGTCACAGTGAGGGACAGGTCGAATGCGTAACCGCACGAACTGAGACGGGAGAACGGGTGGACTATGACGGCGCACACTTTATTTCAACCATCCCTCTCCGCGAGCTAATCCAAGCCTTTGACCCCTTGCCGCCCGATGCCGTTCTCAGGGCCGCTCAAGGCCTTCGCTACCGGGACTATCTCACGGTGGTCTTAGTCGTAAACCGAGAGTCGCTATTTCCTGACAATTGGATCTACATCCACTCACCGCATGTCAAGATGGGACGAATCCAGAATTATAAGAACTGGAGCCCCCACATGGTGCCGGACACTTCGAAGACCTCCCTGGGGTTGGAGTACTTTCTCTGGGACAAAGACGAAGAGTGGACCTGGTCAGACGAACACCTCATCCGTCGTGGAACGCAGGAATGTGCCAGACTGGGCTTAATAGATTCGCGCGAGGTCGAAGATGGGACGGTCGTCCGGATGGAAAAAGCCTACCCTATCTATGACCAGTCATATCAAGAGCACGTGAGAACGGTCCGCCGGTATCTTGAGACTTTTTCGAATTTCCAAACTATCGGTCGAAACGGCTTGCACCGATACAACAATCAGGATCACTCGATGCTGACCGGCGTATATGCCGCCCGGAATGTCACCGGGGAACGGTACGACGTCTGGTCCGTCAATACGGAGAAGGAATACCTGGAGGAAGGCCGATCCGCGACGCTCAGCCACGGCGACCGGCTTATCCCGGTGCCGGTGACCGTTCCGGTTGAGGAAACGATCGGAGAACTCGACGATGACGTGATCGAAGTCGCTTTTGCGAGACTGGACCCTTTTGCATTGGGCGTGGCTGTTGGGTGGGTCAGCGGCGTCGGACTCTGGCTCTCAACGGCGATCCTCCTACTCAAAGGGGGGGAGCAGGTTGGTCAGACCCTTTCCTTGCTCGGGAATTATGTGCCCGGATTCGAAGTGACCTGGACCGGTGCAGCAATCGGTTGCCTGGAATTGGGTGTGATGGGATTCGGTTTGGGCTATCTCGGGGCGTGGCTGAGAAACCTGGGGATTCGGGTCTACGCCGTATTCGTGCGGTGGCGAAGCGAGAGCGGTGCCCGTCGCCATCTCCTCGACAAGGTGTAACCGGCGCTCAGGAAAAGCGAGCGAGATTATGACACAACAAGCTTTGCAGAAGGAGGAAATCAGTCGCGCGCTCGCAAGGATAAGGACGGGGGCGCTGGCGATAGTGTGCGCGATGATCGGGGGTGGCGGGCTATTCGTGATCACGGCATGGTTACTCATCAAGGATGGTCCAGATGTCGGTCAGCATCTGCAATTGCTGTCCAACTACTTCATAGGCTACTCGGTCACTTGGTGGGGCAGTGTCGTGGGATTGTTCTATGGGGCCTTGACTGGCGGGGTCGTAGGGTGGGCGATTGGCACAATATACAACAAGGTCGTAAACCTTCGGCAGGCGTAAGATCTCGAGTGGAAGAGGCCGATAGGATCGATTCGTGAGCTCATTGAAGAGAATCACACATCAAGTCTTGCTGTATCTCACGCTGTCATGTTTGGTGTATGTCGGCTTCGAAGGTGTGTGCTACATAGGATTGATCGTTGTCCGTGAGAAGGGGGTCGAATTCAACCCCCTTCCCTCAGCCCTATCGCAGGAACAAAAGAATCTCATCACCGCCCGCCTTGGCGACAGCCCCCCTCTGCGTGGCCACCACTCTGTCTTGGGATGGATACCAACGCCCAATACACTCTCAAAGGACGTGAGGATCAACTCCCAAGGCATCAGGTCGGCGCATGATTACTCTCGCGGCGTAGATCCGAAGCTCGTCCGAGTGTCGGCCTTTGGGGACTCGTTCACGTTCGGAAGTGACGTCGACAACCAGTCTACCTGGGAATATCAACTTGAAGTGCAAGATGCTCGATTCGAGGTCTTGAATTTCGGCGTCGGGGCGTACGGATTGGATCAAGCCTACTTGCGATATGTGCAGGACGGAGTCCGTTTTAAACCGGACATCGTCGTCATTGGGTTCATGTCAGAAAATATCTATCGCAACCTGAACGTGTTTCGTCCGTTCTATAGCTCAACGTACCAGACAAGCATCTATACCAAGCCGAGGTTCTCGATTGAGAACGGCAACCTTTCGTTGGTGATGAACCCGTTAACGACCGTGGATGACTACAGACGGTTGGTGACAAACGATGAGGCGGTGCTGAGAGAGATTGGAGACAAGGATTACTTCTACCAAGCAGGTTATCTCGCTGGGCCCATGGATCGGTTGCCGTCCGTTCGATTGCTCAAGGTTGCCATACGAAGCGTAAAGGAGAGGCTGAATCCGGTGGTGACGAAGGAAGGTGCTTATGCCGTCTCCTCAGAACCGTTTGCCCTCACGACAACAATTTTTGACGAGTTTCACTGTGCAGTGCTTCAACATGAGTCGTTGCCCGTTATCATTGTCTATCCGGACCTCGGCGACTTCGCTCGTTATCACAGCCATCGTCCGCGGCGTTACGAACCATTGCTTGAACATTTCAAGAGTCAAGGTTTTCGATACCTAGATGTGTTGGATGCTTTTATCGCACGGGATCCTCACGTGCCTGTTGATCGACTCACCATTGGAAGATGGGGGCACTACTCTCAATTTGGCAACGAGGTTGTCGCGAAGTATCTCCTGCGTTATCTAAACGACCAAGGCTTGGTTGTCCGGGATGTCATCAAGACATTCGCACGCGATATCCGTGAGAAACACAATTGCCATCTAACCCCGACTGTAGAAACATCCGCCGAAGTAGGGGTTTCGTGAGGTGGAGCTCGACCGTCGCTTCTTGAGTTCTTAGGGGCTCTTTGTGCGAGGCCGAGCCAGGCGTCGATCTTGGCGAGACCTATGTATGATTTCGTGATCTGCCGTTGTTCGAGGATGGTGCGCGGCACGCTTCTAGACGGGCTCTCAATTCACGACTATGGGAAGCAGACATAGCACATTGCCTCAGGCATCGTGGAGCGGGTCTTGGCACGTTCGTTGGTCTTGGCCTCCGTACGCAGCGGTCCAGATTGTCGTTGGTTCCAGGGCAGCCAATCGTGCCGAAGCTGAAAAAGGCCTTGCGCTCCAGGAATGGAATCCTGATGCGGAATGAAGACAGCCAAGTGGTTGAGGGCGGCGCGAGATGATACCTGGTTTACGGGAGGTGTCATCATGATCATTGTCAGTTATGCGCTCATACTCGCCTCGTACAGCCTTATCCTGGCGCCGTCGGATGTCATTCTTGCGCTCACCGCTGAGGATGGTCTGATTGAAAATATTGGGGCCATGAGTTTTTTGTTGGCGTCCGTTGTCTTTTTTGCCGTGTATGCCTATTCGTCAGGGCTGGGGAATAATCTGGGAGGCCTTCGAACTCAACGAAACACGTTTTATCTCTTGCTTGGAATCTTGTTTCTGATCTGTTTTGGAGAGGAAGTCAGTTGGGGACAGAGAGTCTTTCAATGGATGACGCCGGAATGGTTGAAAGAGATCAACTTCCAAGGGGAGACGAACCTTCACAATATTACCTTCTTCCACGGTAAAAAGGCGGATGGGACGCAAAAGTCTGGTTTGGCCATGCTGCTCAATATGAATCGATTGTTCTCCCTGTTCTGGTTGGGATTCTGTGTGGTGGTGCCGGTCGCATACAAATTCTCCCAGACGATGAGGGGATGGTGTGGATGGGTGAGGTTGCCGATCGTGCCGTTATGGATTGGTGGACTGTTCGTCGCCCATGCGGTGGTATTTCAAGTGGTCTATGAATCGCTTGCTCATGCAGATCCCAGTGTCCGCATCGGCATCAACGAACTGAAGGAGTCCAATTACGCCGTTCTGTTCCTGTTTGTTGGACTATGGGAACTCCAGCGCATAGTTCTCTACCGACGGCAATGGGTGGTGGCGGCACATTGATGCATGACCTCGCAGTCCAAGAAAGGAACATTGATGACTGTATGTCGTCGACATCAAGTTGAAGGGAATTCGCTTCATCAGTAGCGATCGCCTATTGAAATGGGCGCGCCGATGCGTTTTTGTATGGTCACCACATTTTATCCTCCCTACCATTTCGGTGGCGACGCCATTTTTGTGCAGGCACTGGCTCGCGCTTTGGTCTCGGAAGGGCATCATGTCGAAGTGGTGCACTGCGAAGATGCCTACCACCTGCGAGCGAGGGAACAGCCGACTGTGGAGGCCGAGCAGGACGGGGTGGTGGTGCATCGCCTCCGCAGTGCCTTCGGCAGGCTGTCTCCCCTAGTCACTCAGCAGACAGGCAAGCCGGGAGTAAAGACGGCACAACTCCGAGCTGTGATCCACCGGGATTTCGATGTTGTCAACTTCCACAACATTTCCCTGATCGGGGGACCTGGCGTGCTAAGGATGAGCACAGCGCCCGTGACTCTGTATACGCTCCATGAGCACTGGTTATTGTGCCCGACGCATTTTTTCTGGAAGAACCGGGAAAGAGCCTGCGACCGTCCCCAGTGTGTCGGCTGTTGTGTGCAATCGGGGATCCCGCCGCAGCTCTGGCGGTACACTAATTTGATTCCGCGTAGCCTGGCGCACGTCGACGCACTCTTGTCACCCAGCGAATTTACCGCGCTACAACATCGTGCGGCCGGGCTGACTGTGCCTGTCCACGTCGTTCCCACCTTTTCCAGTCTTGACCCAGGCCAGCCCAAGCCGCTCGCTCGCGACGGTCGGCCGCGGTTTCTATTTGTCGGCCGTGTAACCGCATCCAAGGGTATCGCTGCACTGCTCGAAGCATTCGTGCGGTGGCCGGAGTTCGATCTTGATGTGGTCGGCGACGGCGATTTGCGGCAGCAGCTCGAGGCACAGTACGCCGTTTCCCCGCACATTCGTTTCCTGGGCCCGCTGAAGCAGCCGGAGCTCATCGACTTGTATCAGCAGGCGACGGCGTTCATCCTCCCCTCGCTGGCTCCCGAAGTGTTTCCCTTAACCGTCCTCGAGGCGATGGCCTGCGGCACCCCTTCCGTCGTGCATGATGCTGGTGGAAGCCGTGAGGCAGTAGAACGGTCTCGAGGGGGCTTCGTGTATCGCACCACAGAAGAATTGAAACAGATTCTATCTACACTGGCCGGCGACGACGCGTTACGCCATATGATCGCAGGTCGAGCCAGGGCCGGATACGAACAATTCTACACGCGAGACCACTACCTTGCCCGCTACCTTGGTCTGGTGGACACGATCAGAAGCAAAAAAGGCCTTGTGGCATGGAAAGGGGATATTGCGAGGCAGAGCGATCGGCGGATGGTATCCGACTCTCGAGGGCCGGCCGGTTATCCTCTCGTGGGGCACATGCCGGGATTCCTGTACGACAAGCTCGGCTTTCTTTCTCGCTGCGCAGCGCAATATGGCGATGTCGTCAAGCTGCACATCGGAGAGCCGACGTTTCTCCTGAACCATCCGGACGACATCAAACACGTGTTGGTGATGAATCCCGACAACTATGTGAAGTCGCCCCGCATGACCAGCGTGAGCGGGAAGCGTCTGTCGGGATCAGGTCTCTTGACCAGTGTGGGAGGTGCCCACCTGAAGCAGAGGAGGATGATGCAGCCGGTCTTCTACCGGAAGACGGTGGATTCGTTTTCTCGGGTCATTACAGCAGGGACAGGTGACATGCTGGCTCAATGGTCGGACGGGATGGAGTTGGATTTCGGTCATGAGATCATGACCCTCGTCCGACAGAACATTGTCAGAACGGTGTTGGGATCGGATGCGGATGACGCGATGCCGGAGTTGCTCCAGGCCATTAGCATCAGGCGGCTCTATATGGAACACGTCTTCTTTTCCCCACTCCCTGAATGGGTCCCGACTCGAATCGGTTGGGCCTATCACAAGGCGATGCGCCGCATCGACGATGTCGTCTGCCGGGCCATTCAGGCTCGGCGTGCGCACGCACCAAACGATGAGGATATGCTCTCGCTGCTCATTCGTGCCAGGTACGACGACGGAAGCGGCATGACGGACCAGCAGGTTCGTGATGAAGCTGTGACATTGTTCGTCACGGGCTATGAAACAATCGGTGAGGCCATAACGTGGACTTCCTTTCTGCTTGCCCAGCATCCGGAGGTCGAGGCCAAGTTCTTGACGGAAGTCGACGAGATCCTTGGCGGGCGGATTCCATCGGCAGAAGATCTTCCGAACCTGCCGTATACCGCGAAAATCCTCGCTGAGTCGATGCGGCTCTATCCGCCCACCTGGATTTTCATCCGCATGGCATTACAGGAAGACAAGCTGCCCACCGGTGCGACGATTCCCGCAGGTGCCAAACTCTATCTGTCGCCGTATGTGATGCAGCGTAACCCACGATACTTTCCCGACCCCGATCGTTTCGACCCCGAGCGATTTACGGAGACGGCCAAGAAGGAACGACCCCAGTTCGCCTATTTTCCGTTCGGAGGCGGAGCGCGGGTCTGTATCGGCGAGCACTTCGCCAAGATGGAAGGGACGTTGGTGCTGACGGCCATTGCCCAACGGTTTTGGCTGTCGTTGGTGCCAGGGCAATCAATCGTACCGGAGCCAAAGATGACCTTGCGCCCCAAGAATGGTCTCCTGATGAAAATACACCAATGGTGATACCCGTGTTGAAAGTGGGCATCATCGGCTGCGGGTGGTTTGCGCAGGCGGTGCATCTCCCGATCCTGAGACGGTTGCCGGAGGTGGAGCTCATTGCGCTCGCGGAGCCCGATCCCGATCGGCGGCAAGAGGCCAGTCGTTGTGTCCCGGCTGCCCTGCTCTATGCCGAGTATCGCGACCTCCTGAAAATGCGAGACATCGATGCGATCATCGTGAGCGTCCCGACCACGCTTCATGCTGAGGTGGCGATAGCAGCAATGCAACTGGGGAAACACGTCTATCTGGAAAAGCCTATCGCGACGACCTTGGAAGAGGCTCACAAGGTCGTGAGGGCATGGAAGCAAGCGGGAGTGGTTGGAATGGTCGGATTCAATTATCGCTTCAATGCCCTGCACCAAGCAGCACGGATTCAGATCCAGGCAAGGCGGCTTGGATCGCTGGTTGGTGTGAGATCGGTCTTCTCCACGCCCGCGCGTCCCATGCCGGACTGGAAGCAAACTCGTTCAAACGGTGGCGGTGTCTTACTCGACCTCGCCTCTCATCATGTCGACCTCGTCCGGTTTCTTTTCCAGCAAGACGTTCAAATGGTCTACGCCGACATCGAGTCACACTGCACGGAGCACGACACCGCGACGCTGCACCTCCGGCTTGCCGATGGGTTGCAGATCCAATCGTATTTCTCGCTCACTGCGGTGGACGAAGATCGGTTCGAAATTTATGGACAAGCCGGCAAGCTCACGTTGGACCGGTATCACGCCTTGGATGTAGAAGTCACGACATCGGATGGAAAAGTCTCATGCCTCCATCGCATGAGGCAGAAGCTGAAGCCATTCATGAATGTGCCCTATCTGGTGAAGAAATTACGCTCACCATGGCATGAGCCATCGTATCGCGAAGCGTTGTCGACATTCGCCTCTGCTGCGCGTGGACACGACGGGGTCTCGCCGGATTTTTTGGACGGCTACCGAAGCCTTGAAGTAATTTGCGCGGCGGAACAATCAGCCAAGACAGGGCAATCCGTTTCATTGGTCCATTCGTTGACGGATCCATAGCAGGGCGCGCGATAACGGAGCTGGAACGGGAGGAGGACATTGTGACTCAGAGCACCCAGCCAGAAATGTCAGTAGTCATTGTGACACCCGACGACTATCAGGTCATTCGGAGGACGATTCGACATCTGAATGCGCAGACCGTGAAGGACCGTCTTGAAATCGTGATCGGTGCTCCATCTCGAGCGCAGCTTGGCCTGATTGAATCCGATCTAGAGGGATTCCATAGCTATAAAGTGGTTGAAGTGGGCGAGATCCGCATCTTAACGGATGCGAAGGTTGCGACCGTGGCGGAATCGAGTGCGCCGATCGTAGCCTTCGCGGAGGACCACTGCTACCCGGAACCAGGTTGGGCCGAAGCGCTCATTGCCACCCATCGCAGAGGGTATGCGGCGGTCGGACCTCTCATGAGAAACGCCAATCCGGCCACCTCGCTGAGTTGGGCAGGACTTTTTCTGCATTACGGCTGTTGTATCCAACCAGTTCATTCCGGGCATTGTACGAATTTGCCCTGGCACAACACGTCATACAAGCGCCGGCTGCTTCTGGAGTACGGATCTGAACTGTCGTCGATGCTCATTGTTGAAGGAATCCTGTTCGATGACCTGCGCGCCAAAGGCAACACCCTCCATTTGGAACCAGCAGCACAGACCAATCACGTGAACATCTCTATTTTCTCGTCATGGGTTCGTCATGCCTTCTGGGGAGGAAGACTCTTCGGCGCGATGCGCGCGCGCAAGAACAAGTGGCCAGTGTGGAGACGGCTCATCTATATAGGCGGCTCGCCGCTCATTCCGGTCATGCGGTTCTATAAGACTGTGCAAAAAGTTCGGGAAGTTGGAAAAGGCACGCTGTTGCCGCGAATGATTCCCGCTGTGTTGGCAGGACTGTTTCCGCACGTTGTGGGTGAAATAACAGGTTACGCGCTAGGCGCGGGACGGGCGGCGGAACGCTATTCCTATTTTGAAATGAAGCGGTTTCTTCATGTTGGGCCGAATGACCGTCACATGCTGTTTGAATGATGGGTCGAATACGCGTCAATCCCGACGAGCAGCGCGCGATGAAATCTATTTACAGAACACTGCGAGCGTGACCGATGCCCATTCCTAGCACAGCTTCGTTGGGAAAAGTCATGCCGTTGAGACGGTCTGAATTATTCCTCTGGCTTGCCTCGCTCGTTGCCCGACATCAGCTAAGGAAGATCTTTACGGATGGCTTGCCACCAAGCCTCCACGCACCGTTTTTGTTTCTCCTGAATAGGAGATTAGGCTCGGAGGAGTACGAGGTTGTCAGGAATATTGAAGGACTTCGATCGGAGATGGCCAAGCGAACGGATGAATTCGTTGGTGTTTTCACCGAAGCGGGGTTGGTTTCTGCGACTGGCGTGATTTCATCATCGGCAAACTCACCGCAAGGTCTTACTCGGATACGCTCGCTGACCAAGGTGGCCCAAGTCTCCAGTGTTCTCCCCCAATGGGGCATGTTCTTATATCTGTGCGCCAATGCAACGGGAGCGAAGACGATTCTTGAACTGGGAGCTGGGGCAGGTATTTCAGGCTGCTACTTAGCTTCAGGAAAAAACTGTCAACGGTTCATTACAGTTGAAGGATCTCCAGAGCGAGCGAGGCTGGCGGAGACTCATCTTCGTCAGGTTGCGCACAACTTTGAACTTGTGAATGCTTCATTCGATGAAGCATTAGACCGAATTCTTCCCACACTCCGTCATGGCATCGACATGGCTTACATTGATGGCAGCAAAGCCAAATTAGCCAACCTTCATTACTTTGAGCGTATCACGCCGTATTTGAACGCCGGGTGCGTAGTCGTGTTTGATGATATTCATTGGTCGTCGGCAATGTGGGAAACATGGAAGACACTCCGCCAGTGGAAAGGATTGACCTGCGCTATTAATGCTGGCCGATTCGGAGTGTGCGTGTGGAACGGAGGTACCATTCAGCCAAGGACCTACGACCTCTACAAAGTTGCCGGCGTGGATATGTTCGTGGTCAAGCAACTCCTTGAGAGTGTGAAACTTCGAGGTCCTTTCACATGAAGATTTTACTGGTGAACGATTACGCCGTGCCGACTGGAGGAGCCGAACTGGCCACGCTCGGACTGCGAGAAGAACTTCGGAAGGCGGGACACGATGCGAGGATTTTTTCCAGCAGTGCCCGCTCTTCATCGGAGATCAGTTTTGCGGACTACGATTGCTTTGGCACAACCTCGCGCTGGCGCACGTTGCTACAGGTGGCGAATCCATGGGCATTCACAGCGCTTCGTCGGGTCCTTGCGGAGTTTAATCCTGATGTCGTTCACGTCAGGATGTTCTTGACGCAACTGTCCCCCTTGATTCTCCCTTTGCTGAGAGACGTGCCGAGCTTATATCACGTAGTCTGGTATCGGCCAATTTGTCCCACCGGGACGAAGCTGTTGCCCACGGGATCACCTTGTCAGAAGTCCGCCGGATTGATCTGTTATCGGAGCGGCTGCGTACCCTTGCGGGATTGGATCCTCTTGCGATTTCAAATGTGGTTATGGCGAAAGTGGCGACACGCCTTCAAGCGAATCGTCGCCAATAGCCGCACAGTACAAGAATGCCTGATCGCTGACGGAATCGAGCCGGTCGAAGTGATCCACAACGGGGTTGCGATAATACCCGCCACGCAAATCTTATCCTCCAAGCCTGTTGCGGTGTTTGCCGGTCGACTGGTTTCTGAGAAGGGTGTCGACGCATTGCTTCAGGCTTTTGCCATGGTCACACGCGAACGTCCTGAGGCACAGCTCATCATCGCTGGCGAGGGACCTGAACGTGCCAAGCTCGTTCAGCTGGCCGAGAAACTTAGGATAACCCCGAACGTGACTTTCCTTGGTCATCTTGCCAAAGGGGAGATAGAAACCAGGTTTGCTCAGGCTTGGGTGCAGGTGGTGCCGTCTCGATGGGCGGAGCCGTTCGGGTTCGTGGCCGTTGAAGCAATGATGCGAGGAACCGCCGTGGTTGCTAGTTCAACGGGTGGGTTGGGTGAGATTGTGGAACACGGGAAAACGGGTTTTTTGGTTCCCCCGAACGACCCGCAGGAGCTGGCTAAAAGGCTGGTGGAGGTATTGAGTGATCGAGCGAAGGCGGAAAGGATGGGCCAGTCAGGACGGAGAATGGCCGTAGCGCGATTCAGTCTGGCTCGTCAGTGCGATCAGTTCATCGCGCTCTATCAACACATGGTTCAGAGTACATCGGGTGGAGTTCCTGTCTCGAAACACACCGCGTTGCAGGGGCTGGGGAGAAATGAAACATGAGCAACCCGCGACCAGACAAACCTGTAGTCTCAATTATCGTGGAGGGCTATAACGAATCCCGCGAGCTCGGGAAAGCGGTCAACACGATCGAGGCATTACGACAACAGGATTTCCCGGTTGATCAGGTGGAGATCATCCTGATGGGAAGTGCCACCAAAGTGAAAGAGTGGGACGCCCTCTGCGCGAAGAGCGCGCCGTTCTGGGGGATTCAGGCTGTAGATGCCGAGGGGCTTTCGTATCTGCAGCTCAAGAATCGCGGGTCGCAGTTTGCGTCAGCAGAGATTCTGGCTTTCACCGACTCCGACGTCTATCCGCACCGCACATGGCTCTCGTCGCTGGTAGACGGCATCCGCAGCGGCGGCGATGTGTCAATTGGTCTCAGCTTGTTCAAGAGTGCGACGAGTTGGGAGTGGAATCGTGCCACCCGATTGGCCGCTGCGTCCATCACATGGGGCTGGGTCGTCGGGAAACAGCGCGACCCTGACAGACATCTTCCCTGTCCCGCGGGTTTTATGGACCACAACTTCGGACTTCGCGCCGACACCTTCCGCCGTCACAGATATAACACCACATTTGGCCGCCTCTGCGGGGCACCCCTCCTAATGCGATCATTTGTCGATAGCGGAGCAAAGCTCGTTTTGCAGCCACGCCAGCGAGTGACCCACTATTTCTCGTGGATTTACTGGCTGAAATGTCTGCATTTCCGGTACGGCTATGAAGTGTTCATGTTGCGGCGCCTGAACGATCAGTACCCAGACCGATGGATCGCTCGCACCACGATCTTCGAACCCGTCATGACCATGGTATGGCATATCCTTCTGGACATTCCCCGGTGGTTCAGAGTCAGCCGGTTACTGGATATTCAATCGGTTCGACGAGTCGTGCTTCTCCCCTTGGTGATGGCTATGTCATGTGTCGCGCGTACGGCGGAGATGGTGGGGATGTATTGCACGATGGTCGCGCCCGATTCGATGAAACGGTGGGCGGAGTCGGTATGAGAAGCGAGTCTGCCGCGAACGAACGGGATAAAAAGAAGTGCTCCTAAGATGAAGATTCTCGTCACCGGTGCCACAGGGTTCATAGGCCGCCATTTGGTCGAACGGCTGACCACTGGAGGAGAGCAGGTTAGGGCTCTCGTGCTCCCTACTACAAATGCGGCTTGGCTGGATTCCCTGGGTGTCGAGGTTGTACGGGGCGACATCGGCGATGCACGGGCCGTTGAGCGGGCAGCTGACAAGTGCGAGAGCGTGTTTCATTTGGCCGCAAGAACTGAGTCCGTTGGTCTCTTGTCGAGGCAAGATGTTCATGTAACCAATATTCAGGGGACTGAGAATGTCGCGCGCGCGGCCCTGCGGGCCGGCGTCGAGCGACTGGTGTTCTCTAGCAGCGTCGCCGTGTACGGACGTATCGCGAAGGATCAGCTGATCGATGAGCGTACAGAGACCAACCCTGATTCGCCTTATGGTGAATCCAAAGTATTTGGCGAGCGAGTTGTCTTGTCTCACCATGAACGCGATGGCTTGCCTGTCGTTGTAGCCCGCCCTTCGACCGTCTGGGGCCCAGGATCTACAAGCTGGCTGGGCTTGTTTCAAAGTATCGCTTCCGGGCGATTTCGCCTGATTGGCAAAGGGACCAACTGTCATCATATTGCCGATGTCTCTGATGTCGTCGAAGGGTTACTTCTTTGCGCTTCTGTGAAGGGAGTGGAGGGACGAACGTACATTCTCGCAGGAAGCGAGTCGGTGCAACTGAGAAGACTGGTGGAGACGATCAGAGAGGAACTGGGAACGACCCGTTTCCAGGCGAGCCTCCCGGCAGCTCCGTTGCACGTGTACAGAGTTCTAGACAAGATGGCCTTCGCGCTGATAGGACGCAAAATGCCCCGTGCAGACCGCCTTGCCCTTTTCCTCGGTGATCGGACATTCGACATCTCTCGAGCACGTCGAGGACTTGGTTATGTTCCAAGGATCAGCACGAAAGACACGATTCGTCGCATGGCCGAGTGGTTTCGAGTCCAAGGTTATCTTCCTCGGCTTGACTGAGGGTCATGCCGGCAGGGAAGGAGAGCGAAACATGACGCAGAGGGACGCCCCGTTGAAACTGGGACTTATCGGATGCGGATGGGTGGCAGAAACGTTGCATCTGCCGACGCTGCAGGAAGTGCCGGATGTTGAAGTTGTTGCGGTCGCCGACAGCGATCCAGCTCGGCTAATGCGAGTGGCGGATCGATTTCGCATTAAGCGTCGTTATGCCAACTATGTGGCTCTTCTGGAAGATCCAGCCATCGAAGCCGTCGCAGTCTGGGTGCCACCGGAATTTCAGATGGAGGTGGCGCTGGCCGCACTGGTTTCAGGTAAGCACCTGTTCATTGAAAAACCATTGGTCCTCAACATGGATGAATGCGACCGGCTGATCGAGCAAGCTGGGCGGTCCGGCAAGAACCTCATGGTGGGTTTCCCTCGGCGTTGGAATCGGCTCGTGCGCAGCGCGCGAGACATGATCCAGCAAGGGACGTTGGGATCAGTCCACCTGACTCGGACTGTGTTGACCGGTGGAATTCGAGAGAAACTGACCTTGCCAGGATGGAGCAGTCGGCATGTGGTGGCCGGAATCCTTTTTGAATTTGGTGTGCACCACTTCGACTTATGGCGGTTCTTGCTGCAGAGTGAAGTAGAGGAAGTCTACGCCGCTAGGGGCTCGGATGATGCCACCGCGGTTGTGATGGCACGTATGGCCAATCACGTGCTCGTCTCCTCGACTTTCTCCGAGAAAACGAGCGGTAACGATGAGATAGATATCTATGGGCACGCCGGTCGTCTCCAACTGTCTTGCTATCGCTTTGATGGCCTCCAATGTTTTGCGCCGGCGAGTCTACCTGGCGACATGCAGACTCGACTGAGACAGGCAGTTCACACTTTGAGAGAACTGCCTGGTGGTCTGCTACGAATGCGAAAGGGGGGCGACTTCCTCGCGTCCTATCGGGCTGAATGGCAACATTTTGCGGACAGTATCCGCCTGAATAGGCAACCGGAATGCACGATGGAGGATGGCCGGCGGGCTGTGCAGGTGGTGCTTTCCGCCATGGAGTCAGCAGTCCTCGGCCGACCTGTGAAAGTTGCACAGGTGTCGTCCGTGGCCGCAGACCGCCTCGAGGTCTGTGGTCCCCATCTCGGTGATATGAAGTAAGAGGGTTTGGCATGAAGGTACTCGTTACGGGCGCCACGGGTTTCATCGGCCGCCATCTCATCGAGCGCTTGGCATCCGAGAACTATCACGTCCGCGCCCTGGCTCTGCCGAAAGAAGAGCCATCTGCGCTTGATCGCTTCTGGGTCGATATCGTTTGCGGGGATGTGCTCGATGATCAAAGCCTGCAGCGGGCGGCCTCGAATTGCCAACTGATCTTTTACCTTGCGGCAAGGACGGAAGCGTCCGGACCTTCCAGAAAAGACTTCGAGGAGGTCAATGTTCAGGGAACCGTGAACGTCGCGAAGGCGGTCGTATTGCATTGGCTTGAGTGAGAGATCTGCCGGGTTAGGGAGAAACTCATCATGATCGTAGAGAAAGCACCGTTGAAACTTGGGATTATCGGGTGCGGCTGGGTTACCGAGTTTTTTCACCTGCCGGCCTTGCAAAGGGTCAGGAACGCGAGCGTCGTTGCAGTGGCCGACGACGATTGGGATCGCTTGAAGCGGGTGGCGGAACGGTTTCAGGTTCGGCGACGGTATACCGACCACAAGGCCCTGCTCGACGATCCAGCTGTGGAAGCCGTTCTCGTCTGGTTGCCGGCCGACTCTCAGGTTGAAGTGGCCCAGACCGTTCTCGCTGCAGGGAAGCACCTGTTCATCGACAAACCTTTGGTTTTTGACCTGAAGGTCTGGGATAGTCTGATTGAGCAAGCAGCGCAGGCCAATAGAAAAATTATGGTGGTGGGGTTGCCACGTCGCTGGCACCCTCTCATGCGCCGCGTACGGAGGGTTGTCGAGCAAGGGACCTTGGGGAAGATCCATTTTATCCGCACGGTGTTGACCGGCAGAAATGCGGAGCGCCGGACCATGAAAGAACTTGGTGCTCGACATTGGGTGAGAGGGCTTCTCTACGAGCACGGCATACACCACGTTGACATCGTGCAGACTCTGCTCCCTAGCAGCGTCGAAGAGATCTTTGCCACGAGCAGCCCAGACGGGTTGACGTTCCTAATGAACGCACGATTGGTCGATGGCGTGATGGTGTCTTCCACGTTCTCGGAAGACGAAAGCCATAACGATGAAGTCGAGATTTATGGGGGGGCAGGCCGTCTGGTGGTGTCCTGCTATCGATTCGATGGCTTCGAATATTTCCCATCGGCAGTTCATCCGGGGGATTTGAAGACCCGTGTGCGGCAGGCGGTGCACACCTTGAAGGAATTGCCTCAAGGGCTGTTGCGGATACGCCAAGGCGGTAATTTTGCCGATTCCTATCGAGCGGGGTGGCAGCATTGTACGGATGCCATTCGTCAAGATACCAGGCCGGACTGCACGCTGGAGGATGCCATTCGTGCCCTGCGAGTGGTCCTCGCAGCCAGGGAGTCAGTGGATCTCGGGCGACCGGTGAAACTCACTTAGAGATCTCACGACCGGATCTGATCTTAAGGTCTTGGGGGATTGCGCATACTTTGACTCGCTTTTCTCAGAAGTAGGAGAGTGTGAGATGAATGTTCTCGTCACCGGGGCCACGGGTTTCATCGGCCGCCATCTCATCGGGCAGCTGACGCACGAGAACGCTTGCGTTCGCGTCCTGGCCTTGCCGGATGAGGATACGTCTGCGCTCGACCGCCTCGGTGTCGAGATCGTTCGCGGGGATGTGCTCGACTGCGAAAGCCTGCAACGGGCAGCTTCGAACTGCCGGCAGATCTATCACCTTGCGGCGAGAACCGAAGTCTCCGGACCCTCTCGACAAGATCTAACGAAAATCAATGTTCAAGGAACAGAGAACGTCGCGCGAGCCGCACTGTCCGCTGGCATTGATCGGCTCATCTTCAGCAGCAGCGTGGGGCTCTATGGCCGTGCCATAAGAAACCGCGCGATCAGCGAAGAGACGATACCGACCCCGGATTCACCCTATGGCCAGTCTAAGCTCTCAGCCGAGCGGATCCTCTTGTCCCACCACCAGCGTGACGGCCTGTCCGTCGTGCTGGCACGGATCTCCGCTGTGCTCGGTCCGGGAGCCATGAGCTGGCTGAGCTTGTTTAAAGCCATTGCTGCTGGACGATTCCGCTTTATAGGCGAGGGGCGCAACTATTACCACCCCACCGATATCGCGGATATCGTGGAGGGCTTGATTCTCTGCGGATCTGTTTCAGGCATAGAGGGACAAACGTTTCTTCTCGCCGGACCGGAGCCGGTCTATCTCCGGGATTTCGTGCAGATAATCGCAGAAGCAGTTCGTGCGCCCGAATTGCCCACCGGTCTTCCGGAATGGCCGTTCCGCCCGTATGCGACATCGAGCCGGCATCTGTTCTCATGGACAGGCCACCGGCTTCCTCGTGCCGACCGACTCGATCTATATCTTGGCGACAGAGCCTTTGACCTTTCTCGAAGCCGTCGCCTACTCGGCTACGTGCCAAAGGTGGGGACAAAGGAGGCGGTGCATCACACAACTGCATGGTTTAAGGAACATGGCTATTTCTAGACGTTCAGAAAGATAATTCCATGGCTCAGGATATGAAGACTCCACCGCTGGTGATATTCGCGCTCGATGGAGGCGATGCCGGATTCATCGAGCGTTGGGCACAGGAAGGGTATCTACCAACGATTGCGTCGATAAGGAAGCGAGGCTGCCGGGGGCACATCGGCGGTCCGGAGCTTCTGTCTACCCAGGGCGCCTGGCTGTCCCTTTTCAGCGGAGTCTCGCGGGACAAGCACGGGTATTATTTCAACCGTCAGTTAGTGCCCGGCACGTATGATCTCCAGAATTTCACCGTGCGCGATGCCCATGCCATGCCGTTCTGGTCTCGTTTGCGGGGTGGTTCAAAAAAGGTCGCGATCATCGATGCACTCGAGACGGAACCTCTTCTGGACCTGCCGGGTTTTCAGCTCGCGAATTGGGCTATTCAACAGCAGTACAACAGGACAAGTGTTCCTCCGTCAGCCGAACCGGCAAGCCTATTGCGCGATGTTCAACGCCATGTCGATTCGCCGATCCATATGGATGTGTTCAAGCCCGGTAGCTCAATCCATGAGGAGTTGGCGGCATACCATCTCATGCTCACACGCATCGAGGCGAAGGGCGCGCTGAGTCGCCGCTTGCTGGCAGAGGACCGATTCGACTTGGTAGTGATCGCGTTTGTTGAGGCGCACACGGCAGCCCATCGGCTATGGGATTATCGCCCCGGGGGGATTCGACAAGCTGAGGCAGTGAGCGAAGGATGCAATTTGAGCACGGCTATACGGGATGTGTATCAGGCCATCGATGGGCAAATGGGTCTGTTGTTGAAGCAATTGCCGGACGAGTCGAATGTCTTCATCATTTCCCTATTTGGGATGAAGGATCTGTATCCTACGACGGGCCTCATCGAAGATTTCTGCCGGAAATTGGAGTATCGGGTTCCCTCATATGGAGCTCGAAACGCGCTCACGTGGCTCCGTCGAGCCATCCCATCGGACGTGCGCGCGCGAATGAGTCGGCTGCTTCCCCAGCGCGTGCAGGCCAGGTTAGAAAGCGACCGCTTCCACTCGGAGACAAACTGGGCGAAAACGAGGGCGTTCTCCATCCCGGCGCTCAATACAAGTTTTCTCCGTGTGAATCTTCGGGGGCGCGAGCCTCAAGGCATTGTCGACCCGGGTCCCGAGTACGAACGCCTGTTGGATCAGATAGAAGCCGATCTCATGCAGTTGGTTGATGTACGCAGCGGCAAGCCGGCTGTTGAGAGAGTGATACGGACAGCCGCGGCATTTCGTTGCGGTCCCCCCTCGGTCCTCCCCGATCTGTGTGTTGAGTGGGAGAGCACCCCGTACTTGATGGACAGAGTGAGGCACCCAGAGGCTGAGTTGATTCAGCTCCGGTCGCACTATAACCGGAGCAGCTATCATACGTTCAGGGGCTTCATGGCTGCCGCCGGACCTTCCATCCAAGCCGGCGGGGATCTCGGGGAAGTGTCGCCGTTGGATTTCGTCCCGGCGTTCCAATTTCTCATGGGCGAATCTTCGCCTCGAAGGGGGACGAATCGGGTCATGAATCAGTGTCTCCATCCTCCGTCGCTGAAAGTCGGAACGAGGACGATGGCTGGCTGAAGTGTCATGAAACAGGAACGTCCATTCTTTTCAATTGTGATTCCGACCTACAACCGTCCGGAACAACTCGCTATTTGCCTTCGGGCCTGCAGTCGTCTCGACTACCCCCGTGACCGTTTCGAAGTGATCGTGGTGGACGACGGGGGAACCATGCCAGTGGATGAAGTGGTCAACCAGTTCCATGCTTTGCTCACGCTCAAGCTCCTACGACAAGACAACGCAGGCCCGGCTACCGCACGAAATAGGGGGGCGACTGAGGCAACGGGCGAATTCCTCGCCTTTATCGATGACGACTGCGCACCCGCGTTTAACTGGTTGCAAGCATTGGCAGCACAATTTGTGGCGTCACCAGACTGTGCGGTCGGTGGGCAAACGCGCAACGCGCTCACGCACAATCTCTATTCCACGGCGAGCCAGCTCTTGATCTCCTATCTGTTCTCGTACTACAACGTTGTTCCTCACGCAGCGCGATTTTTCCCGTCGAGCAATCTGGCTTTCCCTGCCAAGCGTTTTCGTGCCATCGGAGGTTTCGATGTGACCTACCCACGGGCTGCCGGTGAGGATCGCGAACTGTGCGACCGCTGGCTGCATCTCGGCTATCGAATGGTCTATGCCACGCAGGCTGTGGTGTACCATGCGCATGATTTGACATTTTTGACGTTTCTGCGCCAGCACTTTCACTATGGCCGTGGCGCGCTTTGCTTTCACCAGGGCCTCGCCAGGCGCGGACAGCGTCCCGTCAAAGTGGAGCCGCCGGCGTTTTACTTCAATTTGCTTCGCTACCCGTTTGTCAGCGAACAGGGCTTCAATGCTCTTATCTTGATGCTGTTGCTGGTGGTGGCGCAAGTTGCCAACGCGGCTGGCTTCTTCTGGGAGCGCGCGAAGGGGACAGCGGCATGATCGCTCGATCAATATCTGTCAGCCAGGGTTCATCATTGAATCGACGAAACGGTGATGCATTTGCAGAACCCCCATGAACGAGAGTGTAGAGTAACAGGGTAAGGAGACCGGACCATGTCTATGCGAGAGACTCCTGCGATGTCGGTCATCGTCATTAGTCCAGATTCCTACAGCACCATTCGCAAAACCATTCGCCGGCTTCGGGCTCAGAACGTCAGTCACCAGCTGGAAATCGTGCTGGTCGTTCCTTCGGCGCAAGACGCGAACATCGATCGCGCAGAGCTCGATAGCTTCTGCAGGACCCATATCGTTGAAATCGGGGACATGACCTCGACGGCCCGGGCTCGAGCTGCCGGCGTGCAACGCGCTACCGCACCGGTGGTTGCCTTCGTAGAAGATCATGCCTTTCCGGCGAAAGGATGGGCCGAAGCCCTCATCCAGACGCATCAGAAGCCTTGGGCTGCGGTCGGTCCTATGATGGCCAATGCCAACCCCCAGAGCCTGGTGAGCTGGGTCAACCTGATTATCGAATATGCCGAATGGATGGAACCAGTTCCCGCAGGGATCGCCCCGCACTTGCCCGGGCACAACGGCTCGTACAAACGGGCCCTTCTTCTGGGGTATGGCGATCGTCTGGAAGCGATGTTAGAGGCCGAGAGCATCCTCCAATGGGATTTGCGCGCGAAAGGACACCAACTGTATCTGGAGCCGGCCGCGAAGACCTATCACCAGAATTTTTCGGCGCCCTTTTCATGGGTTTTCTTGCGCTTCGACGGCGGTCGGCTATTTGCGGCTTCCCGTTCCCGTACTTGGTCACCGTTGAAAAGGGTCCTGTATGCCCTCGCAGCTCCACTCATTCCCGTGGTCCGGTTGCGTCGTATCGTCCGCGAACTACGCCGCCCTGGACGGGCTAGTTATCTGATGCCACGAATGTTGCCCTTGCTCTTCGCGGGGTTGGTCGTCGACGGCACTGGGGAAATGATCGGGTACGCGTTCGGTGGCGGCAATGCTATGCGAAGGCTGTCCGACATGGAGTTCCATCGTGAGCGCTACCTTACAAAGCACGACAGGCTTGCAGAGGTGGAAGCATGAGTCCAGCCACACGATCAGCTTCTTGTGGGCGTCCGGTAATGATAGCCGAAGTGTCTGAATTTTAAGCGCTACAAACAAGTCCGGCGCTTCTGCTCTTTTGCCATCAGTGGTTGTCGGGTTGGTCAAAAATGCGAATAGCAATCGATCTCACAGCCTTGTTGCCTCAATTGTCGGGTGTTGACACCTACATGAAGCAGCTCGTTCTCCATTTGGGCCGTGTGGATCATGACAACCGGTACAAAATATTCGTCAATTTTGAGGATCGCAATCTGTTTCGTGGAATCCTGCCTGCTAATGTCACCGTTGTTTCGTTTTGCATGCGGCCACGGCTCTGTCGTCTGCTGTTCCAACAGATCGTGTTGCCTATTGCAGCGAACCAGTCGGATGCTGATATCGTGCATTCACCGTCTTTCATCATGCCGTTGTATCGTGGCCGGCAGCGCCATGTGCTGACGATTCATGACATGACGTTCTTTTCGCTGCCCAAACATCATAATCTGCTTCGACGAAGTGCCCTGTACCGCCATGCTGTGCTCAAAAGTATCCGCCGAAGCGACGCAATCCTCACTCCGTCACATGCGACTAGACATGCGGTGCAGAAGATCGTTCCCGACGTTGATCCCAAGAAAATTCAGGTTACGCCGTTGGGAGTCGGCAAGGAATTCCGACTCTATTCGGAGCAAGAAGTTCATGCTGCGAGAGGGCGGTTGCAGTTGCCGGCTTCCTACATCCTGTATGTTGGCACGATCGAACCACGGAAAAATCTACTACGACTTGTCGAGAGTTACCGGCGCCTGGTTACCAAAGGCGACACCGTCGATCATCTCGTGCTGGTCGGCCGGTTGGGGTGGGGGTATCAGCATCTTCTGAAGCTGGTGGATGATGCACACCTGAAGGGACGGGTGCGTCTAACTGGATACCTCGCACAGTCGGACTTGCCATACATCTATGCCGGGGCCAAGCTCTTTGTCTATCCATCCATTCTCGAAGGGTTCGGACTTCCTCCACTCGAAGCCATGGCCTGCGGGGTGCCGACCATCAGTTCTCTATCTTCGTCATTGATTGAAAACCTCCAGGGCGCGGCAGAACTCATCCCGCCGGAGGACACCGAGGCGCTGACCGACGCCATGAAACGACTGCTTCAAGACCCGTCGCTACGGGCCAAGCGGAGGCAGGAAGGAATGGAACGGGCGGCGAAGTTCTCGTGGGAAGATACCGCGCGGCACACGCTGAACTGTTATCGCGATGTCGTTGCAGGGCACGCGCTAGAAAGGCGAGCATGACAACGGTACCCCTGTCCATCGTAATTGCGACGACGAAACCCTGGCCGGAAATCCGCTCGACTCTAGAATCACTCAAGATGCAGATCCATGCGGTCGAGGGAGAGATTCTTGTCGGTGATGGAGATGGACATGGACTCCCCAACGACTTTCAGAGAGTGTACCCTGAAGTTCGTTGGCTGAAGAATCCGGGGGAGTCAGTCTTTGCACTTCGCGGCCTGGCAATGGCGCAGGCTCGTGGGCAGATCGTCGCCGTCACCGAGGACCATTGCACGGTGATGCCCGGATGGTGTGAGCGAATCCTCAAAGCCCACGTCGAATATCCCGAGGCCGCCGCGATTGGAGGTGTGGTCGAGAATGGGGCGACGACGCGGCTGATTGACTGGTCCAACTTTCTTATCGTGTTCGGACCTTTCACCCAACCGATTGAGAACGGACCACAACAGGCTATCTCGTTACAGGCCAACATCTCCTACAAACGGCGCGTGATTCCTCAAGCCTCGTCCAAGCTAGGCATGATGGAGTTCTTGTTTAACCGTCGACTGCGAGCGCGAGGGGAAATCCTCGTTGCGGACGATCGATTGGTTGTGACGCACAATCAGACCTGGGGATTCTGGGGCACCTTCGCCGCACATTTTCACAATGGCCGAGCCATCGCCGGGTTTCGACTTGAACACATGACATGGGCGGAGCGACTCCTGCGACTTGGGGGGTGCGCGATTCTTCCGCTGTACCTGTTATGGGTGACGGTGGGCCCGGTGATTCGAAAACGTCGATTGCTGAAACCAGTCTTGGCGAGTTTGCCGCTCACCGCCCTCGTTGGGACCTGTCATGCTGTGGGCGAGTTAGTCGGCTACATTGCGGGCCCTGGTCGTAGTCCGCAACGGCTGGCATGAACAGAAACGGAGGTTCATTGTCTCAATTGTCTTCCCTGCCAGGCCGCCATCTGCTGGATGGAACGGCGCGGGTATTTCTTGCAGGACTGCTGCTGCCCCTGACTGGAATTATTACCGCGGCGTTTCTCACCAGGCGTCTGGGAACCGATGGATATGGATTGCTGGTGCTGTCCACGACGCTATTCATCTGGATCGAGGTGACCATCAATGCGTTTTTCTCCCGGGCGACGATCAAGTTCGTCGGGGAAGCGAAGGATTGGCTTCCCGTCGGCGCGACCGTGCTCCGATTGCACCTCCTGGCCGGTATCGGGGGAGGACTGCTCCTCGGACTGTTGGCATTCCCTTTGGCATGGCTGTTCAACGAACCGTCGCTCGCGCTGTATCTTGCCCTATATGCTCTCCACATTCCGATCAGCAGCCTTTCACAGGGACATCAGAACATCCTGATCGGCATGGGCAGTTTTCGCCAAAAAGCGGTGAGCAATGCCGGTCGTTGGCTTGCCAGGCTGTTTCTGATTCTTTTCTTGGTTGAAATCGGCCTGTCCGTTCCGGGCGCCATACTCGGAGGCCTCGGGGCGTCCGTCATCGAATTAGCCATCACTCGTCGATTCATCAAGCCTCCCTTCCGCGGACACATAGCCGTGCACACCCGGCCATTTTTCGCCTTCGGGATTCTGTTCGGCTGCTCCTCCTTGTTGATCCAGATATTTTCCAACATGGGGGTGATCATGCTGAAAACCCTGGGTGAGACGATCGAACAGGTGGGGATCTACGGCGCGGCGCAGAATCTTTCGATCATCCCTGGTTTGTTCGGGCTTTCGTTGTCCCCGTTGTTGCTCTCGACCGTGAGCCGTCTGCGTTCCGAGGGAAGGTTTGGCCATGCTAAAGACATGGGACTAGGTGCCATGAGAATGGTTCTGGGCCTATTTCCGTTTGGGGCACTCGTTGCAGGGGCTGCCCCGGAGATCGTCACATTGGTGCTTGGTTCATCGTTCGAGCCTGCGGCACCGGTTCTGGCGATCTTGATTCTTGGAGCCATCCCTTTCGTACTGGTCTCGGTCGCCATTGTTATCGCAACGGCTTCGGGTGTTCCCCAGTTCGCGCTGTATTTAAGCATGTTCTTTGTGCTGTTCGGAACGATTGCACAATATGCATTGATTCCCTTATTCGGCGCCTCCGGCGCAGCGGCGGCGACGACCCTGTGTCAAGCGGTCGGGGCCGTAGCATCCGCAGGCGTTGTCTACCGACTCTGGTCGATCGTCCCGCCGATCGGGACGTTGTGGCGGAGCGTCGTGATCAGCGTGCTGGCCTACACGCTAGCGGTGATATGGCCGGCCGCAGGCTTCTTGTTGCTGGTCAAATTGGTGTGCATTGGCTTGGTGATTCTCCTGTGCTATCTGGCGCTGCGCGAATTCACCACTGAAGAAATCGCTTTAGCCCGTTCATTTCTGACATGGAAGGCCATGCCCGTAACACGGCATCAGGAAATGTGAATGTTCCGGTTTGGGGGGAATGAGTCGCTGTAGTGACGTCGAGCATTGGATTGATACCCTGATGCCGAGCACGTTTGCCGGGGTCTCAGACACTGCTGACTGTGCGAGTGGTGTTTCGGGAGGATACACAGATGAGTTCCCTATCGAGAGGAGTCATTTACATTGTAACCGGACAGCAGTTTGTTGATGAGGCATGTCTCTCTGCCGGTACTGTTAAGCGCTGCATGCCAGACGTTCCGATCACGATCCTGTCGGACGTGCCCGTTCGCTCTCCGCTTTTCGAGCAGGTCGTACCCATCACATGTCCTAGGCATGGACCAGAGGACAAAATTGTCAACATTGTCAACTCTCCTTATCAAGAAACATTGTATCTGGATTCGGACACGTACATAGTCGATGATTGCCGTGAGCTATTTGTGTTGCTGGAAAAGTTCGACCTCGCCGCCGTGCATGCCCCCTATCGTGCTCAATACCGCGTCAAGGAGGTCCCTGATTGCTTCCCGGAATTAAACACGGGAGTCCTCCTCTTCCGCAAGTCGGAACAAATAGAATCGCTTTTTGAGAGATGGCTGCAGATTTACAGAGACGACCGGTTGAAGCCTCTGGACTGGTTGTTCCCAGGCGGGCCGACGTGGTATCGACGTGCCATCCCAAACCAGCCTTCCTTTCGTTGTGCAGTCTATGAAAGTGCCTTGAGAATCGCGCCGCTTCCACCCGAGTATAACTGCCGTATCACGTTCCCGGGGTTTGTCCACACGAAGGTCAAAATTATCCACGGTCGTGCCGATTGTTTCGCCACGCTGGCCAAACAACTCAACAAGACCATGCGGGCACGTGTCCATGTCATGCGTTGGGGGAAGCTCAGAGTCATTGAGAGTGCAATGCCACCCGGTGGAAAAGTTCTGGCACGGACGAGATGGTCGCTTCACCATCGTGGAATCCTCCTGACCGCCAGAGCGGCGATCACGCATTGTATGACGAAGGTGTTTCGAAACCGGGTCTGACTGGATCAGGCTCGCACCTTGCGAATTCTTGTGAGCCCCTGTCAGTTTGCCAGAATGTCGGCGGAGGGGAGGCCGGAGGAGTCATATCCGGTGTCGTCACTTTCAGATGCACCACAGCTTCTCCGACTCGATGAGATCGAGGTGGGCCGTAGCATGTTGCGCCCGCAGCGACCTCCACACCGGCGTCCCTCGAAAGCTGGTTGTTAAATATTGGCGTAACACGATGAAGCGCAAAACTGTTGCCGGGGACACGAGTCGTGTGAACGCGATCATCCTCGGGGCAGGAGTGATAATCTTGAGCGTATTGTGTGGCGAGATAACAGTTCGCTATCTTACCACATGCGATTCTGACGGGAATTGCCAGCTCCACGTCATGAACAAGGTCATACCCCTCAAACCGTTTCACATGCCAGTCAATCAGGTGAGCGATCTCCTGAAGAAATGTTACCTCGGCGGGTCCTATCTCATGTACGACTCTGCACTTGGTTGGGTCCAGCGTCGAAACAGTTCATCGGAAAACGGCCTATATTATGCGAATAGCGACGGCGTGCGGAAAGCGTCGCCGGAGGAAAAGACAACAACGGGAGAAAATAGGCTACGAGTGGTCTTGTTAGGGGATTCCTACACGCATGGCGATGAAGTGCTGTTTGAGCAGACATGGGGTGCCTTTTTGGAACAAAAGTTGGCAGGAGCGGGAATTCAGGCTGAGGTGATCAACCTGGGGGTCCCTGGGTACGGAATGGATCAAGCCTATCTTCGATGGAAGAGTAGCGGCGCAGTATGGTCTCCCGATCTCGTCGTGTTCGGTTTTCAACCGGAAAATGTGAAGCGAAACCTAAACCTTGTGAGATTGTTTTACCACAGGCAGAGCCGGATACCATTTTTCAAGCCCCGTTTCATCCTGGCGGGTCGCCTTCTTGACATGGTGAATGCACCGACTCCGTCCCCGGACGAACTGCTCGATCTCTATGGACGATTCGGGACGTGGGACACCCGACGGCATGAGTATTACTTTCGGACGGAAGATTACGAAAATCATATCTGGCTGAAAAGCAAACTGGTCACTGCCGGTATCGCGTGGATTGAACGGCTGATTGAATGGCGGAACGAGCCTGCGTTCTATGCGATAGGGAATGAACCGAGTCAGTTGGCGTTGGCCATCTTGCATGAGTTACGAGCGGATGTGGAAGGACGGGGAGCCGAGTTTCTGGTGCCTATCTTTATTCCCAAATGGGATTTTCGCTCTGTGACTTCCTTGAGTCCCCTCCCATATCAGAGCCTGTTGGACGCTGTAAGGAAAGAGCACGACAGCGTGGATATCACTCAGCAACTGCTTGCTCGCATTAATGGAAAGAACGTTGACGAACTCTTTTCAGGCGACCACTATTCGGCCAAAGCCAACGAAATCGTAGCAGAGGTGATCGCCGAAGCCATTGCTCAAAGCCAATCAAAGAAGCATCACTTGCGAGCTGCGAGGTCAAATCCTTAGTCAGTCTGCTGCGGGGTCCCGGCAGTGAGGTGAGGTAGCTGGTGATCGTGTCTTTAGATATCGCCATGAGTGATCGGTGGTAAGTTGTCAGCCTTGGACCTCGGACGCCACCGGCGATCCGCATCAATTGCGATGTCCTCGACCACGAGGCAGGAAAACCGCGTTGCTAGAAGTGCCGCTTGCAGTCACGCAGGCGGCCAATGCGGCCGGATGGATCGCGGCCGGTCTGGATTATTTGACTAAATTGTCACCCAGACAAGATCTGGGGTGAAAATACGACGGGTTCGGAGAGCAACAGACCAGATGAAGGTTCCTGGCTTGGTGGCTCTGTATAATCATACTGCCGGCAAGCTGCCGCTGAAAACAGAAAAATCCTTCGTGTTGCATCGGAGGAACGCTATGTTCGTGAGAAGCAGGACGCAGAGCTAAGAAGATGAGTGAGCACCCCGCATTTATTGAGCGGGACCCTCAATTGTTCAGGGTGCCATATTGACGGAGACCGAACAGGATACACGACAGTTGCGAGCCTTCCCTCCTGCATTTCTCGCGCTTGTGTCAGCTGCTGTATTATTGCGAAGTTCTGAAATTGAATGAACAACGTTTCCGCGGCGACCAAAAGGTGGCCCAACGCTCTTGCTGCGGGCACAACGCTTTTAATTCTACGAAGCTGATCCGATCCTGCTCAAGCGAACTGCAGCGCTTCTCAAGGGCTTCGAGACGCGCAAATGCGCTGCGTTGTCAACTGCTAGGCCCAAGCCTAGTTGAACTCAAGGAGTTCGTTAAACGACGGTAATTTGTCCATATCACCGAGAGCCGAGCTTGATTACTGTGATTATCCACCTGGCAATCCAGCATCCTAAAGGATTTCTCGTCCCTTGACCCTTCTCTACATGACAGGGTATTCTTTTTTTGCGTGTTTTTGGGCTGAGGGGTATTACCTATGACCAGGCAAGATGAAGACCAGCCAATCCGGCTCTTGTCAGCGGAAGAACCTAAGCTGCAGCTTATTCTGGAGTACGTAGAGGATCTCGTTACCAAGGCAAAACGTGCCTCGGGGAGGCTCGCTGCCTTGTCGACGTCGGTGAAGAATGAGGCCCTTCTGGCAATGGCTCAAGCGCTCGAGGCGAAGGCGGGCGAGCTCCTCGCAGCGAATGAAAAAGATCTCGAATCATTTGGGGTCACGTCGGAGAAAAAGACGATGGCCGATCGCCTGCGTCTGACGGAGAAACGGATCGCTGAAATGGCCTGTGGTATACGCGAAGTGGCGAAGTTGCCCGATCCCGTGGGAATGACCCCTTCCATGTGGACAAGACCGAACGGAATGCAGGTGGGACGTATACGGGTGCCCATCGGCGTGATCGGGATTATTTATGAGTCGCGTCCCAATGTGACCGCTGATTCGGCAGCACTCTGTCTCAAATCCGGTAATGCCTGTGTGCTGCGCGGCGGCCGCGAAGCGATCCATTCCAACGCCGCGATCGCCGCGATCCTCTCGGAGGCGGCTGAAAAGTCCGGTGTGCCGGCCGGCGCGATTACGTTCGTCGGGCGACCGGAGCGCGAGTTGGTGCCGGTGTTGCTCAAGCAGGACCGGTTCATCGACCTGATCATTCCACGCGGTGGCGCATCGCTGATGAAGCTCATCGCCGAGCATTCGACCATTCCCGTCGTGAAGCACGATGCGGGGGTGTGCCACATCTATGTCGATGCGACGGCGGATCCGGCGATGGCGGAATCGATTTGCGTGAATGCCAAGGCCCAACGTCCCTCGACCTGCAATGCCATGGAAACGCTGCTCGTCCATCAAACGATTGCGCGGACCATGTTGCCGAAACTGGCCTCGAGTCTCATGGCGGCGAAGGTCGAAATTCGAGGCTGTCCCAAGACCCGCCAATTGGTTCCCGAAGCCAAGCCGGCAAGCGAGCAGGATTACGGGAAAGAGTTTCTGGACCTGATTCTTGCGGTGAAAATCGTCAAGAACATCGACGAGGCGATGGAACACATCGCTCGGTACGGGTCTCGACACACGGAAGCGATCATCACCTCTGACTATGGACGGTCGATGCGGTTCCTCAAAGAAGTGGATGCGAGTGTCGTCCTCGTGAATGCTTCTACTCGACTCAATGACGGCTATCAGTTCGGTCTTGGGGCCGAGATCGGAATCAGCACTTCCCGAATCCACGCGCGAGGACCCATGGGACTTGAGGAGCTGACCTGCTTCAAGTTCATCGTACTGGGGAGCGGCCAGATCCGCGAGTAAATGCCCTCCGATCCAGTTGCGCTTGCCCTGAGTACTCCTGGTCATCTCCGGTTCTCTTCTACCAGAACCCTCGGTGAGAATTTTGCGCAGGCCGGGGGACGGGTTAAGACCCTCCCGACCGGTCATCTGGTGTTTTATCGGCCGGATGGACGGCGGTTTCTGGCGACAGATCCGACAGGCAATCCCTTACATGAGTGTGAGTGGGAGTCGAGTGCCAGCGGGATTGTCTCGCTGGCGAGAGCGCGGGTTCGACTCGATTGGGGCCAATGGGTCGGTCTGAAGCCGAGCGGGCTTGTGCATGAGGTTAGGCTGCACTTGGCCACCAGGCCAGGGTGGCAACGCACGACGTCGGATGATCTTCGAACCATGGCTGCTCAAACACTACGAGTCCCGATCGAGGAGGTGCGGTGGTTCTATCAGGATGAAGATCTGAGTATCGATGCGGAAGGAATGGCGACGATCCGGCAACGGAAGGATGTGTTATACGCGTTGGGAGATGGCAGTTTTGAGCAGGCTCGTTTCATGTCCTGCATGGGAGCCATGCACTGGGACCACATTGATTTTCTTCCCGTGGTCGAACTCTTCAAGTCGTTGCTCCCTGGAACCGGCTCGGCGGCGTTTGAACTGGTTCGTGGGCTCTACGACGACCAA
>Ga0187892_10002928_pt1 | contig 32521 bp, 28 predicted proteins | sample MA1701073metaG_FD_139345 | JGI IMG/M metagenome (GOLD analysis project Ga0187892, IMG submission 139345) | Bio-ooze microbial communities from a basaltic lava cave in the Kipuka Kanohina Cave System on the Island of Hawaii, USA - MA170107-3 metaG ...
CTATGCCGCCGTGCGCGATTGCAACTGGGGGACTGTGCCCTTGCGCATGTCGAAGCTGCGGATCGAAGAGGGCGCGGACTGGTTCAAGATCGAGTACGACGCTGACCATCAGCAAGGCGAGATTGATTTTTACTGGCGCGGCGCCATCAGCGGCGAGTCTGACGGCACGATCAGTTTCACCATGGATGGCGAAGCTCGTGCTCCGTTCCTGCGTAATCGCATCGGCTTCTGCGTGCTGCACCCGATTCGTGAATGCGCCGGTCAGCCCTGCGTGGCCGAAACGACCGACGGCCTGCGGGTCGAAAGCAGCTTCCCGAAGCTGATTGCGCCGCATGAGCCGTTCAAGGAGATGCAGGCCATCGCACACGAAGTTGCGCCGGGACTGTGGGCCGAAGTCCGGTTCAGCGGCGACATCTTCGAGATGGAAGATCAGCGCAACTGGATTGACGCTTCATATAAAACCTTCTGCACACCGTTGCGACTGCCGTACCCGGTCGAAATCACAAAGGGAACCAAAGTTTCGCAGTCAGTCACGCTCAGGCTGAAGCAAACAGCGTCAGCCATCGGCGCCGGCCGTGAACCGGAGCCGCTCGCGATCACGCTCGGAGAGGCTTCCGGGAAATGTCTGCCACGCACGGGGCTGGGGATGGCAAGTCACCAGCAGCCTTTGAGTGAGGCTGAGGTCGCGCGGTTGCAGGAGCTTTATCTCGGTCATCTGCGGGTCGATCTGCATCTGGCGCAAGATTATCAGGCGACCTTGCGGCGAGCGGCGGTGGATGCTGAGCGGCTGCATCTGCCGCTTGAAGTCGCGCTCTTTCTTTCAGACGAGGCGGAACGAGAGTTGCCGCAATTGCGCGCCGCGTGCGAATCGCTGGCGGTGAAGGTCCGCGCATGGCTCGTCTTTCATGACAAGGAGATAACGACCGGCGAGCGATGGCTGAGGCTGGCGCGGCAATACCTGGGCGGCTACGAAGCAGGCGCGAAATTCGCCAGCGGCACGAACGCTTACTTCGCCGAATTCGGGCGCGCGAACTTGCCGCTCTCGCTCATGGACGCGGCGTGCTACTCGATCAACCCGCAGGCGCACGCTTCTGACAACGCTTCAGTAGTCGAAACAGCGGAGGCGATCGCGTCAACGATTGAAAGCGCGCGCGCTCGAGCCAACGGCCTGCCGATCATCATCAGCCCGGTGACGCTGCGCCCGCGTTTCAATCCCAACGCGACTCGCGCCGAACAGGAGCCGGCGCCAGGGGAATTGCCTTCGCAGGTCGACCCGCGCCAGATGTCTTTGTTCGGGGCGTGCTGGACGCTGACGAGTCTGAAGTACATAGCGGAAACAGGCGGAGTAGAGAGCGTGACCTACTACGAAACGACTGGCTGGCGCGGCGTGATGGAAAGGGAAGGCGGGTCGCCAGCGCCGGAGAGATTTCATTCGCTGCCCGGTTCGGTTTTTCCGCTCTACCACGTGCTGGCGGATGTGGGTGAATTGGCGGATGGGATCATCATCTCGGCCATCTCACCGGCCATCTCGAATGACACGCTCAGGGTTGACGCGCTGGCTATCAGGCATCGGGACGGAACGCGCGTGCTGGTGGCCAATCTGACTGATACGAAGCAAACGGTGGCGATTCGCGGGCTGAAGCAAACTCTGGCCACCATCAGACAGCTCGATGAAACTTGTGCGGAACGGGCGATGCTGGAACCCGAAGAATTTCGCGCAGCTTCAGGCGATGCGCAAACGATAGTCAACGGCGAATTGAGAATTCATCTGCTGCCCTATGCCATCGCGCGCATTGACGCCTGATGACTTACCAATAAACATCTGCCGGGCGTTTTGCGGTTGGATGTCTTTCTCGAAGTCATCAATCAGCCCTCTCTTGTGGATTCGCCCTGGTTCGTCGTCAACTACGACCCGTCGAACGCGATCATCTGCGGCGATGACCCGCTGGAGGTGCTGGCCGCGGTCAAACATCGTGTCATCACGATGCATGCTTCAGACAGATACTTAATCAGCGGGACGATTGAGGATTTGAAGACGCAGGACGGCTCGCTGGGCTACGCCAAAAACCTGAAGCATGGCGTCATCGGCAAAGGCTTAAACGCCGATTTCCACGGGGCGAAATCTCTTAACATTCTGTGATGGGATTCCCCGGTTTTACTGGGGAATTCGAAAAAATTGCCACTGAAACGTTAATCGGTTTATTTTGCCAAGCGCGGTTCTGATCAATCGCTATTTGAAAGACGGCTTAATGGCGCAGATAGCGCCTGAGCGTTTCCGAGCCTAAAATCAGGCCTTCCGCCCCTCTTGCCTGCGCAGACCGTCAGTTAAGTAGAAGGAAAAAAGTTCTTTGACAAAATTTCGGTAAGCAGTCAAATCGCCAATAAATACAGTGGCAATCAAAGACGGCTATATTTGCTCTCTAGCCGCAGCAAGGCATAGCTTCGAGATTCTCATCGCCCAAAAGCCAATGTTGACAGGCTTCACAGCGCGATGCTTGAAGATAATCACCCTTGCGGCGCGAAACGCGACTGCACCTCAAGTGGTCAACCAGAAGTTGCCTGAGAGCACGCCCGCTTTGATCAATCGCTCATCACGACTCATCTCATAAAGGTAGCGGCAAGCCGCGTCTGCGGATTGATCAATCGTCAGCGTTGCGCGATCAGCGAGCGCCTCGCCTTTGACGAATCGAAACAGATGATCCATCGGATTGAGTTCCGGGCAGGCGCGTGGCAACAAGCGGAGTCGAATGCCAAGCGTTAGCGCCAGTTCTACGCTGTCTTCAGCAGTATGCGGCGAGCCACGATCTTCAAAGAGGATAAGGCTGAAGCCTCGCCAATGTGATCGGATCATCTCCAGGAAATATTGATGCGTCAGCGCATCCCATTCCTTGGTGATCAACAGCAGCAACTCGCCCGTCATGATGTTGAGCGCCCCGTGAATAATCCGCTTCGAGCGGTTGCCGGTGATCGGCACACAAACCTGGCGCCCGATTCGGCCATAACAGAAACACAAGGGCGGGGTCTCGGTGATGATAATTTCGTCCAACGTCAAGACGACCGTCCGCTCGTGCGCCCAGAGGCCGTGCTTGAGCCCCCTTTTACTTGCTGCCAATTCCAGGCTCGCAGCGCCAGCCGATGGCGGGGACGCTTCCAGACGATCCGCACTCGGGCGATTGCCAAGCCGACACTCTTCGCGCAGACCTTGATCTGGTGTTCGTCAGACAAATATCGCTGCAGCAGTGGCGTGGTCCAAATCGTCGAACGGTAACCAAAATCGCGTGGGTCTTGCTCAATCACTTGATCGATCAATGGATCGATAATCTCCAGGGCGGTTGGCGGTCGGCCAGCGCGTGGGCCGTCAGACAGACGCTCTTCCAGTGTCTGCCCGGCGCGAGCTTCAAAGCGTGCAATCCAGTTGTAAACGGTTTGCCGCTTGACACGAAGTCGTCGAGCGACATCTTCTACGCCCTCGCCGTCGATCAACCATAACAATGCTTGCGCACGTTTGAGTTGTCTGGCATCCGGCGTAGAGGCGCCGAGCTTTTCTAAGCTTGCGACCTCTCTGGAATTGAGTTTTATGAGAGCCATCGCTTCACCTCCTTTAGCAGGAGCCTTGTTATCTTTGCCGATGAACATTTTACGCCCATCAACATTGGGCTTCACGCGACAAGATTTCTGAAGCTATGCCCTTTTCCCTGGCGCAAGCCAAAGAAGGTGATGCTCAATTCACCCTGTGTTTATTGGTGATTTGACGATTCTCGAAATGCTTTGTCAAAGAACTTTTTTCCATCTACTTAGCCTCTTCATTTAGGCTCCTCGATTTGCGTCCAGGCGGAAGAAAACCAATTAACATTTTGGAGGTCACTGATGGATGACACAGGCTCTCGCCAGTTCTTTCTCGAACCGGCTGAGACCTATCACCGCCAGTACGAGGCGTTGCGCGCTTTTTTTATGGAAGGGCGGCAACTGAAAGAAATCGCTCAGCAGTTTGGTTATCAAGAGTCGTCCTTGCGCGTGATGGTCTCGAACTTTCGGAATCAGGTGAAGGCCAATGACCTTTGCCCCTTTTTGTTCAGCCGCGGATCGGGCGACCGCATCGACAGTCCTGTCTCAAAGCGTCGGTCTCCCCGGAGACGCCGGCTGTCGCCGACAACCGCACGTTGAGCCTGACTCCGGGACGCTGCTTGCGCACGCGCGTGGCAGGGTTATTTCTCTTCTTGCCTCTGCTCGGGCGTGTGCAGTTTGACCAACTGGTGAGCAAGGCCGGTTATCCTGGTACGGAGATGATTCCAGCAACCAGTGCTTTATTGAGCTTGCTCTCGCTCAAGCTCTTGGACAAAGAGCGTCGCTCTCACCTCAACGACTTCAGCTTTGATGAGGCGACCGGGCTGTTTGCCGGTCTCAACATCCCGCCGAAGAAGTCTTATGCGACCGAATACTCGTATGGCGCGACGCGCGATCATCAGCAGAAGTTGCTCGCCGCGTGGGTCGGCGCTTTGGCGACGTTGTTGTTTCCGCAAGCCAAGAGCTTCGCGCTGGACTTTCATCCGATCCCGTTTCGGGGCGATCCGACGGGGCTCGAACAACACTACTTGCCAATGCGGGGGAAAGCCGATACGAGCGTGCTGAGCTTCTTCGCTCAGGAACAAGAAAGCCGCGCGTTGTGTTATGCCAACGCCAACCTGACGCGGAGCGATCAAGCTAGTACGACGGTCAGATACGCCAAGTCGCTGTCACCGGGTTAGGTCGCGAACAGCCGACACTGTTTTTGTCAAACAACACCAAAGAGAGTGCGCGGTCGGTGGTTATTCGCTATGCCGGACGCAATCGCGTTGAAGACGCGCTCGGCATCAGCGTCAACTTCTTTCACCTTGATTGTCTGGCCAGCGAAGTGCGGCTCAACGTCGATCTGGATGCGACGCTGACCGTGCTGGCCAATGGTTATTACCGCTGGCTCGCCAAGCAACTACGCGGCTTTGAAAGCGCCGCGCCCAAACAACTCTTTCGCAAATTCGTAGAGACGAGCGGCACAGTCGAGATTGAACAGGATCGGATCGTCGTGCGCTTTGACAAACGCTGTCACAACCCGATCTTACGAGAAGCCGCTCTCGACCAGCCGAATCAAAAGATTCCCTGGTTGCAGAATCTACCCGTGGTTTTCCAGTACCCGTGAGGGGGCTGGAGGCCCAAAAAATTAATTGATTTCCCTCCGTGGAAATCGGCGTTGTAGTAAAAATTGCCGTAGGTCAGTATGGGATTGCTCGAAATTTGTCCGATGGTCAACGGGCGACCGGTTTGCAGTTGTCCGATACCCTGGAACTGCCAGCCGCCGGCCACGACATCAATTACGCGATTCCAGTTCGAGCCGAACTTGCGGCCACGTCCGAACGGAAGCTCCCAGATACCGCTCACGACCAGGTGATGCGGAATGTCGGCCTCGGACAAGCGCCGCTCAAATGCCGTGTCCGACTCGTTGAGGAACGAAGCGGCTTCGAGGAGCTTCGACCAGGTGTAGCTGGCCAGCAGCGTGTAGCCACGCCGGCGCCACACCTGACCTTTGCGAAATATATCAAGCTAGCCGGACTTCAATCCGGCAATTATGTCGTAGGCATTGAAGCCAGGGATATGGTGACGCAAAATCTATTAACGCAACAGGAGCCGTTCGTAATCACGAATGAATAGCCATTTCCCACGCGCCGCGGCGTTCCGCTTGACACGCGGGGCGGGGTTGTCCAGAATGCTGGAAGACGCTCAACTATGGCTAATTACAAAGACAAGCGAATGACCTCTCATTCCACGGCGGTTGTGCGAACACTTGCGATCCTGGAAACGCTGGATTCCACCCGCCGAGGTCTGAACATCTCGGAGATGAGCCGGAAACTCGGCTTTCCCAAGAGCAGTGTGCATGTCTTGATGGTGACGCTCGAGCAGCTTGGCTACCTGCAAAAGGATGGCGGCTCCAACAACTATTTCCTCGGATTGAAAGCCTATGCTTTCGGACGGGGCATGATGAATAACTTGTCGCTGGCCGAGGTCGCGCTCCCGCACATGAGAACTTTGGTAAACGAACTGAAGTTGACTTCTCATCTCGCCGTCCTGGACAAAGATCAGGGCGTCTATATCCAAAAAGTGGAATCGCCGAGTATCATTTGCTTTGACACCTACGTAGGCAGGCGAATGGATCTGCACTGTACAGGCGTCGGTAAAGTCATCCTTGCCTACGAATCCGAGGATGTGCTGAAGCGCTTCTTCTCGAAGAAGAGTTTCATCCGCTACACGAAAAAAACCATTGCCTCGCCCCGCAAGCTGCGGCAGGAACTGAACAATGTCCGCCAGTCAGGGTTCGCGGTTGATGATGAAGAAGAAGAGCTTGAAGTGCGCTGTGTTGCAGTTCCTGTTTTCAATCAGGCTGCTAAGTTCGCGGCTGCTTTAAGTGTCACGGGGACTGTCGGGCAAATCCCTCTCTCCAATATCCAATCAGTGGCGGATGTGCTGAAGAAAGCCACCGCCAATATATTTTCAGGCATCTGAATGAAAATTCCTTACCATCATGCCGATTCGTCCAGATAGCTGGACGGAAACTTCCCCGCCTTATTGACTTCGCAACTCACCCCGCCAAAGAATGAGCCTCTGAAGCAATCACGGTAATAACTCGGAATGATCCTGGTCTAACGAACTCTACCTGGAACATCGTTTAGCTGGGGCGGCGTGAGCCTGTCATTCTTCCTGCCAGTTGAAGAGAAAGGACATAGATTATGAAAAGAAACAGGTTATTGATGGCTGAACTTTTTGCGAGTGTGGTTCTGCTCTCCGTCCTGGGAACTCCCTCAGCGCTGGCTGCGCCGACCGGGACGATTCTGGGAACCATTCGGGATGCCAGTGGCGCAGTTGTTTCGGGAGCAACTGTGACAGCCCTCCACATCGAGACCAACCTGTCTCGCATCGCGATCACTGACAGCAACGGAGACTATACCATTGCCTCATTGCCGATTGGCGCTTACCAGGTGACTGCCACATTGCAGGGGTTCAGGCAGGCGGCGATACCTCAGGTCATCCTGCAGGTAGATCAAAAAGCGCGTATTGATTTCAACCTGGAGGTAGGGGAGATTACGAATCAGGTTACAGTAACGGCTACGACGCCGCTCGTTGAAAGTGAAGGTTCGTCCGTGGGGCAGGTGATTGACAACAAAAAGATCGTTGACCTGCCGCTCAATGGCCGCGACTTCACGCAGTTGGCGGCCCTTACGCCCGGAGTCCTGACCAGCCAGACGACTGGCCAGGTAGGGGAACAGACCGGTTTTACCACGGTGCAGGTAGGTGGTGGAGGAACAAACAAGACTGAGTTTTTACTCGACGGGATCACCAACCAGGAACAGTTGTTCGACGGTGTGCAATTCCGCCCCTCCGTGGATACGATCCAGGAGTTCAGGGTTCTGGAGAATGCTTTTTCCGCCGAGTACGGACGCGGGTCGGCGATCATCAATGCCACAACCAAGGCCGGCACGAACGAATACCACGGGGCCCTGTTTGAATTCCTGCGGAACGATAAGCTGGATGCGCGAAACTTTTTTGCGCTCAGCAAAGCCCCGAACAAACAGAATCAGTTCGGCGGCACGATCGGCGGCCCTGTCCGACTGCCGCGCATCTTCAACGGGAAAAACAGCACGTTCTTTTTCTTCGGGTTCGAAGGCCTTCGGATCCGAAGGGGCTTAACCCGCAACACCCTGGTTCCGGGGCAGGCATTTCGGAGCGGCGATTTTTCGGCGCTCAGCACAACGATCAACGACCCGCTGACCGGCCAGCCATTCCCGGGGAATCGGATACCGGACAATCGCATCTCGAACACGAGTAAATTCCTGCTGGGGTTTGTGCCGCTTCCGAACAATTCGACCGGGACGTTACAGTACGCCGCCAGTTCCGTGAACAATTATGATCAGTATAGTATCCGGGTGGACCGCCGGATCGGCAAAGGCAATTTCTACGCGCGATACTCGATCAACGATCAATCACGCGTCAGTCCCGGAGGCCTGCCAACCAGTGGAACTGTCTTTCAAGAAACGCGAACGCAGAATGCGGCCGTTAGTTACACCCACGTCTTTACCCCGGCCCTGCTGAATGAGGTGCGGCTCGGATACGGTCGCTTATTTAATGCGAACACGCCACAGGGATTAGGTGATAACGCGACTGTCCAGGCGGGGATCAGAGGATTTGATCAGACAAGTATCAATTTTCCGGGATTCCCCAATATTAATGTCACCAGCTTCGGTGGACTGATTAACGGCGTGGCATTTGCCCCCATCGTTAATCCGACCAACACCTGGCATGTCACGGACAATCTGACCTTGATTCGCGGGCGCCACAATACCAGGATGGGTGTGGATGTTCGCCGTTTCCACCTCAGCTCCACGAACGCCGCATTCTCACGCGGCAGCTTTAGCTACAGCGGAGTTTATAGCGGCAATGGATTTGCGGATTTCCTGCTCGGCTATCCCAGCTCCGGCATCCGCGACTTCCCGCGCAATCATTTCGGTTTGACGGACAACCAATACCATTTCTACGTCCAGGACGATTTCAAGATCGCTCCCAGGGTGACTCTGTTTCTGGGCTTGCGATATGAGTTCAATACCTTGCCGCGGGCGGATCAGGCTCAGGCGGGCAGGTTCGATCCCAGCCTTGGGAAGGTCGTGGTTTCGACACTCCCCAACGGCCAGATCAATCTCGTTACACAGCAGGTAGCCTCAATTGTCTTTCCTTTCTTCAGGGATGTGATCGTGACGGCGCGGGAGGCCGGCCAGCCCAACGACCTGCAGGAAATAGACCACAAACAATTCGCTCCGCGCGTCGGTGTCGCTTATCGTCCTTTCAATAACAACCGCACGGTAGTCCGGGCGGGGTACGGTATCTTCTATGTCCTGCAGCGTGGTAACCCAGCGGTCAGCACCCCGATTATCAACCTGCCGTTCATCCTTGACGAGTTTAAGAACAATTCGACGCCGGTCCCGACCTTGACGACGGTCAATTTCTTCGACGCCCCATTCGGGTTCGGAACGGCGTTGATCAACACCTTTGACACGAAGCTGCGTTCCCCTTACCAGCAGGAATGGAATCTGGCGGTTCAGCACGAACTGCTGCCCAACCTGGCCCTGGATGTGGCTTATGTGGGAAGCAAGGGAACCCGGCTGGAGCGGACACTGCCCTTCAATTTCGTGACGCCGGGAACCGGGCCGCTCCAAAGCCGGCGGCCATTCCCAAGATTCAGCAGCGGGGGGTATTATCAGAACAGCGGGAGCGCCATCTACCATTCAATGCAGGTCAAGCTGGAAAAGCGATACTCCAGTGGAGTGTCAATGCTGACGGCCTATACCTGGGCGAAACTGATTGATGACCTCAGCGGTAGTTTCGCTGATCCGCGCAACCCGGGACTTGAGAGATCGCTCAGTTCACTTGATACGCCGCACCGGCTGGTGACCAGCTTCTCTTATGAACTTCCTTTTGGAAAAGCTAAGCGTCTGGGCGGCGGCATGTCGTCATTGCTGAACAAATTCGCCGGGGGATGGCAGCTTGGCGGAATCGTCCAGTACCAGTCAGGGTTTCCGTTCACCCCGACACTCGGATCGCCGGACCCGGCTGGCGTCGGGTTTGAGTATGCCCGGCGGCCAAATCGCATCGGGTCGGGGAAACTTGATGCTCCCACCATTGACCGATACTTCGACCTTTCGGCATTCACCGTGCCTGCCCCGGGTACGATCGGCAGTTCGGGCCGGAACATCCTGCGCGGGCCGGGAATTAAAAACTGGGATCTCGCGATTCTGAAAAACACACACATTACGGAGCGCATCTCTCACCAGTTCCGCCTTGAGTTGTTCAATGCCTGGAACACGTCGCAATTCCGCAACCCGTCAACCAACGTTGATCCGGGGAGCAATGGCGGACGCATTCTGGGGGCGCGTGACCCGCGCATTATTCAGGCTGCAATGAAGCTCTACTTCTAATGATTGTTGATTGTCACAGTCATATCTGGGAGTACCCCGGACACCTTTCGGACGCCTTTGTGGAAGAGGCCAATGCCAGGGCGCGCGGACACCGGCTGAACCTGCACACTCCGCCGGAGTCGCACTGGCAGGCGATGGCGAATGTTGATCGGGTGATCGTCTTCGGCCTGCGCGCCTTTCATTCCGGCATGTACTCGCCGAACGAATACATTGCGGAATACGTCGGGCAGCATCCCGAAAAGGTCATTGGTTTCGCTTCGATTGATCCGGCGGTTGATAAGCTTCACGACCTGGAACAGGCGATTGATAAACTCGGGCTGAGCGGTCTGAAACTCGGCCCGATCTATCAAAATGTCCATCCAACCGACGCCCGTTTAATGGCAATCTATGAGTTTTGCGAGGCGCGGAGGATACCTATTCTCATCCATCAAGGCGCTACCTTTCCGCGAAAAGCGCCCTTGAAGTACTCGTTTCCGGTGTTGCTCGAAGATGTCGCCATGCAGTTTCCGGAACTCAGGATGGTGATTGCTCATTTGGGCCATCCCTGGATCGAAGACACGCTTGTCCTGATCCGCAAACAGCCGCATTTTTACTCGGATATATCGGCGTTGCATTACCGCCCCTGGCAGTTCTATAACGCGCTGATCCTGGCGAAGGAGTATGGGGTACTGGACAAGCTATTCTTCGGCTCAGATTTCCCCTTCACCACGCCGGACGCGACTATCGAGGCGCTGCGCGGTTTCAATCACATGGTGGAAGGGACTAACCTCCCGCGACTCAGGGAGGACGAGATCGAAGCATTAATTCACAGTCCGACACTGGAATGTCTTGGCCTGAATTAGTCATCCGGAGAGGCATAGATGAGAATTGCACTGAGCTTATTCCTCTTGATATTTTCGTCCGCGGTAATTGTGAACGCGCAACCCCGGCCTGTTTCCATGCGGCTGAATTTGAATGAGAGACTGGAGTTATTGGAGATAGACCGGTTCGCGCTCGGGCAAGGGGGGTTATCCGAGGATCCGATGTGGGCCGATCGCGCGGCTGAGATTCGAGCCTTGCGCCCCAGGTTGATCCGGCTGTTCATTCAGGAGTACTTCGACCTGCTTCCCGAGCGAGGCCGCTACCACTTCAAAATCCTGGATCAGTCCGTGGACCTGATCACCGGCGCCGGCGCAACGCCGCTGATGTGCATTGCATTCAAGCCGAAGCTGTTATTCCCGGTGGTTGATCATAAAGTCGTTGATCCTAACGATTATGACGAATGGGAGAAACTCATCTACAACCTGGTTAAGCACTACCGGGAACGCGGCGCCGGGATTCGCTATTGGGAAGTCTCGAACGAGCCGGACATCGGTGAGAGTGGCGGATGTCCGTACCTTTTTACGCCTGAGAATTACCGGCGGTACTACGCGCGGACCGTGGCCGCGATTCTGCGTGCGGATCCGGAAGCCCGCGTCGGCGGCCCCGCGCTGGCGAATTATAAGTCGCCGATACTTCCGTCATTGCTCGAATTTTGTGAGAAGGAGAAGGCTCCTCTCCATTTCGTTTCCTGGCACACCTATCAAAGCGACCCGATCAAGATCCGAGCTTCGATTGACGAGGTCAAGGCGCTGCTCAAGAAGCACCCTTCACTACATCCGGAAACCATTCTGAATGAGTGGAACATGTCGCTGAGCAATCCCAGTCTCGACCCCCGCTTCCAGCCGTGCTTCATCGCTGAAGTGGCCTGGCAGATGAAAGAGGCGGGGCTGGATTACTCCTGCTACTACCATATTCGTGATTACCACGTTCGGCCGGAGGTCTTCTCCAAGTTCATGTCGCTCGATGGAACCGCGTTTATGGCGAGATGGTGGAATCAGATGCCTCAATTCGATGGACTATTCGACTTTCAAAACAGAGTGCGGCCCGCATATTTCGCCTTCAAATTGTTATCCCGTCTGAGCGGGCGGCGGCTCCGCTTACAATCGAGCGACCCTTATCTTCATGGATTCGCTGCTTACGACGAGCGCCTTCAGGCTTACAACATTTTGGTCTGGAATTTTTCCGATCAACCGGCGCGACTGGATTTGAAGCTTGAAGGTGAAACGGCGCCACTTCTCATGCGGCGCTCCGTGCTGGATGCGTCCGGGCCGAGTGATGATGAGAACGACCGCATCCGATGGCAGCAACCATTTACCCGACGGATAGACAACGCCAATATCGGCTTTGACCTCGATAGCTACGGCGTCAGTTTTCTCTCTCTCGAAAGGAAACGGTAAGCAAACCTGGAAAAGGTTGTGATGGCTCCACTACTTCCAAGTAACATAGCGCCCTATCCCGTCGTCGCCAATATTGATTTTGCCGAAGGGCCAATCTTCGATGATCGAGGTAACCTGTTTTTCGTGAACTACCTCCGCAAGGGCACGCTGGGCAAGATGACTCCGGACGGCACGGTCAGCGTTTTCTGCGAGACGGGCGGGCGGGTGAACGGATTGAAAATTGACTCGGCGGGATATGTTATCGGAGCTGACGCCGGCGGGAAGCGGATATTACGAATTCATCCTGATGATGCTTCGATTGAGGTACTGACCGATAACTTCCAGGGTAGCCCTTATCTCAGCCCCAATGACGTTTGTCTCGATCTGGCAGGCAATATCTACTTTTCAGACCCTTCGGATGAGACGCCGGATGCGCCGATTGGGTCAGTCTACCGATTAGGGCGATTAGGGAAAGACCGGAAAGTGACGCAACTGGTCACCGGGCTGAGGTATCCGAACGGACTCGCGGTCTCACCGAACCAGAAGCAACTGATTGTCGCCGAAACCATGACCGATCGGATTCTGGCCTACGGCTTTCTTGCTGATGGATCGCTCGGCGAGGAGAGAATTCTCTACCAGTTCCCGAATTCATCGGTGGATGGGATTATGTTCGATGAATACGACCGCCTGTGGGTGGCGCGTTGGCTTAACGAGACAGTGGATGTGATCACCCTTGAGGGCGAACTGGTCGCGGAGGTTCCGGCAGGTGGAGCCAAAGTAACCAACCTGTGTTTTTGGGGAAAGAGCGTCTATGTAACCGTGGCCGGCAGGCATTCAATTCACCGGTTGGATGTTGGCGTCGCGGGCAAGCCTTATACAAGCTAAGGACTCAATCATGAGGTTTCGTGACAAGGTCGTGATTATCACGGCAGGTTCTTCAGGAATCGGTCTGGCCTGCGCCTTTCGCTTTGCCAGCGAGGGCGCCAAAGTGCTGAATGCTGACATCAAGATGCCCGATCCCGAGGCGGAGATGAAATTTCGTGACCTACCCGGCGAGTGGCAATGGATTCAGGCGGACCTGGGCGACGAGAAGACGCCGGAACTGGTGGTCGAACGAGCGCGCGCTCTCTGGGGAGGAATTGATGTCCTGGTTAATAACGCGGCATTGGTGAGCGATCAGTCCGGAGATGTACTTGAGACCAGTTTGGAAAAGTGGGAGCAGCAGTTTGATGTTACCGTCCGGGGAACCTTTTTGATGACAAAGCGCTGCATCCCGGAAATGATCGAACGCAAGGGCGGAGCCATTGTCAACACCAGTTCGATCGGCGGGATCAATCCCTTTGCCGAAGGCGCCGCCTACTGCACGGCGAAGGCCGCGATTCTGCAATTCACCAGGTCCGTGGCGATTGATTATGGGCGGCAGGGAATTCGTGCGAACGCGATTTGTCCGGGAGCTACTGACACCGCTGCATTCAGCGCGATTAAGAACAACCCTTATGAACGGGCTGATCGTGAGGCCAGGACGGCCCTGGGAAGGATCGGGCGACCCGAAGAGGTGGCCGCTGCCGTGGCGTTCCTGGCGTCGGATGACGCTTCTTACATCACCGGCGCGACCCTGGTGGTTGATGGTGGATGGATCGCCTCCCACTGGAATCCTTACCTGGGCCCCCGAAATCTTTCGCCGCAGCCTTGAGAACTTGAAGGAGGGATAGAAGAAGCCATGTACAGCGCTTACATCTTTATGTTACTTGGCCTGCTGAGCTTCGCGACCATGGGGGTCTTTCACAAACTGGCTGACATCTTTCACTGCGATCCGCTTCGTCTCACTTTATTTACAATGGGGTTTGCCGCGTCATTCGCGGTAATCAATGCTTTTCTTTTCAACTCATACCCGGCGGGCGGAGTCCCAGGCAGAGTGATTCTGATAGCCGTTCCTTTCGGGATTTGCACCGCGGCAGGCTTTTGGTTCTTTCAACGCGGATTGCGTTTCGGGAAGATCGCCACCAGTTGGCTGCTGATCAACCTTTCTTCGGCGGTGCCCACAGCGCTTTCCATTCTCGTCTATCGTGAGCCTGTCAATGGGCGAAAAGCGCTGGCGCTGCTCCTCGTCCTTACTTCATTGCTTTTGCTCTGGTGGGATCGCTCTCGGGATCAGAATAAAGGCGCGGAGCTGGGAGGAATTGTCGTCAGCCCAACTACCGGTGAAGGAGATTAGCCATGTGGTTTCGATTGATGATCATCGCGTTTTTCTTAAACGGTCTCTCTCCTTTTGGCTTGCGGATTCTGGCTGATCTGGGCCTCGCTTCGCAGCATACTCGAAGCTATCTGATCTTCTGGTATCTGAGCGGGCTTTGCTTTGTTCTTATTTTGTTTCTGCGGGCCTCCGGACGGCCAACCCTGAAAGAAACGCTCGTGGGGGCGGTGCTGGGGTTCTTCAGCGTCTGCGGCCAGACCTTTCTCGGGCTGGCTCTCGCCAGAGGATTGGCGGGAAACGTGGTCTACCCCGTAACCCTGGCAGGTGGGCTGCTCATCGTAGTTCTATCAGGGGTGTTAGTGTTCAAAGAGCGAATCGGGAAGGCTGGGATTGTCGGGATTACTCTCGGCATCCTTTCCCTGGCCCTGCTTAGCCTCAGCTAGGCTCTGGCAAACAATTGAGAGGGTTAAAGACAACTTGTGGGGGAGATGCGCACAGGCGCATCTGATTTTATAAACTTCAATTCAAATACCTATGAATGATCACACTAGCTACCTTGAACCGCCGAAGATGGATGCGTCGCTCGATCTGTGTCTGTTTATCGAAAGAAACCTCTACACCGCCGTTATCTCGGATTCCCTTGATGAGCTTGGCCTGCGGCAACAGGCCATGCGTGAATACCTCCGGCCCGTGCATCCTCACTGCCGGTTCGCTGGTTGGGCGAGGACGATTGCCTGTTCAGATGTCTATCACATTCCTGAAGACCCTTACGGCCGGGAGATCGAGGCGGTAGACAGCATTCTGCCCGGAGAGGTGGTGGTTGTCTCGACGCATCAATCCAAACGGAATGCTCCCTGGGGCGAGTTGCTCTCCACTGCGGCGAAAGCCAGACAGGCGAGAGGGGCCGTAGTTGACGGTCTGGTGCGAGACGTGAAGAAGATCGAGGCGCTCGGTTTCCCCGTCTATGCCGCGGGCATCAAGCCGCTGGATTCGAAAGGGCGCGGGATCGTCACGGATTACAACATCCCGGTTGAGTGCGGAGAGGTGCTGGTCAATCCGAAAGACCTCGTCATCGCTGATGATGACGGTGTGGTGGTGGTACCTAGAGCGGTGGTTGACGAAGTTATTCGATTGGCCATCGAGAAAGTAACCCGCGAGGACGATTCACGAGCCGAGCTGATGCAGGGCGCTTTCCTTCGTGATGTCTTCGACAAGTACGGAGTTCTGTGAAATCGGGCGTTCCAAATGAACCTAGTTAATGATCCGAATCAGATTGATTTTGCCAGGCCCGGAAAGCATCACTATCAGGTCGCCTTTCACCTGGATTCCAGTTGGGGTTATTCCCTCTTGCCGATGACTGTTATCAACGGCCTGGAATCCGCCGGGGGCGAGCCTGGCGTCGTGGCCTTTGGCGGCACGCACGGTAACGAGTATGAAGGCCAGGTCGCGGTCAAGCGCCTTTGCGGCGATCTCGATCCGGCAATGATGGCGGGCCGCGTCATTCTGATCCCGCAACTGAGCGAAAGCGCCTGCGCGGCCGGTCTGCGGTCTTCGCCGCAGGATGGTGTCAATATGAACCGGGCGTTTCCCGGACAGCTCGGCGGCGCCTTGTCGTACCGCATTGCGGATTTCGTGAAAACGCGCATTTTTCCTCAAGCGCATGTCGTGCTCGACCTTCACGCGGGCGGGCGCGAGGCCGTGTTCCCGCTCTGTACTTCGTTCCACGTACTCTCCGACGGGGCGCAACGGGCGGAGACGGCCGCGGTCGCCCGCCTGTTCGATACGCCGTTTATCTTCATCTACTCGCGGGGGATGGCTTCCGGCCTGCTCACCGATGAAGCCGAGGACGAGGGCAAAATTGCGATCGGCGGTGAATTCGGTTGCGCCGAGGCGGTCAGTCGCGTCGGAACACTGCATGCATACGAGGGGATCAGAAATGTCCTGCGGCATTATGGGCTGTTGCGCGAAGAGGTTGTCAGGATTGACCGAATTCGCGGAACGCCACCTCGCTTCGTCGAGGCCCCGGACCTGAAAGACTACGTTCCGTGCCCCCGTGATGGTATTTGGGAACCGGTGGCGTCCGCCGGTCGGGAAGTCCGGCAGGGAGAATTGATCGGCAGGCTTCACGATTTCGCTGATCATTCATCGGACGCCTTGGCTGTGCGCGCACATCGGGCGGGCATTGTCATCGCGCTCTATTTTGCGGCTGTCGTGAAAAAGGGTTCCACGCTTTACGTGATCGGGGATGAAATTTATATCTGATGATTTTCATTTTCCATTTTCCATTTGTCATTTGCCATTGCCAGAACTGCGCTGGGCAGGCAATAACAAATGACAAACGAAAAATGGAAAATGGAAAATGGAAGACAATCACACCTCAAAATTTTTCCTTCAGCGCTTATGAAAATTACAAACGTCGAGGTTCTGGTACTCAAAGCTCCCGGTTCCTATCAGGCTCCGGAAGAAAGCGGGGAGGCTTATGGCATCAAGTATCTCGCAGTAGTCCGAGTGCGGACGGACGCGGGGATCACTGGCTATGCCGACATCGAGACGCAGCCATATGTGGCGCATGCCATTGTGGAGGCCCCGTCAGAAGGAGCGACGCCCGGTTTCCAGGGACTGAAGTCCGTTCTCATCGGTGAAGACCCATTCGAAGTCGAGCGCCTCTGGCACAAGATGTATCTGGCCTCCGTTTATTACGGGCGGCGGGGCGCGGCTATCCAGGCGATCTCCGGCATTGACATCGCGCTCTGGGACATCATGGGGAAAGCCACTGGCAGACCTGTCTATAAGCTGCTTGGCGGCGGGCACCGCGATAAAGTGAGGGCCTATGCGAGCACGCTTTTCCGTTCACAGCCTTCAGCCATGGCGGAAGCCTGCCGTTCTTATCTCGACCAGGGATTCACGGCGGTGAAATTCGGATGGGGCGTTTTTGGACAAGACCCTCGGCATGACATCGAACTGGTGAAGAGCGCCCGGCACGCGCTCGGCGATGACATTGATCTGTTGGTAGACACCGGCTGGTATGTTCGGCGGACTCCCAAAGAAGCGATTGATCTGGTTCGGCGCATAGAGCCTTACCGCCCGTATTTCGTCGAAGAGCTGCTGCACCCCGAAGATTATGACGGCTACGCCCAGGTGTCCGACGCCGTTGATACGCTCATCGCCTGCGGAGAACAGGAAGCTACCGAATGGGGATTTCGCACACTGATCGAACGCGGGAAGGTTGATGTCGTTCAACCTGACATCTCCCGCTGCGGAGGACTGACCACCGCGCGCAAGATCGTTCACATGGCCGAGATGCATAACCGCCTGTGCATCCCGCACGCCTGGACTTCCGATCTGCTGACAGCCGCTTCGCTGCACCTGAATGCGTTCATGCAACGGTCCGCCTTCGTCGAATTCAACGTCACCACCGGCCCCCTGAGCCGGGAAATTTGTTTGAATCCGATCCGAATGAAAGACGGTTATGTGGATGTCCCTCAGGCGCCCGGTCTGGGCGTGGAAGTGGATGAAGCCGCGCTTGAGAAATACAGGGTCAAGCTGTGAACCACATAAACTCGATAGCAGGGGGAAGATCATGAAGCATTGGATGATCCCGATTCTGGCGATGCTTTTGACGCCGATGCTGGCGGCGGAATCTCGCGGGCAAGTGAAAGTGCGGATGTCGTGGGGGCATGAGGCGGTGGTCGCTTCTCCGTACTATTTCAAGTTGGTCCCTGCCACGCCGGGCTTGGAATTACGCGAGGTAACGAGTGAGTCATTCGAGACAGGGGAAGGGCCTGATGGTGATGCCTGGAAAACCGGCGCCGGAGCGGGTGATACCGACGCGCTGAGCTTCACGCTGGTTTGCCCGAAAGAATCCGCCCAAAGGTTGCAGAATTTGCCTGAAAGCTGGGCCAGCCTCATCGCCCGGAGCGATGCCGATACCATGCGGCGCCTGACCAGCGATCCGGGGTTCCACCCGAACGCGCCCAGGCTGACTGTGCTGATGAACCCGGAGGGCACTCGCGGCTTTACCTTCAGCGTGGAGCAGTTGCTCGAGCATCAGGCGTTATGGATTCCTTCGCTGCACGTGTACCTGACTGCCGGCGAACCGGGCGTCGCCTTCGCGGATCATCTGAAATATTTGGCTCGGTGGAAAGGCCAGCGGATTCTCGACCAGGTGCATCAGCAGCCGGAAGCGAGTTACGAACAGTTCAAGGAACGCTGGGAGGACATGGGGAATCCCGGTTATACGAACCCGCATCAACAAGGCCCTGGCCACATTGTTTGCTTAACCTGGGATAGCGCAATTGCGAAGTTCGGGATTGACCGCGGCGCCGGCGTGTGGAATGACCTTGGGAATCCCGACCGCTTTCAGTTCTGGTTCGGGTTCGGCAACCTCGCCGAGGGACTCACGCGAACCTGGAAGAGTCAGAGTCTGAAGGACGGCCTCCCGGTGATCACTACGATCTTCGAACAGGACGGCGTGCGTTATGAAGTGGAACAGTTCGCCTACCCGCTCAACGGCCCGCCCCGGGAACGCCGGGGCGACATGGCGATGGTTCTTCTGCAGCGCGTGAAAGCGACGAACCTGCAGAACGTCGCCCGCCGAATCCCGATCACGATGGTTCACCGCCGTGAATTCGCGCCGTTCATCAATTCGAATGTCATTGCCGAGAGAGACGGGAACGGCGTGGTGTTTTTTGACCACGCGTATCACCGCGCTTTGCTTGCGATAGAGGGAGTCGAGCAGGGTTTCGAGTGGCACGGCACACGGGAAGCGCAGAGGAAATCGCGAAGGGTTGATGTCACGATCTTCGCCGACCTGCCCGCGCGCGGTTCCCGGGAGTTGGTCGTCAAGCTGCCTTCGGCGCTGGCCGGGGAGCAGGAACTGGCGACGCTCAAGGCCATCAACTTCGCCGCGGCGCGCACGGCGACGCTCAATTACTGGGCGGACTATGTGGCGCGCGGCGCGCAGTTCCACGTGCCGGAAGAGGCCGTGAATAATCTGTTTCGCGCGACCCTCTGGCAGGCCTTGCGTCTGCCTCGGCGGCATGGCGGTGGAGGAGCGGATGTTGCGATTGACCTGCCGTATTCGAATTATGCATACGGCCAGACCGGCACGCCCTGGCCGGTGAACCAGGCTGTCTATGTGGATTACATGCTGTATGGCTTGCGTGGTTACGCGGATCTTGCGGCGGAAGAATTGCTGGCTCAGTACCGTAACAACCAGGAAGATAATGGACACGTGAATGGCTATGCCAATTGGGTGGTGTATACGCCGGGGATGCTCTATGCAGTAGCCCAAAATTATCTGCTCACGCACGACCGCGAGAAGCTGGACCGTTTGCTGCCCCAAAGCCTGAAAGCTCTCGACTGGTGCCTGCAACAGTTGAAGGATGGCGGCGCGCGGCAAGGGCCGGCGCGCGGGCTTGTCGTTGGCCCCTTGAATGATAAGACCGGCGAGGGGGTCTGGGCCTTCAACCATGCGTATCTGTATGCCGGCCTGGATTTGTTCGGGCGAGCGCTGGCGGAGATCGGGCACGCTCGAGCAGCGGAGACGATCAGTGCCGCCGGCGCCATTCGTGAATCCATTGAGAAAGGGTTCGGCGCCGCTTCGGCTCGCTCTCCCTTGGTCGAGCTTCGCGATCACACCTGGATTCCTTATGTCCCCGGCGAAGCCACGACCTCAGGCCGGATGCTGGATCAGTGGTACGCCACCGACGTTGACACCGGACCCATCCATCTGCTGCGCCTGAAGGCGCTCCCGCCAAACGGCGAACTCGCTGATTCCCTGTTGCACGATCACGAAGATAACCTGTATCTGAACGGGTGGGGCATCGCGGATGAACCGGTCTATAACCAGCAGGCGACCGCCTACCTTCTTCGTGATAATCCGAAAGCTGTGATCCGGACTTTCTACAGTTACATGGCCAGCGCCTTCAGCCATTCGGTTTTCGAACCGGTCGAACACCGCTGGTCTCAGGGACAGTTTTTCGGCCCGCCCAGCACCAGCGGCGCGTGGTTCGAGTTGTACCGTCACATGCTGATTCACGAACTGGATGAGCAGAGCTTGCTGCTGGCACAGGCGACGCCGCGCAAATGGCTGGAAGACGGGAAAAAGATCGAGGTGAAGCTGGCTCCAACTTACTTCGACAATATTTCCTTCACGATTGAGAGCCGCGCTGATTCCGGCGAAATCCTGGCAAACGTCGCTCTGCACGGGCAGCGGAGACCGCGGGCGCTGATTGTGCGCCTGCGACATCCCGCAGGAAAGCCGCTCCGAGCGGTCATGGTGAATGGGCTGAAATGGAAGGATTTCGATGTTCAGCGCGAGTGGGTGAAGATTGAGAATCCGGTCGGCGAAAAATATATGGTGATCGCCAGCTATTAAACGGTCTCGCCGGAGACGCCGGCTGTGGCCGACCGCCGCGCTTTGTGTCTGAGCGCAGGTCGCTGCTTACGCACGCGTGTCGCCGGGCTGTTTCTCTTCTTGCCTTTGCTCTCTCGTGTGCAATTCGAGGAGTTGGTCAACAAAGCCGGCTATCCTGGTACAGAGATGATCCCGGCGGTCAGCGCCTTATTGAGTCTTCTGGCGCTTAAGCTCCTTGATAAAGAACGTCGCTCTCACATCAACGACTTCAACTTCGACGAGGCAGTTGGGCTGTTTGCCGGTCTCAATATTCCGCCGAAAAAGTCTTACGCGACCTCATACTCGTATAGCACAGTGCGCGAGCAAAGCAGAAGTTGCTCTCTGGATGGGTCGGCGCTCTGGCGCCATTGTTGTTCCCGCAAGCCAAGAGCTTTGCTTTGGACTTTCATCCGATCCCATACCGCGGTGATCCGACGGGACTCGATCAACACTATCTGCCCAAGCGCGGCAAGGCCGGAACCAGTGTGCAGAGTTTCTTCGCCCAAGAGCAGGAGAGCCGCGTCCTGTGTTATGCCAACGCCAATCTGACGAGAACCGATTCTGCTGGGGAGATCATGCGCTTCGCCGAATTCTGGCGCGGGATTACCGGCGGCGATCCCGAGTGGCTCTATTTCGACTCCAAAGCCACAACCTATCCGGAGCTCTCGAAACTGAATCAGCGCGGGATTTGGTTTATCACCATTCGAAGGCGCGGGGCAGCGGCCCTGCGCCGCTTGCGATCGCTGTCGGCCAACGCCTGGAAGAGCGCTGTGATAGACACTGCGCATCGTCGCCATCAACACGTCCGGTACGTTGATGAGAGAGTGAGCTTGCCCGGTTACGACGGTCAGATCCGACAAATCGCCGTCACTGGTTTAGGTCGAGAGCAGCCGACGCTGTTTTTGTCAAACAACGAGCAGGAAACTGCGCGGTCGGTGATTATTCGTTATGCCGGGCGCAATCGTGTTGAAGACGCGCTCGGGATCAGCGTCAATTTCTTTCACCTCGATTGTCTGGCCAGCGAAGTGCGGCTCAATCTCGATCTGGATGCGACACTGACTGTTCTAGCCAATGGTTGCTATCGTTGGCTCGCCAACCAACTGCGAGGCTTTGAAAACGCTGCGCCCAAACAGCTCTATCGCAAATTCGTGGAAACGAGCGGCGCAATCGAGATTGAGCCGGATCGGATTGTCGTGCGCTTTGACAAACGCAGTCATAATCCGATCTTGCGAGAAGCTGCTCTCGACCAGCCGAATCAAAAGATTCCCTGGTTGCAGAATCTACCAGTGGTCTTCAAGTACCCGTAAGGGGATTGGATGACTCCAAAAAATTAATTGATTTCCGTCCGTGGAAACCGGCGTTGAAAGGCCGCCCGTTGGGCTTGGCGCCGATGTTCCTGCAATCTGAGTCGCGAATGATCGGACTGATCAATTTGCTGACGATCGCCCTGCGAGTGTTAACGCCACTTGAGTTCCAAGTGCGCCGCGGATTGAAAGCCGAAGGCCAGACGCTCAAGGGCGTCTACGCCGGCCAGAAAGGCCGCCAGAGTGCGCGACCAAGCACAGAGCTAATGCTGGAAGCCTTTCAAGGCATTGACGCCGTAGTCGGTACAGTCAAGGGAGAATTGGTTTCTTACCTCCGCCCATTGACTGAGACGCAAAAGCGAATCCTGAGCTTGCTAGGACTTGATGATCAGCTTTACGACAAGCTCTTGTTTTATTTTCAAAATCTCGCTCCAGAGTGAGCGAACCGTAAGTTAGTTAGAAGCTGAAATTGAAATTGAGCTGCACGCGCCGGGCTGGCCGCGCCGCCACTGGCAGTCCGAAGAACCGCGAACTCTGATTGCCCACAAAGCCCGCGTAATTCACCCGGTTCAGCACGTTGAAAGCACTGAGACCGACTGTCATTGCCGGCCCTTCCTCTTTCTTTGAGCCTTTCTTGGCTGGCTTGAGCGAGAACTCCTTCGACCAGCGCAGATCGAGTGTCGCCGCGCCCGGCCCTTGCAAACTGTTGCGGCGCACGCCGGCTGGCCGGTCGTTGGCCACGGTATCGCGATTGTCATCGCGCCCGGTCGTGAGGCTGTAGGGGCGACCCGAACTGAGGGAAACCGTCACCCCCAGATCGAACCAATCGCCCGCCTCGATGGCGCCTAGCACGTTGAAGCGATGCCGTTCGTCAAACTCGGCCCGCGCCCATTCCCCCGTTAAGTCATAGTTGTTGGCCGGTAGTGCATTGATGCCAGCCGCGTTGTTGTAAGCGCGTCCCAGCGTGTACTGAACCGTCCCGTTGAAGAAGCGGCTGAGCCTGCCACGCAGCAACAGCTCAAGCGCGTGTGCCTGGGAGCGAGCTGACGATTCTATTTGACGCAGCACCCCGATAGCGCGATTGGGCCGTGGCAGTTCCGGCGCGAACGGCGCGTTAAGGTTGCGCGAGCGAAACAGCTTGATGCCGCGCGTATTGATGTAATTGGCAGTCGCCGTCAGTGCTTTGCTAAGTTGTCGCTCAACCCCCAAATTGAACTGGAGCGTGTAGGGTGAGCGCAGATCGGAGGCAAAAGAGACGATGCTGCTAGGCTGTGTTTCCAGCGTGCCACCAGCGGAGAACGGGTCGGGATAAGCGGGATTGGAAATAATCACCTGCCGCAATCGCTGCCCGTCAAACCGCAGGCGATCACTGATAGGGCCGGCGCCGGTGCGGTCATAAAAAATTCCTGCGCCGCCGCGGAAAACTGTTTTGCGTTGCTTGCCCGGCGCGTAGGCGAACGAAAGGCGTGGTGCGAAATTATTATTGTCTCCCAGATAATTCTGCTTGTCGTAACGCAAGCCCAGCCCGATTGAGAAATTGGGCCGCACGAGGATATTGTCTTGCACAAACAAGCCCAGCTCCTTCTGCCAAAATACCAAGTGGCCCTCGCCCTGGTTGATGGAAAACAAGAAGGGCCGGTTGTTCAAATAGTCCTCCAAAGTGGAGAAGGTGAATGTCCCGCCGAAGTTTGTCCGGTCGCTCAGTCCCCGCCGGCTGATGTCCGGGATGCTCAGGCCGCCTCTGACAAAATGTTTGCCGTGCGTCCAAGAGAGAATTTCATTGAGTTGCACGTTGTTTTCAGTCGAAAGGCGGTCGGCCTGGCTGCCGCCGCCGGTGAAGGCATCCTGCACGATAAGTCTGGGAACGCCTGGTCGCCGGCCGCGTGTCGTATTACCGTCGTGGCCAGCGCGCAGAGTGAATTCATTGATCAGTTTTGGAGAGATGATCCGGCGATGGGCGAAATAAAGCTGGTGCTCGCGGCCAGTCGAGTTGGCGGCCACTTCGCGCAGATTGAAGCCACCGACCCCACCATTCTGGGTAGAGTCGAAGGTATGCTCGTAGCGAATTGAGATGGTCGTCTTTTCGCCCATCTGATGGTTGACCCGTAAAGACAGTTGGGTATCCCGGCTGGGGTTGGCCACGTTTTCGGCCACTATCCCGGTTGGCGTGAGTGCAAAAACTATCGCCTGTAAATCCTCTTCCTCGCGATTAACGGCGAAGAGAAAAGTGGTCTTTTTACCGTTGAAGAACGGCCCGCTCAAGTTGCCTTCGTAAATGCGCCGTTGCTCTTCCGGTCGTTCCAGCGCAAAAGCGTTCCGCGCGTCCAGCCGGTAATCGCGCAAGGCTAAGTTGAATTCGCCGTGATATTCCGACGAACCAGGTTTGGTAATGACTTCGATCCGGCCACGTCCGGGCCGCGAAAATTCAGCCGAGTAAGGATTCTGATTGATCCGCACTTCCTGAATCTGCGAGGCTGGCACTTTTTTCTTGGAGCTTTCCAGACCATCAATAATGATTGTCGGCCCGCCTGAGCCGACCGAACCGGCGTCCAGCATCCGCGCCACGCTGCCGATTACATCATTGTCCAACGCCGGCAATTTCTTGAGCGCAGCCTGATCCACCTTGATCACATCGAGGTTTTCCGACGGGTTAGTGTTTACCTGGCCAGACTGATTGTTGACTGTGACCTCATCATGCAGATCAGCAATCGCCAGCACTACTCGCAGCGGGGCAGGGGAACGAGGGCCAACACTCAGTTGCATAACCGCCGGTTTGAACCCTTCTTTCTGCACTTCGAGCTCGTAGCTGGCTGAAGCTACGCGCGTGAAGCGAAAGGTTCCTACTGCATTCGACGTGGTCGCTTGCCTGGCGGCCCCGTCCGGCCGGCGCAGGCTGATTTTGGCGCCGGGGACGACCTCACCGTTCGCATTGAGGATGGCGCCGGAGACCTCGACCAGATTCGCTAAAGCCTGTCCTGTTGCCGCAACAGCGGAGGCTAGAATCAGTCCCAAACAAAGTGAAATACGGATCATTGGGATTGCCCTCCTAACCGATCATCCCTATCAATGGCTCATCTGTAGTGAGCGAAAGGCAAAGATAAACCTTCTGGGAAGCAGTCAGTCTATCGCAATGAAGATAAACAGAGGATAAAAATCTGGCTCATACAGGCTTCATCAGGCTTGATTAGGCGCTGAGTTTTTTCAGCTCCGCCGGATCAAAGCCAATGACGACTTACGCGGGCGCGGCCGGGCCGATCACGATCTCGGCCACCCGTCAGGCCGCGCAAGTGCGCCTGGCGGTGACCGACAGCGGCGCCGGCGTGCCGGAAATCGAGGTCGGCAAACTCTTCGATCCCTTCTACCGTCTGGAGCCTGACCGCGCGCGGCAGACCGGCGGCGCGGGCCTGGGGCTGGCGATTGTCAAGACCTGCGTCGAAGCCTGCCAGGGCAGCGTCGCCGCCAGAAACCTCAAACCATCAGGATTTGAAGTCGCTATCACGCTGAACGCCGCTTGACACCTACCGGTTATTTCGGCCTTCTTCCGCACAGTATCAGCAATCAAAGGCAGGGAGAGCGATGGGACCGCGGATTGATGATGGCGATCCTCCACAACAAGGTTCAGATCGCCAAGGCAGTCAACGCCACGGTCATCTCGCTTGACCAGGCGCCGCAAGGGTACATCGACTTTGATAAGGGCGCGGCGAAGAAGTACATCATCGACCCGCACGGATCAATTGCGGCGTGATTACGTCTTCGTCTGTTCACCACGACCATTGGCGATTTGAAAGGCATCTTGACTGAAATTGGAAAGAGAATATGACAATGAGCAATTCAATGGCTGCCGTCGTGCAATACGATTTGAAACCGGGTTCAGTTGAAGTGCGCGAGATGGCGATTCCCGAAATAGGCGAGGACGAGGTGTTGTTGCAAGTCGGCGCGGTCAGCGTCTGCGGCAGCGACGTGCATCAATATCACGGATCGCAAAGCTGGCCCGTGGCCATGCCAGTCGTGCTCGGCCACGAATTCGGCGGCGTGGTGGCGCGGAGCGGCAATCGCGTTCGGCGATTCAAGGAAGGCGACCGCGTAGTGTCTGAAACCGCGTCGTACATCTGCGGCAAGTGCATGATGTGCCGCACCGGCGCGTACAACCTGTGCCCCGAACGCAAAGGCTTCGGTTACGGCATCAACGGGGCGATGGCCGGGTTCGTGAAAGTGGCCGAGCGCTGCCTGCACCACATCCCCGACAACCTGCCTTTTGAAAGGGCCGCGCTGACCGAGCCGTGCTGCGTCGGCTACAACTGCGTCATCGAAAAGAGCAAGGTCAAACCCGGCGATACGGTGGTCGTGCTGGGGCCGGGGCCGATCGGATTGTTGTGCGCTGAGATGGCGCGGTTGGCGGGCGCGGGCAATTTGATCGTGGCCGGAATGGCGCAGGACGCGTCGCGACTGGCCGCGGCTAAAGAACTCGGCGTCACGCACGCGATCAATTTGCAGGAGACAAATCTGAAAGATTTTGTTCTCAGCATCGGCGATGGCTTGGGCGCGCATCTGGTGGTTGACGCCGCCGGAGCTTCGGCGGCCTTGAAGTCCGCGCTCGACATCGTGCGACCTGGCGGGCAGATTACGAAGGTCGGCTGGGGGCCACAGCCGCTGGGCTTCTCGCTCGACCCGCTGGTGCAGAAAGCCGTCACGCTGCAAGGCAGTTTCAGTCACACTTTCCAGAATTGGGAGATGGTAGTTTCGATGCTGGCTTCGGGGCAGATCAATCTGAAGCCGATCATCAGCCGCGTAGCAGGGTTGAAAGACTGGCAGGATTGTTTTGACGGGATGAGCCACGGCAAATACGTGAAGACTGTCCTGCGACCTGAACATACTTAACTCAAAGCGTCTATGGCCACCTGGCGGCAGTACCGGCAGCGAATGGCCAAGGGGGAATAACTATGGAAGTGTGGTTCTTTTGCCCGTTGTGGGGTTCGAGAGATCTTTCCTGGCCAACTTTTTTCGCTAAGGTGAAGGAGGCCGGATACGACGGCGTGGAGATGTCTCTACCTTTCGACGAACGCGAACGAAAGGTGATTCTGAGTTTGTTGGAAGAGTACGGCCTGAAGTGGATCGCCCAACATCACGAGACTAACGATCTGGAGCTGGCCGTTTACCTGAAGAACTACGAAAGACATCTTCATAACCTGGCCTCCGCCAACCCCCTGTTCATCAACTCGCAAAGTGGGAAGGACTTTTTCAGCTTCGCGCAGAACAAGGCCATTCTGGAGATGGCTGCCGTCATCGCCGCAGAGACCGGCGTGAAGATCATCCACGAGACGCACCGGGGCAAGTTCAGTTTCTCGACTACCGCGACACTGGCTTTGCTGGAAGCGCTGCCCGACTTGCGGCTGACGGCGGATTTCTCGCACTGGTGTAACGTGGCCGAATCCTTCTTACAGGATCAGCCGGAAGCCATGCAGGCCGCCATCGCCCGCGCCGATCATATCCATGCCCGGGTAGGTCATCCGGAGGGGCCGCAGGTGAATGACCCACGCGCGCCGGAATGGCAGGAAGCATTGGACCATCATCTGGCCTGGTGGGATGCTATCGTCGCGGAGCATCGCCGGCTGAAGAGCGCTTCATTGACCATCACGCCGGAGTTCGGCCCCGCGCCGTATATGCCGGCGATGCCGTACAGTCGCGAACCGCTCAGCGACCAGTGGGAGGTCAATCTGTACATGAAAGATCTACTTCGGGCGAGATACTCTGAAGGCAATTCTCTCTGATCAACCTGGCGCTGTTGCTGGCGATAGTGGGATTTACGGCGTGATGTTTTAATCCGTGGCGCAGCGCACACACGAGATCGTCATCCGCCTGGCGCCGAGCGCTCCGCCACAGCAGAGGTGTTGAGGCTGGTGATGACAGGAGGGGCTGAGGCTGGCGCTGGCAGGCATCGGAGCCGGACTGGCAGGAGCCGCGGCCGTGACTCGCGCCCTGGCCTGTCTGTCATCAACACCACATCCGCCTCGGAGCCACAAACGCCGCGCCAAACGCCCGCCCGGTTTTGGGAATGCCCGATCCCACAGCCAGACATCCGCCAGCCGAAATTCCCCGGCACTATGGCCGCAACCCACATCTGCTCAGCGCCTGATTGTGTCACCGTTTTCGGCACGGAATTTGATAATCAGATCCGGAACGAAAACTCAGATTGTTTCAACGCAAAGGGGGATGACCCGATGACAACCTTATGGCAAGACCTGCGCTATGGCGCGCGAATGTTGATGAAGCAGCCCGGCTTCACGTTGATTGCCGTGCTGACGCTGGCGCTGGGCATTGGCGCGAACACGGCGATTTTCAGTGTGGTCAATGCGGGTCTTCCGATCTCCGACTGGCCTCAGTGGCGAGGTCCGCAACGGAACGGCATCTCGCAGGAAACTGGCCTCCTGAAACAATGGCTGAAGGAGGGGCCGAAACTGCTCTGGCAAGTCAACGACATCGGGGATGGCTATTCAACGCCATCGGTCGTCGGCACGCGCATTTACCTGATGAGCAATCGCGGTATGCAGAATGAGTTCGTGCAGGCGCTTGCCACGCAGAATGGAAAACCGCTCTGGACGACGCGCGTGGGCAAGGTCGGCAACCCGAATCAGGACCCGCCTTACCCGAAGGCGCGGTCTACGCCGACGGTGGATGGCGACTTGGTTTACGCGCTCGGCTCGGACGGTGATCTCGTTTGCCTCGAATCGAAGAACGGCAAGCTTCGCTGGCAGAAAGGCCTGCGCAAGGACTTTGGCGGCCAGCCACACGAATGGGCTTATGCCGAGTCTCCGTTGGTGGATGGCGACGTCCTGGTCGTCACGCCCGGCGGCGCGCAAGCCACGATGGTGGCGCTGCACAAAAAGACGGGCGCGGTCATCTGGAAAGCGGCGATACCGGGCGGCGAAGCGGCGGGGTATGCGTCGGCCATCGTGGTGCAAGGCGGCGGGCGCAAACAATACGTGCAGTTTTTGAGCAAAGGCATCGTCGGCGTGGATGCGAAGACAGGCGAATTCCTCTGGCGCTACAAGGAAGTGGTCAAGGGGCCGGCGCAGGTTTTCACGCCCGTCGCGCGTGACGGATATGTCTACGGCGGGGCACTGAGCGTCGGCGGTGGGCTTGTCCGTTTGAAGCCGGACGGCGCGGGCGTTGCCGCCGAGCAGGTCTACTTCGAGCGCGGCCTGCCGAACGGCTTCGGCGGGGCGGTGCTGGTGGGTGATTACCTGTATGGCACGGATACGGGAGGGCAGTTTACCGCGACTGCGTTCACAACCGGCAAGGTGGTGTGGAAGACGGACAGTCTCGGCTCGGCTTCGCTGGCCTACGCCGACGGCTTCCTATACGCCCACGCCTGGAGCGGCGAGGTCGCATTGGTAGAGGCGACGCCTGAAGGCTATCGGGAAAAGGGCCGCTTCACGCCGCCGAATCAGCCGCAGCAGAAACAGGCGGGGCAGATGAAGGAGGCAGCGTATGCGTATCCGGTGATTGCGAACGGGCGGCTGTACATTCGCGATCTCGGAACGTTGTGGGCATACGACATCAAGGCAGGCCGGTAATAGGTCACTACACCGACGACGATGGCAGAAAAATTAAAGAACCTGTTTTTCACGCGCGCGACCTTGACGCAACTGGCGGAAGCGATTGCGCAGGCGGACGCCCGCTTTGACGGCGAACGGTTTCTGGCGCTGGCATTCGATGACGATTGGGAAGCCAGAGAGTTGAAAGCTCGCATGCGCCACGCGGCGGTCTGTCTGGGGCGAACGTTGCCGAAGTCCTATGCACAGGCGCTGAAAATCCTCAAGCGGGTCGCGCCGCAAAGCAGCGGTTTCGACGGCATGATCTTTTCCGAATTCGTCGAAGTGTATGGGCAGGAAGATTGGGAACGGTCGTTGCCCGCGTTGGAATTTTTCACGCGCTTCGGCAGTGCGGAATTCGCCGTGCGCCCGTTTCTGGATCGCGATCCCGCACGCGCGCTGGCGTATGTGTTGCGGTGGACGGAAAGCGCCGACCCGCACGTGCGTCGCCTCGCCAGCGAAGGTTGCCGTCCGCGCTTGCCCTGGGCGATGGCGCTGCCGAAGTTCAAAGCCGATCCGTCGCCGATTTTTCCTGTGCTGGAAAAACTGAAAGACGATGAATCCGAGTACGTGCGCAAAAGCGTCGCCAACCACCTGAACGACATTTCCAAAGATCATCCCGCAGCGATGCTCGCCGTGTGCGAACGCTGGTTCGGGCATTCGCCGCGCACCGACTGGATCGTCAAACACGCCTGTCGCGGTTTGCTCAAAGCACGGCACGCACGCGCACTGAAACTCTTCGGCTTCGGCGACAGCGGCGGAGTGGAAGTGACCAACCTCAAGCTGACGAAGAAACGGCTGCCCATCGGCGCAGACCTGACGTTTGCCTTCGAGCTGCGGGTCAGCGGAGACGGCGAGCGCAAGCTGCGACTGGAATACGCGATTGATTTCGCGAAAGCCAACGGCAAGACCTCGAAGAAAGTGTTTCAGCTATCCGAAAAGACTTATCGGGCAGGCGTGCATCCGCTACGCAAAACACACGCGACGGCAGACCTGACCACGCGCAAACATTATCCCGGCGCGCATCAATTGGCGGTCGTGGTGAACGGGAAAGAGATGGCTACGGCTGCCTTTGATTTGCTGGTCGAATAGCGAAAGGCCGCCCGAAAATGTGTGTCAAACGAAAGGAATGAGTTATGCAAACCCTGTGGCAAGACCTGCGCTACGGCGCGCGAATGTTATTGAAGAAGCCCGGCTTCGCTGTATTTGCCGTCGTCACACTGGCGCACGGCAGGAGCGCATAATGTCCTTCGCAAAAGTCTCGCCCATCGCCAAAGGGGGCAGATATTTTAGTTTACCGAGTTTTCGATATGGACAGGTTATTTCGCGGTCATCGCGTCAATGACCATCTTGAGCGTCCTGCGCACGGCTGTCTCTCTGTCCACAGTCTCCTTCCAATCTCTTCGTGCGGCGACCTGTTCTTTCGAGGCAGGCGACGGCGGGAGGCCGGTGTTGTTGGGCGAGTATTGCTCATCGCGCCCGCCGAGCTTCCAGACGACGAGGTCGAGAGACGGCACGACGTAGAGGACGTGGCCCCCGGAACCGCCCTTCCAGAAGGCATCACGCGGAAGCTCCGGGATACCGCCCTCCGTGTTGACGTCGAACTGGAGGCTGTAAGGGAAGTGCGGGTTGTAAGGCGACTGGCGAGCACAGTGCCGGACATACTCGGCGGGGACGAGTTGTTTGTCCCGCCAGCGGCCTTCGTTGAGCAGCAGGTAGCCGAATCGGAGCATGTCCGTCGCCCGCAGCGCAATCCCGCCGCTGCCCGGCGTGTGCGCCACCTCGGGGTGGTTCTTGTAGCCGTATCCCCATCGGCCCCAGCCCAGCGGCTTGGCCAGGCGCTGGTCCACGAACTCCTGCAGTTCCATCCCCGTGACGTGCCGGAGCATGATCGAGGCGAGATGAATTGACGACGATGCATAGGAGTAGCCTTCACCGGGATTGCGCCAGAGCGTGGCGGCGCTGAAGGGCGTCTTGTTGTCAAACACGCCGTCTCGCTTGCCATGCGCGATCGCTTCCACCTTCGCCTGCCAGCCGTCAGGCCCCACCGGATCGATGGTCGTGGCCTTGCCGTTCACGTAGGAGGGGTTGTTGCCCCGAATGCCGGCGGTGAAGGCCAGCAGTTGCCCCAGCTTGATGTCTTGCTTGCGCGGGTCGCTCAAGGGAAACGCTTCCGCCGGAAAGTAGCGCGGAGTGAAAACTTTCTGGTCCAGCCCGTCGGGAAACAAGTCGCGCCGCTCGGCCATCAGCATGCCGACCGCGATGCTGGTAAAGCTCTTTCCGCACGAGGCGAGATTCGGCGTGGCCTCGCGATGACCCAGGCCGAAGTAGTTCTCGTAAACCAGCCAGCCCTTGCGCAGAACCACCAGGCCGCCGTGCTTCGTGCTCCCCTTGATGAACTCGAACGCTTCGTCGAGTTTTTTCTTATCCATCCCGGCCACGCGACGAATCTCCTCTGCATCCTTCAGTGTGCGCCAGCCGCCTTCGGCATCGGGCGGGGGAAAGTAGATCTGTGTCTGGCCAACGGGCGTGCCCGCCTTCTTCGCGCTTACCGTGATCGTGACGGTGGCTGCCTTCGAGTCCGCCTTGTCGTCGTTGACCTTCCAGGTGAACTGATCGGTCCCGATGAAATCGGCTCGTCGAATCCAGGCGGCGCACTCCGTGCCGATCTGTCGCGGTTTTTCGAAGGCGTGATCTCCCGGCTGGTCAACCTGCGCCTCGCCGGACGCGGTCGCGCCCGTCCGGCAATCCAGCCACGTCACCGCGTAGCGCCCGGCGGGCAGGCCCCGGATGCCGAGCTTGCTC